>Ga0136604_1000148_pt1 | contig 39541 bp, 35 predicted proteins | sample AntRauFillE10628_FD_104928 | JGI IMG/M metagenome (GOLD analysis project Ga0136604, IMG submission 104928) | Saline lake microbial communities from Rauer Islands, Antarctica - Metagenome Filla E10 #628 | ecosystem: Environmental > Aquatic > Non-marine Saline and Alkaline > Saline | place...
ACCCTTCGACAAAGATAAAGAAATCGTCGTCTATTGCCGCTCGGGAAATCGCAGTGGAATCGCCAAAGAACTCATGGTTAACAACGGCTTTAAAAAAACGAGAAATCTACTAGGTGGCATGTTGGAATGGAGTCAGGAAGAGGCGAAAGACTAAAATTTGTTTTTCCACATCATAGACTCCACCGGTTTTGTTGTTCTCTCATTGTATTTTGCATTAACTTTTTTATTGTAATATCTCTCAATACTTCCATCAACTGTAAAATATATCAATTGTCCGATCGGCATACCCGCATAAATGCGAACGGGCTGTGTGCACGAAATCTCAAGAGTCCAGCTATTGCAAAATCCAACATCACCCTTTCCAGCTGTTGCATGAATATCAATCCCTAATCGCCCAACGCTCGACTTCCCTTCGAGAAAAGGAACAGCGCGATGAGATTCGGTGTACTCCAAAGTCACCCCTAAATACAAGGTGCCCGGGTGCAAGAGAATCCCCTCTTCTGGAATCGTAATGTGGTCTACTTTATTATGCACCTTTGCATCTAGCACGTGGTCTTTATAAGTAGCCAGGTAAGGACCTAAGTGCACATCGTAGGAGTTCGTTCCCAAACATTCGCGATCAAAGGGATCGATGACGATTTCTCCCTTTTTTATACAATCCAGAATTTTCTGATCTGTCAAAATCATAGGTAAATATTTTCAGCGAAGATATTAATTTTGATCATCGTTATGCATTGACCAAAGTCGGATGGTCCGGTCATCGCCCGCCGATATCCATTGTCTGCTTTTGTCATGAAAGAAAATGGCATTCACCGAGTTCATGTGGAAGTTCTTTTTAGTAGAATCAATGACCTTTTCTAACATTATTGTTTTCAAATCCCATATCTTTATACTATTGTCCCGGCTAGCCGTTGCCAACCACAACCCTTTAGAATCAATCGCTAAGCCATTGATGGTAAACACATGGGCGGGGACCTTGTGCTCTAATCTGGCCTCTTCCCAGTTCCAAACCTTGAGGTGAGCATCCATTCCCCCGCTAATCAACTGATTCCCGGAAGGATGAAACTTCAAATCAAAAATCGATCGCTCATGAGCAACTTCAATTTGTTGAATACACTGCCAGGAAGTGGTATGAAAGATATAAATATGTCCATCTCCTCCTGCTACTGCCATCACCGGGCGCGTAGGATGAAAACTCACAGCTCTTAAATGCTTTCGCGAAACCTGAACACTCTCTTCGGGTCGCAAACTATCCGGTGACCAAAGAGAAAAAACACCATCAGCGCCGGAGGTAAAAATAAATTCTGGACGAGCTTCTACGGCATAGGTTCCCTTATTGTGATGGGACACCTTTTTAAGTAGCGATTTTTCGCGATAATCACTGATATACACCCCGCCATTCATATCACCGGCCCAGATTTGACCAGATGCTTTATGATATGAGAGAGCAAAAATCTGCGCCTCAATTTGCAATAATAAGTTCCCATCTTCACCCGCCTGGATAGGCCATTCTACAATCCACCCGTCTCCTGCTGCCGATAAAAAGTGATCATCGTCTACCGCTTCCAAACCGTAAATACCCGACTTATGACCGAGCAGCAGTTTCTCTTGTTTTATTTTCATACTTTATCTACTATTACTATCTGCAGTTCCGATCTATTTCTCTAAAGATAGAATACAATTTGCTGCAAAAGAAAGAAAGAAAAAGAGATTGACTTCCCGACTTGGGGAATTACAAAAATATTACATTTACGCTATGCCAATAGTCTATTATAAAAAAATAGGGAATGACGCCTCTGTAGGGATTTGGGAGATCACTGAGTCTGAGAGTTGGTTTTTAGAGCGTCTGGATCTGATTGAGAGCGAAAAAACAGATTTAGAAAACATAAAAGGTGAGGGCAATAGAAAGCAATGGCTCTCAGCTAGATGGCTTTTGCACCATATGATGGGCCATACTCGTCGTGAGGCTTGCTTAAAGGATGCTTTTGGCAAACCCCACCTAGCGGATAGTGATACTGAAATTTCTATCTCGCATTCAGGAACTCGCTCCGCTGTATTAAAAAGTCGAACGCCCGGAGGCATAGATATTCAAAAAAGAGTAGATAAAATTTTCCGCATTGAAAATCGCTTTATCAATGACACAGAAAAAAACTGGATCCGGAAAACCCACCACAGCGACGATTTACACTTAATTTGGGGGGCCAAAGAAGCCTTGTTTAAGACTTACAGCAGAAAAAAGGTAGATTTCCGCAATGACTTGACAATTGAGCAGCCCAAGCACCATCTCCATCGAACGATAGGTATTATTGAAAAAAAAGAAAATAAAAAATATGAATTGCATTACACCTGGCTGGATGACTACTTACTTGTTTATACCTACTAGGCCAACCCTGGGCATACTCTGCATTATGCTACTCGGATCCTGCCAATCGAAGAACCCATCAGAGGATAAGCTAAATCAGGGACTACCCGATGATTTTATCCTCTTCTATGATAGCTTTCACAATGACGTTAGCTATCAAAAAGATCACGTCTTATTCCCATTAGAATATAGAGGTACAGCAGATAGTATCGATGTTTGGACCAGAGACAACTGGGTCGCACACAAGGCCTTTGACGCAGAAAAATCAGAGCTCTTTAATCAAAGGTTCTACAAAATGGGATCCAGCATTATTGGAGAGGAAATCTCAAGTCCTTCACTCCAACTTAACTTAGAGAGACGCTGGCAAAAAACCGGAAGCGAATGGCTATTGATTTATTACGATCCTATGGAAAGCTAGGCTTGCGTCATTGCAAATGGGAATTATTTTCCACCTCACTACGCGTAGTCCTCCATCGGAGGACAAGTACACATGAGGTTTCTATCTCCATAGGCATTGTCTACGCGCGCCACACTCACCCAAAACTTCTTGCCCTCTAACAGATAATCTGCCGGATAAGCGGCTGTGGATCGACTGTAGGGAAATCTCCAGTCATCTCCAGTTACCCATTGAATACAATGCGGAGCATTGACCAAAGGATTATTCTCTTCAGGCCAAGCACCAGAGGCAATCTGATTTATTTCACTGCGAATCGATATCATAGCCTCTACAAACCGATTTAACTCCTGCAGACTCTCGCTCTCCGTTGGTTCTATCATAATCGTGCCTGGCACGGGAAAGGACATAGTCGGTGCGTGAAAACCGTAATCAATCAATCGCTTGGCAATGTCTTCTGCCCCAATACCTATAGGCTTAAAGGGGCGCAAATCAACAATAAACTCATGTGCGCAAAATCCCGAATTTGCCGTATACAGAATTTCAAACTCGTCCTCTAATCTCTTCTTGATATAATTCGCATTCAATATGGCAGCAGCCGTTGACTTTTTCAAACCTTCGGGACCTAACAGCCGAATATACGCGTAGGAAATCAATAAAATAGATGGGCTTCCATAAGGAGCTGCTGAAACAGGAATTCGATTTTTTAAATCTGCCTCATCATAGCGGTGAGCAGGTAGAAACGGGGCTAACTTTTCATTAGCGCAGATCGGCCCCATTCCCGGTCCACCTCCCCCATGAGGAATGGCAAATGTCTTGTGTAAATTGAGATGGCACACATCAGCGCCAATATCTCCGGGACTTGTGTATCCCACCTGAGCATTCATGTTTGCTCCATCCATATACAACAAGCCACCATGGTCGTGAACCAACTGACAAATTTCCTTGATATCTGCTTCAAAAACACCGTGCGTCGATGGATAGGTAATCATCATCGCAGCCAAATTTTCTTCATGTAGTGCCACCTTGGCTTTCACATCCTCTACATCAATATTACCGTCTTGATCGCATTTTACCGGCACCACTTTCATTCCCGCCATCACAGCTGAAGCCGGGTTCGTTCCATGAGCTGATTCTGGAATCAGAGCGATATTTCGATGGAGCTCCTCATTGTTTTTGTGATATTCACGAATAGTCAACAGTCCGGCGTACTCGCCCTGTGCTCCTGAATTGGGTTGAAAAGAACAAGCGACAAAGCCGGTAATATCACTGAGGTATTCTCCTAAGTCGTCAATCACTTGCTTGTAACCCAGACGCTGCTGCACAGGTGAAAAAGGATGAATGTTTGAAAACTCCGGCCACGATAAAGGCATCAATTGAGTCGCGGCATTCAGCTTCATCGTACAGGAGCCCAAAGAAATCATAGAATGGGTCAAAGACAAGTCCTTATTCTCCAATTTCTTTATATACCGCATCATATCCGTTTCAGACCTGAACTGCTGAAACACCTCGTGATGCATAAAATTGGATGTTCTCTGCAACTCTTCGGGCAGTTCGCCTCTTTTGTCAGCTTGTACTTCTACTTTTTCTGCTTCACCATCACCCAAAGCTTCAACAAAGGTATTAGCAATAAACTCTACATCGCTATCTCGTGTGGTCTCATCCAGGCTCAATCTAACGCCCTTCGTCGTATACCAAAAATTCACCCCTTTCTCATCGGCTACTTTTTGAAGGGCTTGAATTTGGTCATGGCTTAAAGCAATAGAAAGCGTGTCAAATACATGGCCATTCAGGACTTTAAATCCTGTAGTCTCCAATTTCTGTCGCAAGAGAATGGTTCGGCCGTGAATATCAGAGGCGATTTTTTTCAGGCCCTTAGGTCCGTGGTAGACTCCGTACATTCCTGCCATAATTGCCAGCAAAGCCTGCGCAGTGCATATATTTGAAGTCGCTCTATCCCGCTTGATATGTTGTTCTCGCGTTTGCAAAGCCATACGAAAGGCCGGTCGGTCATCTCTATCTACAGAAACACCAATAATCCGCCCGGGTATTTGCCGCTTGTAATTTTCTCTCGTAGCGAAATAAGCAGCGTGCGGTCCCCCCGCTCCCATAGGAACACCAAATCGCTGAGTATTTCCAACAACAACATCAGCACCCCACTCACCCGGAGGCGTCAACAGCGTTAAGCTAAGCAAATCTGCTGCAACAGCCACTTTGATATTTTGCTCCTGCCACTCTTCCACCTTCTCAGTCCAATGGATTACATCCCCCTCAGCATTGGGAAACTGCAATAAAACGCCAAAATAGTCTTCCGTTGGCTCCCACTCTCCTGCTAATCCGCGCACAATTTCAATGCCCAGTGGCTCAGCGCGGGTCTCTAATACGTCTACCGTCTGAGGAAACACGTGATCATCTACAAAAAACTTAAGCGCTGGATTTTTCTTTCGCTTTTTATTTCCCACAGCATACAACATACTCATTGCTTCCGCTGCTGCCGTTGCTTCATCGAGCAAAGAAGCATTTGCCAATGGCATTCCCGTGAGGTCAGCCACCATTGTTTGAAAATTGATCAGGGCCTCCAATCGACCTTGAGCAATTTCTGCCTGATACGGTGTGTATTGAGTATACCAACCTGGATTTTCAAAAATATTTCGTTGAATTACAGAAGGCACATGAGTACAATAATACCCCTGCCCAATAAAAGATCGTCGCACCTCATTCTTTTGCGCAATAGATCGCATCATCGCCAAAAAATCAGACTCTTCCATTGCTTCCGGCACATCCAATGGCTCCATCCGCCGAATAGCCTCCGGCACCACCTGATCCATTAGGGCCTCTAATGAATCACAGCCCAATGTAGATAGCATAGATTGAATATCGTCATCTCCTAAACCAATATGTCGACGGGAAAAATTAACTGCCATGGTCTCCTGTTTTTATTTTGCGAAGATATCACTTGATAACAGGAATCCGACGGGAAAAGATGTCTTTTTTTCGCAAGAATTCACTAGCTCTGACCGGAATTAATTATTCGAGAGTAGAATCAAGATTAATCAATGGCTTGATCAGGGCGTCCCGGCGCCTCTTTGACGAGACGCCGGCGCTATCCTACACTGCTCGGCCGCGAGACCAAGGTCTCGCGTCTGCCCTGGCGGGCACAGTTCCGCAGCGCTTACGCAAAATGCCAATAACTTAAGACTGAATCCCAAAAAGATCCTTGATCTCATCGACCAAATCTAGTTTTTCCCAGGTAAAGAGTTCCACTTCTCGTTCCACTGTCTCCTTTCCTGCGCCTGTGAAGAATTTCTTCTTTACAATCTGTCCCGGATCTCGGCCCATATGACCATAAGCCGCAGTTTCGAAATACATTGGCTGTCGCAACTTGAGTCTTTGTTCTATAGCATAGGGTCGCATATCGAAATGCTCGAGCAACTTCTCAGCTATTTCTCCATCCGTCAAGTCCACATTAGATTTTCCATAAGTGTTGACATAGAGTCCACAGGGCTCAGCCACCCCAATGGCATAAGATACTTGCACTAAAATTTCGTCCGCCACTCCGGCTGCTACTATATTTTTTGCCAAGTGACGCGTCGCATAAGCTCCGGATCGATCTACCTTGGAAGGATCTTTTCCAGAAAAAGCACCCCCACCGTGGGCCCCTTTACCACCATAAGTATCTACAATAATTTTCCGCCCCGTTAATCCGGCATCGCCATGAGGCCCCCCAATAATGAAAGAACCGGTTGGGTTGACTAAATATTCAATATCCTCGGTAAATAATCGCTGTACATCCTCGCCAAACTCTTGTTTTACCCGGGGCATTAAAATTTCAATTACGTCTGACTCTATTTTCTTCTGCATAGCTTGCTGCGCTTTCTTCTTTTCTGCAGCTGAGTCATCTTTGGGCAAGGCAAATTCATCGTGCTGTGTCGAAAGCACAACCGTCTGAATCGCTTCAGGCCGACCATCATCAGAGTAAAGTATAGTCACCTGTGACTTAGAATCGGGGCGGAGATAGGTCATCTCTTTACCCTCTTTTCGAATCCTGGCTAAAATCTGTAGAATTTTGTGTGAAAGGTCGAGAGCTACTGGCATATAATGCTTCGTCTCATTGGTAGCGTAGCCAAACATCATCCCTTGATCCCCAGCGCCTTGTGCCTCGGGATCTTCACGTTCCACGCCTTGATTGATATCAGCGGATTGCTCGTGTATAGCGGAAAGTATTCCACAGGACTTAGCATCAAATTGATACTCACTTCGATTATAACCGATTTCACTAATCACATGACGGACAATCGTTTGCAAATCAAGGTAGGCCTTTGATTTTACTTCTCCTGCGAGAACGACCTGGCCAGAAGTAACGAGAGTTTCACAGGCAACTTTAGAGTTCGGGTCAAATGCTAGAAAGTGATCTATAATGGCATCCGATATCTGGTCAGCGACTTTGTCTGGATGTCCCTCCGATACGGATTCCGATGTAAATAAGTACGACATTGGGTATTAATTTTGTGCAAAAATAGAAAAGTTTAAGAAGTAAGAGAGATTCCTTTCCATTTATACCTACTTCCATTTCTACTTTATGCCTTTTATAGGTCACTGCAAACCGCAAATTACTTTTCTCATTTATCTAAAATGACAGTGCCTCTGAGCGAAAATAAGCCCGCATTTCTTTAGCACTTGAGTTGTCGCAGTTACTCTCATTGTTTCCTTCTTCAATGGGAATTCCCTTCGAATGGACTGTATTGAAAGTAGTAAGTTCGAGCATTCTGACCCTTGAACTTGACTTCTTCCAATGAATCCACGGCCAAGTTATATATGTTCCCACCTAAACCGTCCCAAAATTCAAGAATAAGCAGAAAAAGTCTATTATTAGCCATGCCAGAATCAACTGATTCAGAAAAGCACCAAAGAGAAAAATTAGGTGACATTTCAAAGAAATCTTCCGCGCAAGGGATGGGAAGGGTCGCGGATCGCTGCCTAGGCGAGCCGAGAGTCCGATCGGCGAAGCCGGGAAGGACGGAACCCCTGGACAGCCCGACCGCCGGAGGCTTGGAGCTTCCGGTGGATGCGCCCAAAACATTAAAATATTATTTGATTGGACAGTGCAATACTTTATCTCCCTCCAGGGTACCTTCCAGGAGATCCCCCTTTTGAACAGGGCCCACTCCAGCGGGTGTTCCCGTAAAAATCACATCTCCTTTTTGCAGCGTAAAAAAGGTCGATAAAAAAGAAATGATTTCTGGAAGAGAAAACATCATCTGGCGCGTATTACCCCGTTGAACTTCTTCCCCATTTTTCGATAGAAAAAACTCAAAGTCTGAGCGATCCGGATTATAAGAGCGCCAATCGCCGATAGCTGCGGAATGGTCAAAAGCTTTGGCGAGCTCCCAGGGGTGGCGGTTTTCCTTCGCTTGATCCTGAAGATCGCGGGCCGTAAAATCGATACCCAAAGTCATTTCTGAGATATATTTATGTGCGAACTCCGGATGAATAGCTTTGCCGTGCCGAGCCACCTTGATCACCCATTCGCACTCAAAATGGATATTTTTAGAAAAATCCGGGTAAAAAAATGGCTTTTCTTCCCTCAGCAGGGCGGTTGAAGGCTTCATAAATACGACCGGCGCGTCGGGTTTTTCATTTTTCAATTCTAGAACGTGGTCGATGTAATTCCGACCAATACAAAATATTTTCATGCGTTATGAATTATGAGTTGTTTGCAAAAGTAGGGAAAAGAACGTGAATAGGGCATGAATTGAGCCTTGGATGAAGAGAAGAAACAGGATGTACTGAGAACCAACAAATAATTGTACTTTTGTCATAATACAGATAAATTTTGCACATATGAGCATATTTCAAAAGGCCTACAGAGCAGCGGGATGGATAGCTTTTTCGATATCTATGATCGTTTTTTTCTTTTCCGTTGAACGGACGGGCAGTTTGTGGGACTGCGGCGAATTTATTTCAGCAGCTTATAAAATGCAGGTTGTACACCCGCCGGGAGCCCCACTTTATTTATTGATGGCTCGAATGTTTGCCTTCGTGGGCGAGTTGTTTTTTGACGATCCTTCAAAAATTGGTCATGCCGTCAACTTATTTTCAGGAATGGCCACGGCCTTCGCTGCAGCTTTCATTGCCTGGTCTGCCAGCCTGTTAGCCAAATTAGCCATGGTGGGTCGAAAAGGAGAGCCGGATGTTGCGCAAAGTATTGCTTTGGCCGGTGGCGGTATAGCTGCGGGATTAGCTGCTGTTTTTGCTACTTCTGTTTGGTTTTCTGCTGTGGAGGGTGAGGTTTATGCCCTATCCACTTTTTTCACTGCCTTGACCATTTGGAGTACCATCAAATGGTATAGTCTTCCAAAGGATCCACAAAACGATCGCTGGTTGATCTTTACCGTTTTTGCCGCGGCCTTGTCCATTGGGGTACACTTATTGAGTTTATTAACTTTTCCGGCGCTCGCCCTTTTTTATTATTACAAAAAATTTGAAAAGCGCACGCTGCTTGGTGGTTTAATTGCCATGGCACTGGGTGTAGTCCTCATTGGACTCATTCAAAGTGTTGTGATCATCGGCATTCCCAAGATGTGGTTCTTTTTTGACCGTATTTTGGTGAATTCTTTTGGTGCGGCACCCAATACCGGAATTATTCCCACTGTGCTTTTACTGGCTACCGTTATTATCCTGGCCCTGCGCTTTGCGCGATCTACAAATCGCCCCCTTTTGCATCAGGGGATTTTGGCATTTATGTTCGCAATTATCGGGTATTCTACAATTGGTATGGTCGTCGTTCGATCTAATGCCAATCCACCCATCAACATGAATGAACCGAGTGACCCGTCGCGCCTTATTCCTTATATCAACCGGGAGCAGTACGGAGAGCGCCCATTATTATTTGGGCCTCATTACCTTGCTAACCCAGAACGTTATGATCGGGAAGATCGGCTGGGCTTAGTAGATGGAGAGTACGAAAAAGTGTCTGAAAAAATTAGTCCAGTATACCGGTCCAGGGATGAGATGTTTTTTCCACGACTCGGACACATGGATGATCGGCGAAAACAGCTTTACGATTACTGGCTTGGACGTGAACGCGGTGAGCCCACGATGGCTGATAATTTTGGATTTTTCTTTAAGTATCAGATTGGATGGATGTATTATCGGTACTTTATGTGGAATTTTGCTGGACGTCAAAATGGGGATCAGGGATTTTTTCCCTGGGACAAATCCAGCGGACATTGGGAGTCCGGGGTTTCCTTTATTGATGAGGCACGCCTTTATAATATGAGTGAGTTACCTCCCTCCAAGAAAAATAACAAAGCGAGAAATCACTACTACTTTCTCCCCCTTCTCTTTGGAATACTGGGTCTGATATGGCAATACAGGAAGCGAAGGAAGGACTTTTTTACAATGTTTGTGCTATTTATCATTACCGGTATTGGGATCATTGTGTATTCCAATCAACCGCCTAACGAGCCTCGAGAAAGGGATTACGTCTTAGTGGGATCCTTTATGACTTTTGCCATATGGATTGGCATGGCCGTACCCGCTCTCTTTGAGATTATTAAGTCACGCGCCAAAATGAAACCGATTCTAGCTGCAGGTGTAGCCGGAGTCATCGTTCTTTTTGCCCCGACCATAATGGCTGTTGAAAATTATGACGATAACAGCAGAAGGTATATCACTGGAGCTCGAGACTATGCCAACAATTACCTACACTCACTGGAGGAAAATGCTATCATATTCACTTATGGTGATAATGATACTTACCCTTTATGGTATGCCCAGGAGGTAGAAAATATACGTCCGGACGTTCGGATTATTAATTTGAGTTTAATTGCTGTGGATTGGTATATCAATCAAATGCGTAGGAAAGTCAACGAATCTGAACCCATCAAGATGACACTTTCGGAGGAATCGATCCGAGGGGATCAATTGAATGCCGTGGCTTTGAACCCAAATGTCAATCAGCGATACGCTTTGGAAGATATTCTTCGATTACTGGATCAGTCCCCGGAACTGGCGCGTAGCGGTCGGGTATCCAACCAATTTGAACTTCCCGTGGATAAGGAGCGTGCAATCGCCACAGGATGGGCGCCAAAAGGCCTGGAAGATAGCCTTGTCGACGGCATTCCCATCAATTTAAATGGCAGCATGATAACCAAAGACGATTTAGCAGTATTTGATATCATATCGAGCAATATTTATGAACGACCCATTTATTTTGCATCTACTGTGCAGTCGTCTAAACTCATGGGCATGAATGATTACATGCAATTGGAGGGATTAGCTTTACGGCTCATACCCGTAAAAAGCAACTCCAATTCTAATATGGGCATCTACGGTTCGGGGCGCGTGGCAGCTGATAAAATCCTGGAGCGCATGCGCACAGAGTATCAATGGGGCGGCTTTGACAAATACGATTTATTTGTAGATGAAAGTTACAGCGCCGCTGTTCAGGCTCACCGTATGGCTATGATGCGTTCTCTGGAGGCCTTTCTCAATCGAAACGAATACGATAAGGCTGAGGAAATTTGCGATATTTATTTCCATGCTTTTCCCAATATGAACTTCCCGTTCATCTCCCATCAAGTTACTTCATTTATCAATGGTTATCTGCAGGCCGGTGCTTCCGAAAAAGCTCAGGATGTTCTGAATACATTGATTGATCAGGTCGAGGATCACATGATATTTTATCGGTCAATATCTGAGGAAGTGATCAGCAGTAGTTTTTCACAAGACCTGAGAGTAGCTGAGCGCACCATGCGAGAGAGTTTGAGATTAGCACGAGAAATCAGTGAGGAATACGCACAGGAAAAAACGAAACAGTTGGCACCTTACAGATAATTAAAGGTCAAAAAAATACTTAGATATGCAACAGATAGCTTTAGGCTGCGATCACGCAGGATACGAACTCAAAGAGCATCTCAAAGCCTCCGGATTATTGGACGGATGGAAGATAGAGGATTTTGGAACGAACTCCGCTGAATCAACAGATTATCCGGATTTTGCACATCCGACAGCTGAGGCTGTAGCGTCTGGAGAATGTGAATTGGGCATTCTTATCTGCGGAAGTGGCAACGGAGTAGCTATGGCGGCAAATAAACACGCAGAGGTTCGAGCAGCGCTCTGCTGGAATGATGAGCTCGCCGAATTGGCCCGAAAACACAATAATGCAAATATGCTGTGTTTGCCTTCGCGATTTATTGCAACTGAAACCGCTGAGCGTATAGTACAAGCCTTTTTAGAAGCGGAATTTGAAGGGGGGCGACACTTGAGACGCGTACAGAAAATTTAAGAAACACACTATGCTTAGATATCTCACACCCCTTGTTTTGCTTTTTAGCATTACGAGTTCTATATCTTCAACTGCACAAAGTCAAAGTGCAGACCTAGATCTCAGTTTAAAATATGCTCAAAATATTGATTCTTTTGAGCTCAAGCGCCATTTATTTTTCCTGGCTTCTGACTATCTGCAAGGCAGAGAAACAGGTAGTTGGGGAAATAATAAAGCCGCAAAATACGCCGCTCATTACTTTGAAAAATGGGGACTAGAACCCATGGATGAAGAGAGCGATTACTTTCAAAAGATACCTTTTACGCGCTTTTTACCTGCGACTACGGCATTACAAATAGAACATGTAATATTAGAGCCCTACGACGATTTCGTGGTATCGCCTTTTCGTCAAAAAGCACTTCCAGACGGTAAGGCATCAGAAATTCATTTTGCCGGTTATGGTTTGGAAAATAATGCCTACGATGATTTTGGTGATTTTGATTGGACGGACAAAGTGCTAATAATCTTTAAAACGCTTCCACCGGCATTAAAAAAGTTGACCACAGAAGAGGAAAGAGATATCAAAGAGCGCCTAAAGCGCTGTCAGGAAAAAGGCGCACAAGCAATTTTGGTTATCGATGAGGAATTTCAAAGTACGTCAACTCGTACGCGCAGATATGTAGACGCTCAATTTTTACAGCTAAACCGCATCGTACCCGAGGATCTTCCTCTTCCACCCCACGCGTACGTTCCTACAAATTTGGCAAGCGCATGGCTGAGTGAAGCCAGAGGGAATTTCAAGAAATATCGCAAAAGACTTCTTCGAGGAAATGGATTATCTCAGTCCCCTTTAGTCATAAAAAAGGAGTTTTCTGCACAGTGGATTCCCAAAGTTGAATATTTGGAAAGTCAAAATGTAGCCGGATATTTACCAGGAACAGATAGTGCATTCGCTGGAGAACACATCGTCATTTCTGCTCATTATGACCACCTTGGGCAACGTAAAGATGCCGTGTACAATGGCGCAGACGACAATGGATCAGGCACAACCACTGTCCTGGCCCTGGCTGAAACTTTTAGCAAAATGAAGCAAGAGGGCTTTGCACCGCGCCGGGGTTTACTATTTATATTAATGACCGGCGAAGAAAAAGGGCTTCTCGGCAGTCGATACTACTCCGATCATCCTTTATTGCCTTTAGAGCAGGCCATGGCAAATGTAAATATTGATATGGTTGGCAGAGTTGATGAAAAATACAGCACTGCTGACGACTATATTTATGTCATTGGTGCCGATCGCATCAGTCAGGATTTGCACGATGTCAATGAAGCAGCCAATGAGAGAGGGCCCAATATCACCCTGGACTACACCTACAATGAAGAAGACGATCCCAATCGTTATTATTACCGCTCCGATCACTACAATTTTGCAAAAAAAGGGGTGCCAGCCATTTTCTTTTTTAATGGCACGCATGGCGATTATCACGGAGTCGGCGACAGTCCGGATAAAATCCAGTATTCAGCAATGCAAAAACGCGCCCAACTCATTTTTCTCACAGCCTTTGACCTCATGCAAAGAAAAGAAGGGCTGCGCATCAATCCATCAGAAGAGTAAATTCTCCATTCAAATAGATTGAAGGATTAGAAACGCTTTTATTGTTTTGGCAAGTGAGCTACAATATCCTCCACTGAAGCGCGCTTTTTATAGTCCGGATCAAAATGGCGCCAAACAATCGTTCGATCTGTATTTACAATATAGGTAGCGGGTATAGGCAATTGCTGGGAGTCATCTGAATGCGCAGATTTTAGATTCGCACCTAAAGCAGTGTTATACATCGTTCGAGTGGCTGCTCCCGGGCGAAATTTCACTCCATAGTCGTCTGCTATTTTGTAATCTTCATCGTGCAGTAGGTGGAAAGATGCATTGGTTTTCTTTCTCGTTTTCTCTAAAAATTCTGATTTTTCAGGTGAAATGCCTACAACGGTTGCCCCTCGATCTGTAATGTCCACTAAATTCTCCTCTAAACTTTTCAAATGGTGATTGCAGACGGGACACCAGTGCCCTCTATAAAAAACCATGACGACGGGACCTTTTTCGAGCAAATCGCTCAAAACAATCTGCTCCCCCTCGGCAGACATTGCTGTCCAGTCTGGGGCTATTGTGCCCACTTCGAGACCCTCTGCTTCTTTTGCCGTTATGTATTGTTCGTCTTGAGCCATAATAGAAGTTGTTTGAAAAATAATCAGAAAAATACTCAATGATAGAGTGGGTATGGAAATTCTCATTGCTTTTATAGTAAAACGAAGTTGAGCCTAAACCCTTACGATAAGGGTTAGGACAATTTTTAGATAATGAAAGAATAATGAATACCTTTGCCTCAAATTGAAATGTATGGCGACGCCCAGGACAGCGGCATTCTACACCTTGGGATGCAAACTAAATTTTTCTGAGACTTCTTCTCTTGCTCAGCGATTTGAGTCAGCGGGATACAGTGTAGTGAATTATAAAGAGGTCGCGGACTATTACGTTATCAACACTTGTTCGGTAACCGATTTTGCAGATGCCAAATGTCGAAATATCGTACGGAAATCTCTTAGGAGAAATCCGGAAGCAAAAATTATCGTCGTTGGGTGCTATGCTCAACTCAAGCCGGAGGAAATTGCCAATATTGAGGGAGTAAATTTGGTTTTGGGAGCTGCTGAAAAGTTTCAGATTTTAGATTACATCGACCAAATTGGGGATGCAGAAGAAGGCTGGATTGAGTCAGGTTCCATTGAGGAAGTACACGAATTTGAAGAGGCATTTTCCTTTGGCAATCGCACCCGCTCATTTTTAAAAGTGCAAGATGGGTGTAGCTACAATTGCAGCTTTTGCACGATTCCATTGGCTCGCGGAAAAAGTCGGTCCCCTCAAGTGAGCGCTATCGTTCAGCAGGCGGAAAAATTGGCAAAAAAAGGAGTGCGGGAGGTTGTGCTGACGGGCGTTAATATTGGGGATTTCGGACATTCAGAGGGAAAACGTCACAGCACTTTTTTAGAGCTCATTCAAGCATTGGATCAGCTTGAGGGCATTGAGCGATTTAGAATTTCATCGATAGAACCAAATTTGTGCTCAGACGAGATTATTCGATTTGTCGCTCAATCCCAACGGTTCGTTCCTCACTTACACATGCCTCTTCAATCCGGAAATAATAAGCAGTTGGCACAAATGCGCCGTCGATACCGAAAAGAATTGTACCAGGATCGAGTTGAGCAAATAAAAAAACTGATGCCTCACGCATGTATTGGAGTGGATGCAATTGTGGGCTTCCCGGGAGAAACGGAGGCAGACTTTTTAGCTTCTGTTGACTTTATAGAGCAGTTACCTATTAGTTATCTGCATGTTTTTACATATTCAGAGCGACCAAATACTCTGGCAGATTCATTAGATGGCGTCGTTCCTATGCAAGAACGCAAACGACGAAACAGCATTCTGCGCCAACTGTCTCATAAAAAGAAAAGAGCATTCTATCAACAGCATTTGGGACAACAGCATCAAGTATTGATCGAGAATGATAAAGAACCTGGAACGTTGACTGGTTTTACGCAAAACTATGTGAAGGTAAAATTGGAAGGTGACGAGCTTGAACCGAACCAGATGGTAGAAGTGTACCTCAGAGAAATCACAAAAGGTGGCCGAGTGTTGGCGGAGCCCATTTTCACAGGCGCCATTAGCTCTTAGTTTTCCTCTACGCCAAAAGAGTACTCTCGTTTTTTACCGACCGTACCCTTAAAGTGCTTTTCTATCTTTCGAATATCGGCCTCTGCATCTTCCGTAGGGAAAAAGGGGGCACTAAAAAAAACCACCTTCTTTTCATAATCAAAGCGCGTCATGATAATAGCAGCATTAGCTTTTCTTGCTATCCAATAAAATCCGGTGCGTAGCTGAGATACTTTTTTTCGCGTCCCCTCCGGTGCAATAGCTATATCAAATCGATCGTGCTCATTGAAAATATCCACTACAGTATCCGTCATATTTTTCCTTCCCGAGCGATCGACGGGATAGCCACCGAACCAGCGAAACAAGGAACCCAAAGGCCAGCGAAATAGGCTCTTCTTCGCCAAAAATCGCGTGGGCATTTTGCGACTACTGCGAACCAATATCCCCAAGGGAAAATCTATCCAGGAAGTATGGGGCACTACAGCAACGACATTTTTGGGATAAGCTATAGGGTATTCACCCTCGATGCGCCATCCCCAAAGTCCAAGAAGAAGTCGGGCTATCTTTGATTTCATGTAGCTAAAATAAGGCAATATTCTCATTTTATTCACGCATTTCCATTGAAGGAGCTAAAAATAAAGGGAATGTCATGAGATTAGGTGGTTACAAATGACTCTACTATTCAATTGCAGACTAAAACCCAATTCTATTTCAAACTGAATAAATATATTCATTATAGAAAACACCCCAAAGCAAAAGCCTTGGAATGAAAAATGAGATATCAAAATAAGATATCAAGCCCAAAACGATCATCATACCGCTAAAGGCCGAAGAAGCTAACCCAAACAAGAGGACTCGACCAAATTCATAGAGAATAAATTACTTCTTGCGTTTCAGATAGGTACCTATGAAAGAAGCTCAGAGAGAGAGATGAGGATTTGCATAGGTAGCGTTATAGTAAGCAAAAGAAACTGCCGAAGTTCCGTATGAAACGATCCTTTAATAAAAGAAAGATAAAAAAATTGTTACTTCGGATTAAACGATAGGCATGTACTGACATCTAATATTACGAATGAGCGTCAAAAAAGAAAATGCTGTTACTGATCGAGAAATTCTCGAGTGTTTTGCCAGAGACAAAGAGGCTGGTCTGCGACTGTTTCTCGATAGATATGAAAGAGCATTGTACGCCCATTTGAGAACTATTTTAAGAGAAGATGGCGATACAGATGATGCGTACCAAAATAGCTGTTTGAAAATTTACTCAAATCTCAGTCGCTTTGAGGGGCGATCCGGATTATTCACATGGGCATACAGAATTGCGACGAATGAAGCGCTCTCCATATTAAGACAGCGGAAAAGACGCAGGAGTTATGCCCTAAATGAAGAGCTCAATACGGCCACAGATGTAAATGTGAATTACGATGCACTCCTGGAAGTATTTCACCGGGCTATTGACCGCTTGCCGCCACAACAACAATTGGTTTTTCAACTCAGATATTTCGGAGATCAAAGCTATGAGGAAATTGCGGAGGGGACGGGAACATCTGTTGGGGGGCTCAAGGCTAATTATCATCATGCAAGAAAAAAAATAGAGACATACATAATTGAACAAAATATCTTATGAAAAGTGAATACCCACAGGACAACAAGGAAACTTTTGGTCTCCCGCATGAAGTGATTGAGCGGAGTCGAGCGCTGCATCAAAAGGACCCCGAGACCTCATTGGCAACCCATCGCGATCAAGTCCTGCGACAAATAAAAAAGCGGAGGAATAGTCCGAGGCGAATCGTGCTATGGGTTTCCACAGTTGCGGCTTGTGTCGTGTTGGCCATTTCCTTTTGGCCTGAAGCTCCAAGCGAAAATGATTGGATCGCTGAAGCCCCGGAAGATGCGCTATGGGAAGAAATGCTCAATCGGGAAGAATCTATATATGCCTGGATGCATGAAGAATATCCATCCTACGATTTAGGGTGGCAGGAAGTCGAACTAGAAGCCTGGGAAATCGATCAACTTTTCACTAACTGGAGTCACGAACTAACTGAGAACGAAATTTTTGAATTACAAAAACAATAAATGATGAAAACAACAGCAATTTGCCTTATTTTCTGCTTAAGCATAACCATGCTTTATGCGCAAAGAGGAGACTGGAAAGACAAGATGGAAGCACAAAAAGTATCGTTTATCACGCAAGAATTGGACTTAAGTCCACGTGAAGCAGAACAGTTTTGGCCCATCTATAATGAGCATCAGGATGAGAAGCGGGCACTAAGACAAGACCGAAAAAGAGGAAGAGAAATTCTCAGCCTATCAGAAGAAGAAGCTCTGCAAGAACTTCAGGATCAGCTCGCTGATGAACAGGCACTTCTCAACCTAAAAGAAAAGGCGGTGGATAAGTATCTCGAAATTTTGTCGGCGCAAAAGGTTCTCGCTCTGGAGCGGGCGGAAATGAAATTCAAAAAAGAAATGCTACTTCGCTTGCGAGAGCATCGTAGCAAGGGCAGAAACACCCGTCAACAGAACAGAATGGACTAGACTAAGCCCTCATATCTCTGATCAAGAAGCCAACGGCTCATTTCCTAAATGGAGATGAGCCGTTGCGTTGTATACTTGTGCTGCATAATTTCTTTTTACTCTAAAAAACTAAACCTTCATTTACTCCTCCCGAATCCCCCATCTCACCAGGAAGAAAACAAATAAAAACTCATTTGAATCCCAGTTGCGACAGAGCTAAGTCGAGTAAAATTCCATAGAAAAGGAAAGGAAAACACAATAACTGAATTTTTTTTCTAAATCACGCGTTTTCGCATATCGATAATCTTAACGTATTGTAGGTTCAAATGTAGGTTCTTAAAATTAACGTAAAATTAAATCTATTTTTAACATTATGTATTATCATCTGTTTTTCAGACATTTAACTCAAATTGTTTATATGTTTAATGTCTAATTCATTTCAGATAAAACATTGGATTTGTCTGTTAAAAATGAGAGTTTTGTCACTGAAAACATTACCTTTACAGTCGCTTATAGTCAAACTGTTATAATCCCAAAACCACCTATGCAGCGAAAACCTACAACAAACCAAAAAATATATCGGCTGGTTTCAGAATTTGAGGAAAAAGTAGAAGGTCACTTTTTTCATACTTTTGACGATCACCAACTTTTGGATATTATTTCTTTTTACGAAAAGGAGAAATTAATACACAAGGCCATTGAAGCCGTTGACCTCGCTCTTTCCCAATACAAGTACAGAGTGGACTTTTACTTATTAAAGGTTCGCTTGCTACTCAAGGATAATGAGTATATCGAAGCCTATGCTACCATTCAAAAAGCAGAAAGCTTTTCTCCCTTTGAGTTTGATGTCTTGTTGATGAAAGCAAAGACACTCAATGTATTGGGGCACCTCACAGAAGCTTTGGATGTCCTCGATCTATTGCAGAGTTCTCATCCCGCGCGTTCCAATCATGCCGATATTTGTTTGGCCCAGGCCATGATTTATGAAAACATGAAAGACTACGACAGCATGTTTGATGGACTGAAAGATGCTCTGCTCGCCTCCCCTTTACGTCGCGACCTACTGGAAAAAATGTGGATGGCTGTAGAATTTAGCAAGAGATATGAAGACAGCGTCAAATTTCACCTTTCACTAATAGACTCTGAACCTTATAATGCCTATGCCTGGTATAACCTGGGGCATGCATATTCCTGTGTCAACGAATACGAAAAAGCGATAGAGGCATTAGAATACAGTTTTCTCATCGTTCCCGATTTCCAGATGGGATATCGGGACTGTGCCGAACTCTGTATGTTGACCTGCAACTTTACCAAAGCCCGAGAGGTTTTTGAAGAGGAATTGCACCGGTTTGGACCGGATAGTGACTTGCTGTGCGATTTGGGTGCTTGTTATTTGGAATTAAAACAAACGCAAAAAGCCTTTCACCGATTAGCAAAATCACATACACTCAATCCGTACAATGACGAAGCAACTTATTTGCTCGCCGTTTGTCACGCTCGTAAAAAACAATGGAAAGAAGCCGTAGAACTGCTTCATGAGGCGATAAAAATCGAGGATCGCAGAGAAGAGTACTATGCGCAATTAGCCGCGGCTTATCACCAACTGAGAGAGATGACCAAGGCGGATTTTTATTATCGCAAAGCAACAGAAACCGGTCCGGAGCAATTGAATTTGTGGATCGAACACGCCCAGTTTCTTTTTGAAGAGCGCGAGTATGAAGAGGCTCTTAGAGTCTTAGAGGAAGCTGAATATCACACTGTAGGCATAGAACTTAATTATTGCAAAGGCGCTTGTTTACTTCAAATGGGACAGGAGCAAGAAGGACTCAATATTATCGAATCGTCTCTAAACGAAAGTCCGGAGCAGATTTCTATTTTGGATTCTTTCGCTCCACACATTAAAGATTCCCCCATGGTCATTTCCATGATGGAGTATTTTCTGTTGGGACAATAATCGAGATATTCCAGTAGGATACTTTTCCGTCTGAAGAGATGTTTTTCTCTTCGACAGTTTTTCCATGACTGGCAATTTCAAGTTCCTCGCCTACAGGGTTGAAAAACAAAATAAAAACAGTATCTTTGCGCTCCGAATTAACAACTTTAAGCATATAAAAACGAATCAATGCGAAATTATGAAGTTACTTTCATCGTAGATCCAGTTCTGTCGGGCGATGAAATCAAAGCGACAGCTCAGACCTATGTCGACCATCTCAAAGAAATTGGGGCCGAAGTGGTAGACTTGGATGAGATGGGATTGCGCCAACTGGCATTTCCCATACAGAAAAGAACATCGGGAGTATATTACTCCTTGGAGTTCAGAATAGAAGATGGTTCTTTCATTCCGAAAATGGAGCTTGCTTTTAAACGAGACGAGCGAATCATCCGTTACCTCACCGTGCGACTTGATAAATACGCCATCAAGTTTAACGAGGACAGAAGAAACGGACTGATTGGAAAAGATCGGAAAAAAAAGGAGCAGGAAGAGGAGTCAAAGCCTAAAGTGGCAGCGACTGCCGCTCCCGCTTCTAAGAAAGCAAAGGAAGAAGAAGAATAAATTTGAACCCCAAAATTAATTATCATGGCATCAAGAGACGATATAAAGTTTTTATCCAATCCTAAAATCGGCAAAAAACAGAAAAAATTCTGTCGATTTAAAAAATATGGAATCAAACATGTGGATTATAAAGATCCAGAATTCCTCAAGTCTTTCGTTAACGAGCAAGGAAAAATTCTACCTCGCCGGATTACGGGCAACTCTCTGAAATTTCAGAGAAAAGTTGCGGTATCCGTTAAAAGAGCGAGACATTTAGCCTTATTGCCGTTTGTAACGGACTTGTTCAAATAATTTATGGGTAAAAAAAGAAAAGAATCATGGAAATCATATTACTGAAAGACGTAGATAAAGTAGGCGATAAGTTTCAAACCATTACGGTAAAGAATGGATTTGGACTCAACTATCTTATCCCTCAAAAACTCGCTGTTGTAGCGAACTCTTCAAACAAGAAGCGACTGGCGGAGATGGTGCGCAGAGAAGAAGCGCATGCTGAAAAAATGCTTGACGAGTATCAAGAATTAGCTGACAAGTTGCAGCATATCGTTCTTAAAATTGGAGCGAAAGCTGGTACCAGTGGCAAAATCTTTGGCTCTGTCACCAATGTGCAAATCGCACAGGCCCTCAAAGATCAGGAAGGCATTGAAGTCGAGCGAAGAAAAATTTCCCTCGATGAGGAAGTAAAACAAATCGGAACTTACGCTGCAGATTTGAACCTGCACAAAAGTATCGATGCTAAAATCAATTTCGAAGTTATTCAGGAATAGTCAACAGCAACAACGAATAACTTTTGTGAACAGACCGAACCTCATCGTTCGGTCTGTTTTTATTTTCGGTCTAGCCTACTGACAACCTTGTCTCTTATAATTTGTTGAATATTTGTACATTTACAGCCAACAACATAATCCACTGCACTTTGCTGCACTACAAAACATTCGAGAAAGAGGACGACAGGGAATGGGTCGTTTTTATCCACGGCGCCGGTGGTAGCTCATCCATTTGGTATAAGCAAGTGAAGGATTTTAGAGAGAATTTCAACGTTCTCCTCGTCGACCTTCGCGGCCATGGTCGATCTAAAACCTCCCTAAAAACGCTCAAACGATACAGCTTCGAAGCTATTACCAAAGACGTAATAGAAGTCCTCGACGATCTCAAGATCAAAAGAGCACATTTCGTTGGTATTTCCCTCGGGACCATCGTCATCCGGGAATTGGCAGAAATGCAGAGCGACCGAGTAATCAGCCTTGTGATGGGTGGAGCCATTATGAAACTCAACTTTCGATCCAAACTCCTACTCAAACTTGGCGTTTGGCTTAAATCTGTACTTCCCTATATGTTACTCTATCGATTTTTTGCCTTTATTATCATGCCCAAAGGCAACCACAAAGAATCTCGCTCACTCTTCATCCGGGAAGCCAAAAAATTATACCAAAAAGAATTTATTCGATGGTTCAAACTGGCTGCCGGACTGAATGCCAAGCTAAAATTTTTCTGGAATAACGAAATTCGAATTCCCACCCTATACATCATGGGCGCTCAGGATCACATGTTTTTACCGTCCATCCAAAAGCTCAGTCAGTCCCACCAGTACTCCACCCTCCAGGTAGTAGAAGATTGTGGGCACGTAGTAAATGTTGAGCAACCCCTTATTTTCAATCAGCGCGTCCTCCATTTTCTCAATGCTCCCTATCAGGCGCTCAGAGAAAAATCGACGCACTAAATCTCGCTCCGACACATCAGCTACTTTTTACTCCATCCCTAATTTCTCTAGGATTTTTATTTTAAATGTTTTTGGGCGGTCCTCATGCCTAGATTATCGCCTTGCGCTAGCTTAGGCATGAGGCGCTGCGTCCGGGGGTTCCGTCCGATCACCCACCCAACAAGTGGGCGGTTGATCGGACAGCAGGCTGCGCCTACTCCCCTCCCATCGCTACCGCAACACAGAGTGTAGAGGTCCATTGGAAAGAAATACTTCTTGAATATTTTTACCAACTTTTCATCACTCTCCCTTTTAATTATCGTAACATTGCGATGAATTATTGGTGGCCACACTCAAAATTTATTTCCTATGGGTACCTTTGAAAAATATTTGAGCCTCTGGGTTCTTCTTTGCATAGTCGTTGGCATTGCCCTTGGCTATGCGTTTCAAGAAAAGATTCAAGTGCTGAGCGAATGGGAATTCTACGGAGTCAATATTCCGATCACCCTTTTAATTTGGGCCATGATATATCCCATGATGGTTCAAATAGACTTTTCTTCACTACGCAAGGTCGGCCAGCAAAAACGCGGACTGACATGGACCATTATCATTAACTGGTTGATCAAGCCCTTTACCATGGCACTTTTTGCCTGGGTTTTTTTCGAATATATTTACGGAGCCTGGTTGAGTCCTGAACTTGCCAACGAATACATTGCCGGAGCCATCATCTTAGGCGCGGCTCCCTGCACAGCCATGGTCTTTGTCTGGTCTTATTTGTCTCAGGGGGATCCCAACTATACTGTTGTTCAAGTATCGATTAACGACATCATTATTCTCATCGCCTTTATCCCTATCGTTCAATTTCTATTGGGTATCACGAGTATCACCGTGCCCTTTAACATCCTGCTCTCTTCAGTGGTTGCATTTGTAGTAATTCCACTTTTGGCTGGCTACCTGACCCACTTGTACTTCATTCGAAACAAGGGGAAGGAATGGATGGAAAAAAAGTTTTTACCCCGGCTGAAACCCTGGTCTATCATTGCTCTATTAAGCACTTTAATTCTCATTTTTGCCTTTCAGGGGGATCAAATCGTCGCCCAACCCCTGCATATTGTCTTGATTGCCATTCCCTTGAGTCTACAAACGTACTTCATTTTCTTTCTCGCCTGGAAAGGAGGCCGATGGCTAGGCCTGCCCTATACAATCTGCGCCCCTTCAGCCATGATCGGATCGAGTAATTTCTTTGAGTTGGCGGTAGCGGTGGCCATCGTACTATTTGGCATCAATAGTGGGGCCGTTTTAGCCACTGTCGTTGGCGTCCTTATCGAAGTACCTATCATGCTCTCCCTTGTGCAACTTGCCAAACGCTGGAAATACTAAATTGGCTATTTCTCAGTGAGTCCCAGCTGTATCTCCCCTCGACAGTAGGGTGCCAATCTTTCTAATTTCGAATAAATTTCTTACATTTAAATTAAAGAATAATTATTATGAGAAAATTGATTTACACACTTCTTTGTCTGGCTACAATTGCGTCCGTTCGAGGAGAAACAATAAATTCATTCCCGGCATTAGATGATGACTCTCTGGAAGTCAGCCATAAAAATGCCATCATGATCGCCCCACTCGGGCACATGTTGAATGAGAGTAAATCCTCCCTTTACTATAAAAGAGTACTCAACCAAGGGAAAAAATATCAGATGGTATTCCGAATAGGAACAGAGGGGCTTGGATCCGTTTTGTCCTCCTATAGTACGGATGCCTCGAGAGTTGACGCATTCAATGTAAAACTGGGATTAGAACTAGATATTGATTTTGGAGAGTTTCACCTATTTGCAGGACCAGAACTGGGGCAAACCACCTATAGTTCGAGTCATGGATTATTGCGCGTCAGGGATAACAATACACTTTTTAGCACGTCTACGGTTGCCATCAATAGGGATATAGAAGTCAACTCTTCTGAAGTTCGCATGGTATCGGGCCATATATTTTTTGGTTTGAAATTTGAGGTAGCTGAAAAAGTGGCTATAGGAATTGAAACGGCTTTTGGATATGGTCAATGGACGCTGGAAACTGAATATCCAAACGCTCAGAATCCGGTAACCGGGGAGGGAGAGCGATACGACTTCAATTTATCCCGATTTATTTTTGCCGAATTCAAATTTTAGTCCGCTATTTTTTGAGGTCTGGCTCTAAAGTGTTTTACCTCAATATTGTCTTGATTTCACAGTTTGATCGCATCGGGTGAGGGATAGTAAGGGCACGAGCCCACAAAGAATTTGGGGGTGAAGTGGTCCCCAAATTATTGGGGACGGGACCCCTGAATAGCCCGACCCCAGCACTCTTTTCTATCCATTATTTTTCATTTCTTTCAAATAGAATGGGAAGCACTTCGTCAATGAAAATTAAGAATTAGTTGACGAAAAAAAGTGCTGGGGGCACCCCCTAAAATATAAAACCCTCCTACTTTTTTATCCAATGAAGCGTCTTCTGCCCATCTATTTTGATAAAATATGAACCCGGAAGCCATTCAGTGACAGCTAACTTTAGAAGAGATCGGGGCAATCGACCGCTGTGCATCTGACGCCCGTCCAGCCGAATGATCTGATAAGGGAGATGCGTCCAATCGCCGGGGACCTCCAATTGAAGCTGACTCCCCACGGGATTGGGAAAAACTCTGGTCATCTGAGGGCCAGGATCAGAGATGGAAGTAGAAGTTGGCGCTTCATGGCGACTGAAAAACTCCCATATTTCCTCACTGGCGTTCAAATTTCGAGTGGTAGTACCCAAACCCGATTGACCTTCTGCATCCGGCCAGGTATGTCCGCCACCGACGACGCGCAAAAATTGAGTTTCAGTACCCGCCAGGCAGCCGAGAAAATCGTACTGTTCAATCCTTGTCCCATCATTGGCTTCATCCGGCCATTCGGTGAGCTGAGCTTGGCTTTCACAACCATTTTGTTCCACCCAAAACTCTAGTGTTTCGTTGACTGAAACCGTGCCAAATCCGCCGGCGGGCGGGACAATAATATCGTCTGTTCCATGAATATGGAGTACTGGAAACGGTCGATCCGGGGCACAGTCGTCCAAAGCCGGGCGGGAATATGTGCCGGCAACGCTGGCTATGGCTGCAAGTTGATCCTGAAGCTGACAGGCGAGAACATAACTCATAAATCCTCCGGCGGAAAAGCCACAAGCATACACTCGTCGCCCATCGATGTTCTGCTCACTAGAAATAAGGTCAATCAACTGGGATAGAAACCCAACATCATCTGCCGTGGAGCCACCAGGAAATCCAGCATTTGTGTTCCAGGCGTTGTCCAATCCGTTGGGGTAGAGGAGAACGAAATTTTCCTCCTCGGCGATCGCATTAAAAGCAGAGTAATTCATTATTGCATTAGCATTTTGAGTGAAACCATGCAGCACAAGTACTAAAGGGCGCGGTTCTTCCCCAGTGTATTGATCCGGAGTAAAGTGGATAAATGTCCGCTCGATTCCTTGATAATTGATAGTGCGTGTCTCTTGAGATAATAACAGATGACTACTCAGGAGAAATACAATACAAAAAAGGAGAAAAGTGAAAGAATTCAAATGTTTCATGGCATGCATTTCGGATCAAAATAATAAATTTTGAATACTCAAAATATTTTTTTATCAAAAGATGTGAATAAATCCTAATGAATGGCCAAGAATAAAGCAAAGGGAAGGGCGTTAAATAGAGTATCGCCAATGCAAAAGTTCATATTGTGTTTATATTCCATGTATTGTCATTTGATTACCTGACTGCTAAATCACTAGAAACAAGAAATAGTATAAGGACTTGAAATACAATAGACCTATTAAAAAAAATGTTAAATTTTAATGATTACCCATCTTTTTTGCGACCTTTGTAATCGTATGTGAAAATCATTTATGCATAAGACATTAAAATACTTACTTTGCTTTTACCTTTTGGTATTCAGCGCCTTAGCTACCCAGGCTCAGGAAATATGCGATAATGGCATAGATGATAACGGAAATGGCTTAATCGACCTGAATGATCCGGAGTGCGACTGCGCGGGAATTTCTTCCTTTCTCACGACATCAATTATTCCAAACCCCTCTTTTGAAATGCGAAGTTGCTGCCCTTCCAACTTTGGCGATATGGACTGCGTTGTCACCTGGACGCAAGGGTCTTCAGGAGCCGCCTTGGATTACATCCACCAATGTGGGCTTATGGCGGACGATTTTTTGCGTCCCCCCCTCCCCTTTCCGGACGGAGAGGGCTGTATAGCTTATGTAGCAAATTTGCAAAACGTTGATTTTCAGGAATATGTGGCTGCATGTCTGAATCGTCCGATGGAAGCTGATACCTCTTACACCTTAAATTTCCATTTGGGTTTTGGGATTCAGACAACTGTTTCTCCCACTTATAATTTAGATACAGTATTCAGTGCTGACACGGCGGAAGTAGCCATATTTGGTAATGTGAGTTGTGACCAACTCCCCTATCCCGGCGATCGCTGTCCCACGAGTTTTCCGGGCTCAGAATGGGAGTTGATCAATACCATAGAAGTCGTTGGTAGCGAGGAATGGGTAGAAACCGCTTTTGAATTCACCCCGGATAAGACCTACCGCTCCATTGCTATCGGGGCGCCATGCGGACGAAAAGACCTGGGAAATGGTGCAGAATACTACTTTGTTGACAACCTGATTCTAAGCGAGTCCCGCAACTTTGAATTAGAAGCTCCTTTGAAGTCTGGATCCGAATGCGTAAACAGCGTAGAGCTCCGTAGTCCAGTCATCATGTCTGATATTGAGTATCAATGGTACGTGGATGGAGTGGCCATAGTCGGCGCAACAAGTTCAACGCTAGACTTAACTGGAGATGATATGTCCGGTAGTTATCAAGTTAAACTTTCTCAAGGCTCCAATTGTCAGACGTCCATGTCCATAGAATTGATTGACAATCCAAACCTTACTGCCTCTATTGATGGTGACACTGAACTTTGTCCCGGAGAAACTAGCGAACTAAAAGCTACTGGTGGATTTGTTGGTTACAGGTGGAGCGATGGGTCAAGGGATAGCGTACTTGAAGTTTCAGCCAGCGGAACGTATTCAGTGATCGTGACTGACGAGAATGGATGCACTTTAGAGGTCAGTGAAACAGTTACCCTCTCCACGCCTATAGCCGCCAATTCAAGCATTACCGATGCCGCCGGCACAAATGATAACGGATCAATAATACTCAATCCAACTGGAGGGGTCAGTCCCTACCAATATACTTGGAATACAGGCGCAAGTTCAAAAGACCTATCGGGTCTCAGTGATGGGACCTACACGGTTACCCTCACGGACGATTTCGGATGTGAACAGGAATTCTCCTTTGATGTCAAATTTAATCCCGACCCTTTTGGAGCTCGAATCTCACTAGAGCACATCAACTGTCATGATGCAGCGGATGGCGTTATAGAGATCGAAGGATTTGGTGGACGAAAACCATACACCATAGCATGGTCGGACGGCAGCGATGAGTTTTTACGAACTCAACTTGCTCCCGGTCGATACGTATACACCTTGACAGACAGCGATGGAGAAACAGACACAGAAGAAATCATCCTCACAGAGCCAGCCCCTCTGACATTCACTCCCAAAATTAGTCAACCCAGTTGTTACGGGTTTTCCGACGGAAGGATTGATTTTGACATCTCCGGAGGGACAGCAAACTACACGACCTTCATCAATGGATCAGAGCTCAATCACGGCACTGCAACCAATATCCCTGCAGGAAGTTACGACTTCGAGATTCGCGATGGAAATGGATGTGAGTTAAATTCCAATGTAGATGTGGAGGAGCCCGACTCATTATCCGTAAATATTGCTTATGAAGCACCCAACTGTTTCGGCTACGAAGATGGGCGCATAGAGATCATATCTATTCGGGGAGGCACTCGACCTTATGCAGCACAGGTGAATGGCGAGGAAGCAGACATCACAGGACTAAGACAAATCGGCAGTGGTGATTATGAGCTGGTCATAACAGATCGCAACCAATGTTTATGGGTAGAAAACATTCTCCTTCCAGAGCCCGAACAGGTGGAGATTGAGGTGCAAGCCTATGACCAGGAGCTTATTAAGGGGCAATCAGTAGATTTAGAAGCGCGACAATTTCCTCAAGACCTGGTAGGGACGGAAGGCGAATGGTATTCAGATACCTATGACCCCCAAATAGAATGTATCAGCTGCTTAGAGACGCAGGCACGTCCTAAATCTACCACAACATTCAGTTATCAGTTGTGGTATAAGGATTGTCTATTTAGTGACGAGGTCACTGTTGAAGTAACCGACTGGAGTGTCTATGTACCCAATATTTTCACACCTAATGGAGATGGCACCAACGATCGCTTCTCTTTTTCGGGCAATGATGAGTCCGGCATTTTCATTCGGGAACTATCCATTTTCAACCGATGGGGACAGATCGTGCATCAGGTGAAAAATATTGGTCATAACAGCTATTCCGGATGGGATGGCCAGTTCAAGGGAGAGGACGTGCCACAAGGGGTGTACATCTACCACCTCATTTTAGAAGACGGTCGGGGAGAAAACTATAACTTAAGTGGTGACATTTCGATTGTCCGATAATGAGTCTCGAATAACTCATCTATACACTTCCTATTCACAATTCCATTTATCTTCAAACACTGGCCAATGAGATGCGCGGTAGCTGTAGTGCCACCATTCGGTTCGAATAGGCAAAAAGCCGTGTTTTTCCATTGTGGATTTTAGCAGCTTTCTATTTTTTCGAATTTCAGAGGATAATTCTGGAGTTGTGCTGTGGTAAGCCCTTTCTCCAAAAAAATCAAAATCTGTACCCATTTCCAAGGCCTTCCCGCTTTCCATATCTACGAGCGTTACATCTACGGCTTGACCTCGATTGTGCATTGACCCTTTTCTGGGGTCGGCGACATATTGAGGATTGGGCACTTCCTCCCAAAGTTCCCACTGCACTGCCAGGGGCCGATAACAATCGAAAAGTTTAATTTGATACCCCTGCGCATTGAGTTCCGCATTGATCCTTGTTAGCGCGCTGGCTGCATCAGGGCGCAAGAAACATCGGGCACAATCATAAATCACATGACCGACAAAATTGTCCTCCGTGGCATATTTCAGGTCGAGTAGCCAGCCATCTTCCGGACGTAACTCTACCCATTGATCCCTTGATTCTATCCAATCCTGAGCGGCTAAACGTACAGAAGAAATAAAGAAAATAAGGATGAAAAGACATCCGAAAAAAACCCGCTTTATTGAATCCATTCTATAAATTTTTGTTCATCGACAATTTGAACTCCTCCTTGTTGTTGTGCTTTGCGAAGTTTCGAACCGGCTTTTTCCCCCGCCACGAGGATATCTAAGTTGCCACTAACAGCGCTAACCGTCTTTGCTCCCGCAGCTTCAGCTTTTTGCTGCGCTTCCTTGCGAGTCATAGAGGAAAGACTTCCCGTAAAGAGGATGGTCTTATTGGCCAAAGGGCTGTCAGCATTGACTTCAATGGGCTGGTCCTCCTGCGTCTGCTCTAGATTTACACCAAGACTTTCTAACTCTTGTAATATTTGTATGTTTGATGCATCGTGAAAGAAAGAGGCTACATTTTCAGCTACAATAGGTCCCACCTCATGAACAGCGGTTAAATCCTCACGACTCCATTCTTTTAAGTCCAGTATGTGATTGACTTGAGCCGCAAGAGTTTTAGACATCTTCAACCCCACATGATGAATGCTAAGCCCATGAATCAAACGATAGAGTGGTTGTTGTTTTGACTTTTGCACGGCACTTTCAAGATTTCTGGCTGATTTCTCGCCAAAACGCTCGAGCTGAGCCAGCTTGGTGAAATCCAGACGATAAATATCTGCTACAGATTTTAACCATCCAAGATCGTGAAATATATGAATATATTTTTCTCCAAAGCCATCAATATCCATGGCATTTTTTGAAACAAAGTGAATCAGCTTCTGAAGTAACTGAGCAGAGCACTGAGCATTGACACAACGCCAGGCAGCTTCTCCCTCGATGCGTTGTAAGGGATGGTCACATGCCGGACAATTTTTAGGGAATTGAATTTTCTCTTCATCACCTGTTCGCACATCTTTTAAGGCCTTCAAGACATAGGGAATAACATCACCGGCACGTTCCACAATTACTTGATCTCCTATTCGCAAATCCCTTTCAAGGATAAAATCCTCATTATGCAAAGAAGCTGATTCTACTGTCACCCCTGCAAGTTCAACAGCCTGCAATTTAGCAACTGGAGTAATAGCTCCTATCTTTCCAACTTGAAACTCCACGCGCTCCAGACGCGTCGTAGCCTGTTTGGCTCGGAATTTATAAGCTATAGCCCATTTCGGATGATGACTAGTGGCACCAATAGCAGCTTGTTGATTGAGGTCATTTACCTTCACCACCATTCCATCAATCTCATAGGGGTAAGAAGATCGTTGAGCTTCCCACTTTTTGCAATAGGCGTGCAATTTCTGCATTGTATCCGTCCGATGCACACCGTTGGGAGCAATTTTAAAACCCAACTCTTCCAATAAGCCGATACTCTTCTCATGGCTTAACAAATCAGACAAGGCCCTCTGCCCTTGATTATTCTCGACGTAAGCTATCTGAAAAACCAGAAGTTCCAGACCTCGTTTTGCAGTATCCGCTGGATCCTTCATTCGAAGACCTCCCGTTGCTGCATTGCGGGGATTTGCAAAACTGCTTTGATCCTGCTCCACTCGTTCCTTATTGATTCGAGCGAAACGCTCAATAGGAATGATGGCTTCGCCTCGAATTTCAACCTTAGAAAATCCATGGTCAGAAAACTGCGCACGAAGCGGGACTGATTTCAACACCTTAATATTTCGCGTAATATCATCTCCCTGAGTCCCATTCCCACGCGTCGCTGCGCGTACCAATTTATCATTTTCATAGTTTAATACGACCGTACCACCATCTAGTTTTGGCTCTACAATATATTCAACACGCCCGGCCTCATCAGGCAATGCTTTCACTACCTGCCGGTGAAAATCATCCAAGTCTTCAAGGTTATAAGAGTTTGCCAGAGACAGCATGGGTGATAAGTGAACTACAGTTTCGAAATCAGAAGATAAATCACTCCCTATTCTTTGCGTAGGAGAATCACTGCGCATTTGATCTGGCCAGCGACTCTCCCATTGTTCTAACATTTTATATAAACGGTCGTATTCCGTATCGGAAAGGATGGGGTCATTTTTTACGTAATATTTCCACTCGTGATATTGCAGTAAATCAGTGAGTTCATGCATCTTCCCTATCGAAGGCTCAAAATCACCCTTGAGAAATGCTTTAGACCGCTCGTAGGCCCTGTTATCCGTCATATACATTATTTTAATATACCTCTATAATAGCATATGCAATATACGAGTTCAACCGAACTCCCAAAAAGTGCGTATACAAAAAAGGGAAGCACCGCAAAGCACTTCCCCCTCCTCACCTACAAATAATCTTATAAAGAACAACTAATACTCTACATATAAAGCAGCAAGGATTATGCCAAAGTCATAAGCTCTGTCGAATATAGATATCTCTAGCAAGTGAAAGCTACCATTTCATCTGTATTCATGGAATATCGATTCACAAAGTCTTATCTTTGAAACTAGAAACACGCGGAATGCAAAAAAACAAGACCATAGTTGAGATCTTAGACGATATCCTGAAGTACGAGGAACAGGACTTAGATCTACTTGTACAGCTTGTAGAATATATTCGCCCGTCCGGGAAAGAGATGAAAAAGGGGGTATTGCCGCGATTGGATGAATTTATTTTATATCTTAAACAGGGTCCTAAATATCGAATTGCCTTAAGTGAATACATAAAACGCGTATTATCAGAACGAAAAATAAGTCGTTTTCTCATTGATTCTGATATTGTATATGGTACCGATTTTATTTATGAAATCAGAAAGCGGCTAGGATATAAGTTCCTTCCCTATCAACCAGAAGAAGGTGGAATAGAATACATCCTAAATCAATTGTTTTATAAAACAAGTGACGGCAAGTGGGTCCAGGCAATACCTAAAGATAAGGGCGATGACCTCATCGAATTATTAGAAATGCCAGACCTTTCGAGCCTAAAGCCGGAAGACTACATCATTAAACAAATCTTGTTTGCTCTTCGCGTTCTATCGCACCGAATGATAGGACACGCTTTCAATACAGAAGTTATGAGAATGGTGCCGGAGTATGAAAACTTCGGTAGTCCTTTCATCGCCTTGCAGGAATGGGTCGACCTATACATTGAAGACGTTAGAAACGGTGTCGTCAGCAGAAGTGCGGAAGAAGAGAATTATAAACATTTACTTGTTCTTTTGCGCCAGTGTTATGACTATATTGAAAAGGCTTATAAAAATCGTAGCAAATTTGGTATTAGTCAGCGTATTCACCAGCATTTGATGACAGTAGAACGAATGCTAGATCGAGTAAATGAAATTTTAGATTTTCTGGTACTTTATCCTGAAACGGAAAGTGAAGAAAAAAGGCAGCAGACTTTATTTGATATGACCCAGTGGATGGTTATGCGGCACGCAAGGAATCGACAGTTGGGAGGATATGTAATCAAATCGACGCAACTCATTGCTCAGGAAATCACTCAACACACCGGGTCAAAAGGAGAGAAATACATCACGCATGACAGGGAAAGCTTTTTTAAAATGCTAAAAACGGCTTGTGGGGGCGGTGCTGTTGTAGGTATTGCCTGTATTATAAAACTTTTATTATCTAAACTCGATGTGAGTCTTTTCGGGCAAGCCTTTCTATACAGTGCTAATTACGCTTTAGCTTTTGTTACCATTTATTTATTGCATTTGACACTAGCGACAAAACAGCCCGCCATGACTGCCGCTTCTCTTGCAGCGACCATAAAAAGCGACCTAGATTCGAAAAATAAGTTTATAGATATCATTAAATTATCGATTCGCGCCTTTCGATCGCAATTTATCGCTTTTGTGGGGAATGTTATCGTTGCCTTTCCCGTTGCATTACTCCTCATTGCCTTACTGTCCTGGTATATGGGAGATAATTTAGCCTATAAAAAAGCTGACTTTCTCATTTATGAATTGGATCCCATTCGGTCCCCCGCAGTATTTCACGCTGCTATCGCTGGCTTCTTTTTATTTCTATCCGGACTTATAGCTGGTCAAGCAGCAAATCGCTCCTTGTATAATAGAATTCCAAAACGCATCGAACATCACCCCTTTCTCAAGCGGTTCTTTTCCCGAGAGCAATTAAAAAATTTGGCTGCCTACTACAAGCGGAATATTGGGGGAATTAGCAGTAATTTATGGTTTGGAATTTTTATGGGAACTACGGGGACGATTGGAGTCATACTCGGATTGCCCCTTGATATCAGGCACATTGCTTTTGCAGCGGGGAATTTTGGTCTGAGTTTATTTGGCAATGATTTTTCAATCAGTCTAAGTGTATTTTTTTGGTCCCTTATGGGGATAGGCTTGATTGGTCTTCTCAACTTCCTGGTAAGTTTTGGACTCTCACTAATTCTTGCACTCCAAGCAAGAGGAGTTGCCATTAGTAAACTTCGAAACATTCTTTCCGGACTGACGAAAGAGTTCTTCAAACAACCCCTTCGGTTCTTTTGGCCTATCGACCTTCCCGAGACTGCGGAAGTGAAATCTGAAACGACTAAAGAGAAATAATTTCTACTTTAACGTTTTGTAAAAAACCACTGTAAAGCTATCAATGATTTTGCATCCCTGATCTGGGAGAGATTATTTCGCAACTCTTCAACCGAAAGACAGTCCAAATAAATATCTTCATTTTCCTCATCAAGCCCTCCCCCTTCTTGCAATACATCTCGATCATCAACTTCAGCGAAATAAATGTATATTCTTTCAGAAGAGGTGCCCGGTGAACTATAGACAGCCGCAATAAAATCTAATTTCTCACAACGATAGCCAATTTCCTCTTTAACCTCACGAACCGCCGCCTCCTTTTCTGTTTCGCTCTCATCAATTCCTCCCGCCGGAATTTCTAAAATGTGCCTCGGCTCTCCATCCGAGATAGGATAACGGAATTGCCGGGTGAATATAAACTCCTCCCTTGGCTTGTGATAGACTAAAACAGCAGCAGAATCAGGACGGACCAACCGTTCCCTTTGAGCCCTATGCTTAAAAGTGCCATCCGGATTTATTACTCTTATCTCCGCCATTTTGAGCGTTAAAAACCCTTTGTAGATATCCTTTTCATTTGCGATCTGATATCGTTCCAAGAAATTCGAAGACTCGTCTTTTTTTACCATAAGCTATTACCTTCCTATTCTGCTTCAATCGTTTTCTGCCATAATTTTTCACCACGAGTATTGTAAACCTCAATTTGCAATACCCTTTGATTCATTACACCTGAAACTTCAATTCGACCAAAATTTTGATCCGCAACTTGAGTTCCCTTCACTCTTAAATGATTGTTTTCCGGCGCTCGCTCCGCATATGACTGACTGCTCAAAGGACTACAAGTCAGATCGTAAATCGTTGGATGTCCCTCTTTTGCCAATTTTGACAACTCAGTACGGTGCCTATCGCCCGAAAGGAAAATAATGTTCTTGAGATCATTATCATGAATAAATTGAATGATCTCCTCCCTTTCACGAGCATAATTTGCATAATTTTCATAGTCGGTAGAAGGGTTGAGAAATTGCCCACCAATAGCGACAAACACAAAACTTCCTTGTGCACTTATCAACCGGTCTTTCAGCCATTGTTTTTGATCATCACCGAGAATACTCACGTCTTCGCCTGGCATGCCATTGGGCGTGCGAAAAAATCGATTGTCCAATAATAAAAAATTACAATCAGACCAACGAAATTCAGTATAAATCCCATCATTATTTCTTCCATAAGTTGGGTTGGCCCAAAAATCTATAAACGCCTGTCGAGTGAGGTCCTTATAAATATAGGCGCGATCTGAATTATTAGGGCCAAAATCGTGGTCATCCCAAATCGCGTAATGATGCATTTGTGCCCAAAACGGTTGAATATAGGGTTGAGTTTTGAAGTCAGTATATCGGTGGTAAATTCCCGTGTGAGAATCAAAATCCGGGGTACGCAAGTAGATATTATCTCCCAACCATAACATAAAGTCACCAGACAACTTGCTCATAGAAGAAAATAGAGTATCTGAGGGTTGACCATATGGTCTTCCAGGACGATCATAAGCTGGATCATTAGTATAGAGACAACTCCCCATTAGAAAAGAAAAGTCGGGAGGATCCGTTCTATATTGCCAGAGTTCTTGAGTAGTAAAGGTCAAAGATTGAGACTCGCTGATATCAAGATCTTTAGAAGAAGGAGGCTTGACCTCTAATGCCTCACCATTCATATATATTTCGTAAGAGTAAGTCGTCCCCGGTTCAAGACCATGGGCCAGCAAGGTCGCAGTAAAAGCATGGCCTGCCCTTGTTGTAACAATAGGAGATACATTTTTATCCGTGGGTTCATCAATCGGGGCGTAATACAACTGCAATTCAGCTTCCCGATCTATCTGCACCCAAATTTGTACCTCTCTCATCGTATTGGTACCCAACATAGGACCGGAAACAATTTGACTATATAAAGAAGTGGCGAAAGTAAAAGCAAGAAATCCAAACAAATATGTTTTCATGAGTCAATTATTTCAGGTTTAATAGGTTCCGAAATCTCCTCCAATTCAGAAAAGTTTCAAAATCCAACATCATCGTTATCGAATAAAATCTTTTTCAACTTAGACATGAATAAGCTTGCCTAAGGTTTCATCTCCTGCCTCGTTTTAGCATTTCCTCTCATTCTCATGACAAAATATTTTCGCAGCTAACTTGAAATTTAAGTAAAGTTACGTTTATAAATATAAGCAGCTTAAATCCAAATCAGGCATATTACATATTATACCCTCTTTAAGTAGAAAACTAAGGGCAAACATCTCTACACCCTATTATCTTAAATCCTTACGTTTTTCAAAAAAGTCATTTAGATAATTGGCTATTCGATATTTATTGCTATATTAATAGAACTATTAACATAAAAAACAAATTAATATGAGTGTTGTAAAAGTAATTGAAATAATAGCATCATCTGACAAAGGCATTGAAGATGCAATGCAAAAAGCCGTTACAGAGGCCTCAAAAACAGTAGATAATATCGACTCAGTTTTTGTAAAAGATGTCAAAGCTCACGTGAAAGACGGAAAGATCACCACCTATGGGGTAATTACAAAAATTTCATTTCGATTGAATAAAAAGTAAAAAAGAATACCCGTGTGGAGGATTCCACACGGGTATTGTATTATTTGAATTTGAAAGATCTTCTTATCATTCTGATCTATTCAACCTTCTTTCGGTATGACGTTTATATCACCTGGGCAATGATCACCCACCCACTTCTCACAAAGCATTAAGCTCCTTTCTCTTCCTTAATAACTCCTGCCTGGACCAGCATGTCCTCATCTACAATTATCCTTCCACAATGCTCACAAGGCACAATGTGCTTCTGACTGCGCACCTCATTCTGTATTTGAGGCGGTATTTTATTAAAACAGCCAGCACATGAATTGCGCTCGATCGTAACAACAGCTAATCCGTTTCTGTATGTAGATCGAATTCTGTCATATGATTTAAGCAGTCGGTTCTCTACTTCTTTTCTGGCCTTTTCAGACTCTTTTTGAAGTGAGGCCTCTTCTTTAGCCGTTTTCTTTTGAATCTCCTCTAACTCGACCTTTTTCTTTTCTAAAGAATCTTCACGAGTTTTCTTCTTCTCTACGATCTCCTCTTTCATTTCTTGCTTACCCTCCATGCGCTCCTCAGTTTCCCGAATGCGCTTTTCTGAAAGTTTGATCTCCAGTTCTTGTAATTCAATTTCCTTCTGGAGGGCTTCATACTCGCGATTATTCTTCACTTCATCCAATTGCTGCTTGTATCGCTCAATCAGCATCGTTGCTTCCTTGATATTGCGCTCATGCTTGGATTTCTCTCCCTCTAATTCATCTAATTGCTCCTGCAATTTATCTATGCGCTTCTGCAATCCTGACAACTCGTCCTCCAGGTCGGAGACCTCTATTGGCAACTCCCCTTTTAAAACCTGAATTTGATCCAATTCAGAATCTATCAGCTGCAATTTGTAAAGGTTTTTCAACTTATCGGAAACTGTTTGCTCTTTTTTCTTTGCCATAAACTAAAAGTAATTCACTGGGTTTGTCACTACTGTGGTACAATGAACCGCAAAGGTACTAAATTTCTTAGAAATCCATTCTTTTAGAAGAGAGATCGTCCATTGTTCACTTTCGTAGTGACCAATGTCTGCAATAATAATGTTATTCTCAGCATCAAAAAATTCATGGTATTTGAAATCACCTGTAATAAATATATCTGCCCCGGCGCTTTTAGCTTGAGGTAATAGGAAAGCACCAGATCCTCCACAAAGTGCTACTTTATGGATACTCTTACCTAGCAATGATGTATGCCGAATGGTCGTTCCACCCAGGGTCTCTTTCATTTTAGACAGGAAGACCGTTTCCGGCATGGGAACGGGCAATTCTCCTATAACTCCAAGTCCAACACCTGGAGAAAGAACCTCCGAATTCATCAACTGAGCGGTCATGCCCTGCTCCTTCAATCGATGGATCAGCTCCATCGCCCGGTCACTGCGCCCAGTCCATCGCATCCATTGACGAGGCCCCTCAACTGTTTCGACTTCCACCATAGAGCTAAATGCTTGATCAGTGCAATCTATCGCCACTTTCTGTGCATCCTCAACTCGCATTTCAAGAACAGTGAGTTCCACTTGTTTTTGTTCCTGACGAGCTTGTAAAACCTGCATTTTCTCTACGCCCAGTTGGTGGCCCAACATTTGACTGACTCCTCCTTCCAAAATACTGTCAATATTTGTATGAATCGCATATATGGCTACGTCATTTTTTATCGCCTTGATTAGTGTTCGTTCAACATATGTTCTCCCCGTTAAAGACTTTATTCCTTTGAAAATAACCGGGTGATGTGCTACAATCACATTGCAATCCATTTCGATGGCCTCTTCCACTACGGCCTCCGTGCAATCTAAACAGGTCACTACCCCTTTTATCTCACTCTCAGGATCCCCACATAATAATCCTGGGTTGTCATAAGATTCTGCAAAATGTAGTGGGGCATGACGTTCCAGGGCAGCGACTAACTCTTTCACTCGTATCATAAAGATTGAATTTTTTCAATGAGAGCGGTTGAACTATAGCCCTCTAAAAATGATAAAATTTGTACGCGACCTCCCGCTGATTCGACAATATCCTTTCCAACAACATCTTCCAGCTTATAATCTCCTCCCTTCACCAAAATATCCGGCAATAAAAGCTCAATCAATTGCTCGGGGGTCGACTCTTCAAAAACAACGACTGCATCGACAAAAGTAAGACAAGCTAGGTGCAAACTACGCTCTCTTTCAGCCCAAATCGGCCGATTCGCGCCTTTTAAAGTGCGGACTGAGGCATCTGCATTTAAACCAATAATAAGCCGGTCCCCTAGTGAAGCGGCCTCTTTGAGATAACTTAAATGGCCAAGGTGTAGTAAATCAAAACACCCATTGGTAAAAACGGTTTCCTCTCCCAGGGACGACCATTCCTTCATTTTCTTCAGTAGCGCCTGACCGTGGGGAAATATTTTCTCTCTAGCAATACGATCTAGGGGGTTATTCTTTTTCATAATTAACAATTATTTCCTTCTTCCTCCTTCGGTGGCGAAAAGGTAAGATAATCAATGCCATTAATCCGAAAAACACATTACAAAATATCTGAATGGAGAAGAAGTTGATGTTGGCATAGGAAAAGCCGTCAGCTAGTGATACTCCATAGAGAGAGACGGCCAGTGCGACCAACCCTTGATAAGAGCCCATGCCGCCCGGAGAGGGAATGAGCATACCCAAGCTACCAAACACAAAAACCAATAGAGCGGTCGACAAGCCCAGGTCTGCAGTGGGAGCAAATGATAAGAAAGTAAAATACGTCATTAGGTAATACAACAGCCAAATAGATATACT
>Ga0136604_1000153_pt1 | contig 38990 bp, 37 predicted proteins | sample AntRauFillE10628_FD_104928 | JGI IMG/M metagenome (GOLD analysis project Ga0136604, IMG submission 104928) | Saline lake microbial communities from Rauer Islands, Antarctica - Metagenome Filla E10 #628 | ecosystem: Environmental > Aquatic > Non-marine Saline and Alkaline > Saline | place...
AGCGGTCTATAAAGCCATGGGGGTAGAACACTACTATTTCCATTTGGCGTTGCTGCAACCGGCTTTGCAAGGCGTGGACCCTCATAATGAGGATGTCCTAACGCTTGAGCAAAAGACCATGATTTTGTACGAGTGCGATAACAATCCTTGGTACTACTTACGGGAGATCGTGCTCGATAAAGGCGCAGGCCTTGAGATTGACGACTGTCGATTCCGAGCCAACCGCTCAAACGTAGCGGCGTTGTGGCTCACGATAGCCTGTGTGGATTACATTCAGATTCAACCTCGACAGACTGGTAAGTCGTTCGGGACCGATTGCAACTCGTTGTGGTTGCAGTATTTCTGTTACCGCAACACCGCGATGAACTTGATTACCAAAGACGAGTCATTGCGTAAGTCGAACATCGCTCGCTTGAAGAAACTTCGCGACATGTGGCCTGACTACATCAATCGCAACGCCTCCAAAGACGACAACAACCAAATCTCTTTGAGTTGCAATTCTTTGGAGAATAAGTACTACACCCACGTATCCCAAAGTTCGGAGAAAGCCGCCAACAATCTGGGTCGTGGTATGACCAGTCCGTTTATCCACGTGGATGAGGGTCCCTTCATCAACCACATCGAAACGACGGTGTCGGCGGCGATGGGTTCTACCAGTGCCGCTCGTGAAATTGCTAAACGAAAAGGCAAACCTTACTGCACGGTGTTTACAACCACCGCTGGTAACCAAGAAGATCGTGACGGTCGTTACGTCTTTGGTATGATGGCGGGCGCGGCGATCTGGTCGGAACGGTTCTTAGATTGTCGAGATCGCGACGAGCTAGTGAACTACATTAAGACCAACTCCAATGGCCGAGCAACTATGGTGAACTTAACCATGTCTCATCGTCAGCTCGGTCTGTCTGACGAATGGTTGTACGAAGCACTTGCCAACGCTCGGTCGGAAAGCGACAACATCGATCGGGATTATTTCAATCGGTGGACGAACTCTTCCAGCGGATCGTTGATCCCTGATCACCTGGCAAAAGCAATGCGAGAGTCGGAGTCTGAAGCGGTGGGTAGTTGGATCTCTCAGGAGAACTACATCTTCCGCTGGTATCAAGAAATCGATCCTGAGGTTCAATACGTACTGATGGTCGATACCTCAGACGCGATTGGTCGAGACGACATTGGTATTGTGTTGTTGGATACGCGCAATGGTGAAACTGCCGGAGCGGCGGCATTCAATGAAACAAACTTAATTCGGTTTGCCCAGTGGTTGAGAGAATTCTTGGTTACCTATCGTAACACAACTCTGGTCATCGAGCGTCGGTACAATGCGCAAACGATCATCGACTACCTCTTGTTGAAATTGCCGGAGCTGGGTATCGATCCTTTCAAACGGATCTTTAATCAGATTGTGCAAAAACGAGAGGAACGTCAGAAAGACTACGATCGAGTGATGGGTCCGGGTTTGAACCGGTCACGTCAGCTGTACGAGACACATCGACGAGACTTTGGGTTCGTTACCGATGCGGACAGTCGTAAGTTGCTCTACTCAAACGTCTTGATGAACGCTGCAAAAGACGCCGGACACCGAGTCCGAGATAAACAGTTGATTCAGCAAATCTTGTCGTTGGTGATTAAGAACGGTAGAATCGATCACAGCGCCTCTGGTCATGACGATATGGTCATTGCGTGGTTGATTGGTCATTGGTTCTTGAACTACGGAATCAACCTGCATCAGTACGGAATCAATCCGGCACGGGTCATGTCTGAACGTAGTAACGGAGGAAAGGAGATCACGCCCCAAGAAGAACTGGAGCGCCATGAGCAGAAGGAACTGATGGACACCATCGAACGTATTCACGAACGATTAAAGTCATCAACCAGTCAAATGGAGATTATGCGACTAGAAAGTGAATTGACCAGTATGATGAGTCGTTTGAAACAGGACGATTCTGATGGCATGACTTTAGACGCCTTGATTCAAGAGGCTCGTGAAACCAGGGAACGTCGTCTGGGCGGTGCCGCTGGCGGCGGCGGTCAAACCAAGTTGCTCATATCCCGATACGGTTCCGGTCGGTAATGATTAAGCTCTTGTGGATGCGAGCGCTTAATCAACGGAACCGATGGCTACGGCGTGTGCTGGACTTCTTCTCAAATTCGTACAGCGATACGGTTTGGATTGATCACTACGCCGCGCCGGAAGCCACGGGACCGGGGCCGACGCTACTGTACGCTGAGGTGGAGCTTCGTCATCTCAAGTATCAGTTAGGAGGCTACGACGGCATTTGTGTCGTCGTCAAAATTGCCAAAGTAACTATAATTCAACACACGCTGGCAAGGGACATGTCAAGAACTCGGGTGACCTGGGAATACGTTGGGTTAAGTGAGAAAGACTTGTTTGTCCTATTAAATCGAGACGTGCCGTGGATAGATAAATTACCTTCAGGACGCTGTGGTGTGGATCGAACCAGGGATCGCCGTCCACCAAGAAACATCGAGTAGTACTTCAAGGTAGACAGAAGGGTTCTCTAATGAAAAGTTTTTTGAAATTAACTTCTAAACTGTTCGGTGATAAATCGGTTGAAGACGATGGTGGATCTGATGAACCATCGTTAATTGATCTTCCGACGGCGTTGCGTCCTTATTTTCCATCGTCGAAGTTTCGACCGATCAAACTAGAACAAGAGCAACACTACCCCAAGCTCAAGATGGCGCACGTCAGCGCTGACAACACACCGGGTCAGGTGGTCTTTCGTGAAGACACCATGTTGGATATGGACCTACTGACTCGATATTCTGGAAAGAATTTCCATCGGATGCCTCAAAGTCAATACCGACGTATGTTGACAAAAGTGGGGCTGAACATGACCCCACCAATACCTGAGTTAACGGGGAACGATACCTGGGTCGATATACGCGTGGACGAGTTAGACTACGCGCTGGTTGATGTCACTGGGTTTCGTGAGTATATGGTCATCGATCGAGAACGAATCCAACATTGGCTTGAAGACATACCTCGAGAGCCGTTAACTATGGAGGTTCAACAGTTCGATCCTCACAGTGGAATCATCGCCAACGACGTCGATAAGATCAACTCCGCGATTCGTAAGATGACTCGGTTGCGGATCGAGAAACGTCTAAAGGACACGTTGGATCTTCCTCCGTTGCCAAGTGTCGCTCGAAAGATCATTGAGTTACGGGCGAACCCTAATGCAAACGCGTTTGAGTTAGTAGCCGTCGTTGAAAGCGACCCAACCTTAGCCGCCAACGTGATGCGTTGGGCAAATTCGTCTATGTACTCTATGAGCGGTGACGTTCGGTCGATACACGATGCGATCAATCGGGTGTTGGGATTCGACCTGGTTATGAACCTGTCGATGGGGTTGGCGTTAGGTAAGATAATGGAAATACCGAAACATGAGACCACGCACATCCTGAACCATTGGGAGCAGGCGATTTGGGTGGCACATGCCACGACGGCGCTGGCGGATCTGATCGGGCCAGATTTTAAGGCGTGCAAGGGGTTGGCGTATCTGTGTGGGTTATTGCACAACTTTGGTTATCTGGTGTTAAGTCACACTTTCCCACCGCACTTTAAGATCATTACCGAGTCGACCGACATCAATCGACACGTAGATGTCAGTTTGATCGATGCACACATCTTAGGGGTGACGCGAGAACAAGTGGCGACAGAGTTGATGGAAAATTGGAGGTTGCCAAAGGAAGTGGTCTATGGGATTCGGTATCAGAAACAGTTGCTGTACGATGATGAGCACCGAGTATACGCGAACTTGGTGTACTTGGCTCGATCTAAGTTGATCCAATACGGGGTGGCTCTAGGGGCACCTATGGCGCAGCCTGGTTATCTGATAGAACAGCTTGAGTTGGAGGAGAGCGCGGTCGACAGTCGAATCGTTGAGCTTCTCAAACAAGAAGATCGGATCTTAAGCATGGCACGGATGATGTAGTTGTTTAGACTTGATAAACCGTCATTGCGACATAGGGGAGGGGCAATGCCCCTCCCTTTTATTTCGACTTCCTTGTGAGGCGTTACAGAATCCCCATCGCCACCATTGGGTCTTCGTTGATCCCCGGTTGAAACGGAACTCTTGACTCCATGGTACTGCCTTGACTGAAGTAGGTCATAGAGAACGTTCTTAACACAATGTACAGCATACACCCAGTGCGCACAGAAGCCAACAGCGATTTGTTGTTAGACTTCACCGCCCGGCGAGCGATAGCCAAACTCAGCTCTCGCATTTTCAACAACGACGCATCGGTAGACCGAGACGACATGTACAAACTGCGCAGTCGACTCAGTAAGGTAGCCAGATCGATGCTGTTACGAAATTCCCGACGGTTCTCGTTGATGTACTCAAACGCGTGCAACAGAGTTTCATCCACCAGTTCTTGAATCTTAGGATCACCCCGTCGACCGTAGTTGTCGGCCATGTATTCCAACGCACTGTTCAAATGTCGTTCAGGCATGGTGTGCATGACGTTCGCTACAATGCCCGTCAGTTGCCCTCGAATGAAAGTGGCCCTATCAGTCAGGGTCGTGTGAATGTACCGTTTGTAGCGGCTGTTCTGGCGTGCTAGGTCACGTACGTGCATCTCACCACCCAAGTCGATCATGTTCGACCGACTGGAGATCCGAGTAGGGCTGTCTTTGACCCGGTGGAAGATCGCGGTCATCTTCTTCACCACTTCTCGAATGCGACCTTGAACGTCACTGATCATCCGCTGGATCTGCTCGTCGTCGTCAAACTTATCGATGGTACTGGCGTGAATCGAACCGCGAGATAAGACGTCCTCACACCGGGCTTCGATCAAGGCCGCCCAACTGCCGTGTTGTTTAATGCTGAACTTGTAACTCAACGCAGCGTAAGTGGCCTCCGCGATTGCGCGATCGGGTTCGTACGGGTAGTAGTGAGCCATCAACGAACCCAAGAACCGATAGTGCATGGCTCGCAAAGCGTCCATCATACCTTGCTCTTTCTGACGACTGGACAGGCCTGATGCGTTGTGAATGGCGTGCACCAACCACACCACACTCAAGTTGAAGACGTCTGTCCTGACTCGTTGTGTAGGATCAACCGTCGGTAACGAATGCAATTCGTTGCGTAGCACGACGTCATCGGTTTGAAGAACTTCGTCAAACCAAGCGTTGCGATCGGATGTATGAAAACGCATAGGTGGGGTACCCAGAAGGTTACCGCCTAAGAAAGCGATGTGGTCTTCGTTCTTGTTCACGAAGTAACGTTCAAACTGACTGATCGTCTTTACCAACTTAACATCAATCTTCAGATGCTTCATTTCATCAGCAAAGACTTCTTTAATGGATCGTGACATGACGTCGATCTCTCGAATTAATGGGTTGTCTATATAATCCGCGGGGGGGCCGCGCGCCTGTTCCACTTGTATAGGTGCTAAAGACGCCAGGGGGGGTTGTTTGGTTTGTTATGAAGACTGTGAATGGATTGGTCTTTATTGTATCCGATGTCTCTGTTTCTTTCTAATCCATTAAAAACCCACAATCCATTCTTTATCTTTGGTCTTTACAAACCAAGCAATCCCTTTCAGGGTTTATCTTGGATGTGTAAAACTTTACAGGATTGAATTATTTTTTGCCAGAAAGAGGAGCGACAGCGACCATCCTTTCGAGCTTACCGTAGGCGGTAAGCGTGGGAGAAACGGTAGTAAGGGGGAGCGATAGTCTGCGCAAATGCTATATTGACCTTTTTTCAAGGGTTTGTAGGGCTTTTTGAGTTTGCACAGGGGAACGTCGTAATTTTCCCGGTTAACGGCTTCTATGGTATAGCACTTTAACAGTGCGCGTGGTTTAGACCTTAGGTGTTGGGGTGATAGTGGTTTGCACCTGGGGTCTGGACGTTGGTGGTGTCGAGGGGAGTACGTGTGTGGAAGGTTTTTACGGGTTCCTTCCTAGCGCAGTTCCTGTACGGTTGTGTTTGCGCATAGCGAACGCGTTTTGCGCTTGTACACAAGCTCCCCTCGACGGGCCTCATGCAATAATGTTCATCTGTAGTGCGGGTAGATTGGGGACCTTCGGGTCCTCAGTTTATTTTGTTTTGACCGTATCTTAAGCACATATTACTTGAGGGAGTAGTCACATAACTACTTAACAACAACATTACATCAGAACCTGTAGGATCAGATCTATGCACGAGCTCACGTTGGAGACCTTACCGCAGTACGCCGAGAAAGAACCGAAGTTGGTGACCGCTATGTTTTCTTTAGCAGACATCGCTCAACGGTTTGACGAAGCCGTGGCCCCTAAAAGCATTGACGTGTGGATTGCACGAAACATGCACGAGGTCAATGCTTTTTCAAATCGAGTCATCCCGGTAGGAAAGATCGAAGACTTGCCGTACCACCTGTTCATCGCCACGACGGAGATCACTCAAAGCTACGTACTCGTCCCCAGTAAACAACGAATGAAATTGGTGACTGAACCTTTACGGTCCGGCATCTGTCTGTAAGTGGGGAGGGGTACGCCCCTCCCTTATGCCGTTTTGCGTTGATCCCAACACATTTCGAACCTATATAACACAGGTGAGTTGGATACACAAACAACTTAACCCTAACCTTTATATCTGGAGAATACCCATGAAAGTATCTTACAGCGCATCCATGACCAAGACCGAACTCACTGCTATCAAATCCTTCGCAGAGAAAGTGGCGACGCATTTCGGTGAGAGCTTCGACGCTGAGGCGTACAACGTAGAACTGTCCCAAAGAATTCGGGTGAAGTACACCGCTGGGAACGTGTTGGCGTTCATCAATTTAAAAGATACCTACGAGGTATCGGTTGATGTGAGTGTTGATGAGTCCTACACGGTAGAGTACCTGGACTTGCTAACCCGTGCTCTGCCCCTGATCGGTGGGTTGGTCAACGTGATCAAAGAGCTAAACACGCTCAACGAATCAAAGTTCGAAGTCCTTGAGACGGAGTTCGAAACCCAATAAGCGCTAGACGACATAAGGGGAAGCGATCGCTTCCCTCTAGAACCAACCCCAACCTTTAATAAAGCGAGACTTACCATGAAAAACTTCAATCGCATCTTCGATCAAATCGACACCACGCTTTCTGCAGAAACGGTTCTCAAGGGTGAGAACGGAACCGGGTACTTCAACGGTCTAACGCTAGTGGACTTTGATGGCGATCTGGCCAAGTTCACCGACCGGCACGACCGCCGGGGTATCGTGTGCAAGACCCGGTTGGGGAACATTGTGTTCTTTCAACGTCGCATCGATGGGGAGAGATTTGCATACAACGCCGCCGGGGCCCTCAGACTGATCATGAGTGCCGCGGTTCCCGAAAACGTATTAACGGACGATTCCCTGTCGATCTGGATCGGGAATTTCAAACCCACCAACACGATGAAGAAGATCATCGATGAAATCTTAAACAGAGAACAAGACCGTCTGGAAGATGAGGAGTCTGCTAACGACACCGCCGGTATGGCGTAATGCAAACGGCATAAGGGGAGGCTACGGCCTCCCCTATGTCATCGCTTTATTTTTTGTCTTAACGTTACAGGGTTGCCTTGTTCGCCGGGTAATGGATATCAACGGTTAGATCCAACACTGGTGCCGGGGCGGTAAGCGCAGACACAACATTACTACCGGCGTTCCGTGAGCCTTTTGCGTAGAACGAATTGGACTTTACATTAAGACGATTAATAGTTTAGATCGATTACTTACCCCGACCAACCATGGAGGCGATAAACTGACTCATACGCGGTCTATCGTTTGTGAAGCTGGCCTTGGCCCAGTTCTGAGCGTAGTACTCCTGATACATCTCGTTAGAGTCAGCGTAAGAGTCGACAACTTCACGAATCCTACCTAACGGTACGCCTCCGTTCAAAACCCCCTGATCCATGGCGATGTTGGTGTTCACGTAGATGTAGGCCTTGACGGCTAACTCGACCAACTTACCATACACCGGATAAATACCTGGGTTCAAGTTCGCCATACCGTGGTCGTTCTCAACCATGCAGGTCATTCCCAACTGATCGCTCAGGTGGGTTACATCGTCTCTGACAAGTACGGTGTTGTCGCCGATGATTTGACAGTTAGCGGTTGAGACAATGGGCATACTGGCAATGGCTTTGTACAGATCGTTGGCCGCCGCCAGTAGTTGATTGGTCTGTCCTTGGTGATGCGTTGGCATCCCATGGTAGGTGATGTAGTTCAGCGTCCGGACCGAGACGATGCGACGACCCCCCGTCAGTTCATAGGGAATACGAAACACACGTGTCGCCAGGTCGAATTGTTCCCACCCACAGCGAGCCAAATCGATGGCCACCATAGTGCCGCCTGTCAGATTGCAGTCGACGTTCACACGACTTTCAATAACCTTATCTCTAATAGCAGCGTCAATAGATACAGCGTCTTGATTTCCCCGCCAGCGAGACCCGAATCCAGTGATGGCTTGTGGCGAGAACGCCAATTGCAACACCGAATCAGGGATCGTGTGGCGGACATTATTAATGGCGTAGTTAATTGCGTTCATAACTGGACTCCTTGTATGATCATAAGATGGCCAGTAATTTGTGGAACCCTCAGGATTTCAGGAATATATCATTGAGGTGCTATAGTCACACGCAGTTTTTACTGACAGCGTATGGCGAATAGAATGCAACTATTGCGCAATAGTTACAAACGAGAACTTTAGGAGCAGACATGTCTAAGACATTAAGAATTTTCGGATGTGGCGGCGCCGGGATTAACCTGGTCAGTCATTACTTCGGCAAAGAAACAGCAGCTGGAACTGCAGAACTGGCACCAGCCTTGATCGACACCAGTCGGTCCAACCTCAGAGGCCGTAAGATCGACGAAGCTGCCACCTACCTGGTAGAAGGCCTGGACGGCTCCGGTAAGATTCGCTCAGAAAACTACGAGGAAATCAACAAAACGATCAAACAGATCTTGGTGCAGATACCCCCTGGGGATTTCAATCTGGTGGTCTTCAGTGCCAGTGGCGGTTCAGGATCGGTTGTCGGTCCTTTGCTGCTCAAAGCGCTCAACGAAAGAAAACTCCCTGCGATCGCTATTGTGGTGGGGACTGATGAGTCTACTATCGCTGCTGAAAACACATTGAAAACCATCAAGTCTCTGGAACTGGTTGCTAAGAACAGCGACCTGCCGGTGATCATGTCGTTCCACAAGAACGATCTGGGTGGCCGCCGCTCTGAAACCGACCGTGCCGTTTGGTCCGTCATCTCCTGCCTGAGTATTCTTACGTCTGGCGAAAACATGGAAATGGATTATCGCGACCTGGTACATTGGGTTCAGTACACTAAGGTGAACGGCGGGCGTTCTCAGTTGGCTACTATGCACGTAGCAACGTCCGCCGACCACATGAAACGCATCACTGCTCCGCTGTCCGTGGCCAGTCTGTACGGAGATCCCGACCAAGAACACTTGGCAACGTCTGCGGACTATCAGTCTGTGGGTTACGCCGATCTCTCCGGAACGGATTTTGACCAGGTACACTTCGTCATCGGCGTCAACGATCTTCAGCGTATCGGTCAAGACCTGAAAGCTCAGGTGTCAGGTATGATGGAAGAGCGTAACGCTCGAATCGACGTGGATTCGCTGTTGGAAGACGGCGACAGCGAAGGCGATGTAGTTCTTTGATAAAACCGTTTGTATTTTTCGGACGCTGGTTTGCCGTCGCTTGTGGGAGACTTAGTTACCTATTGAGTCTTGCCCTGGAACCGTTCTTGGTTCTTCCGGCGCTGGCGTCCGAAATGACGGATGGATGTGTGACGAGAGCGCGCATCCATGTAAGCGTGGGTTGTTGTCGTCTGTCGGTGATTTTTGGGGTCGCGCCAGGCAATCGAACAGGTAACCCACTTGCTGTAATGAGGTCGTTATGAGACGACTGATCGTTTTGAGTAAAGCGGCAGGAAGTCGAGTTCTCTTTGGACACCGTGCTGTTTAGCACTGGCTCCATGTTGAGACTCGACTTCCTATATTTTTTTTGTCTTTGCTGAAAGCTCCTCAGATCGTCTCTGCTGCCATTCTATGTGAATCAGTACATAACTGCGCTTTTATATGTAATAGGCCGTACAGGCCACTCCAGACGTTTTCAGGGATATATTATCCATGTGATAGACATTCCTGACCGAGGTGAGACAGCCCGTGATATTAATCTTCAATGTCGATGAGCACCTTCACGACTTAAAGCATCATTTTGACTGTCCCAAGACGGCACTGCTACGAATAGTAGGATACCACCTGTACAGAGAATACCATCTCGATGCTGGTCTTCAATGCATGTATCTTGATAGACGCTATTCCCGGGAATACAGTCGATTCCATCTGTCGTTCTTACTTGAACTCAAACTGGTGGGCACGTCGATTGTGTACGGTGGTGCGTATTACGGACGGTTGCAACTACATAAAACCGACCTCTGGGTCACTCTAGAGACGACTAGGATTGGAACGCATGCAGAACCCCCTCAAATCACAGCTGATGAATATGCACGACTGGGCCGACATCACCACGGCACTCGTTCGTCAGTTCATCTACGAAACGCTCGAACCGCACACGACCCCATCGGACAAAGATACCGTGTCCCAGACGTGGACAATGAAACAATCTATTCAGTGGGTTCAAGCGCAGTTAGACGACGAGTTCAATCGTCAAATGGCGTGGGCGAGCGCCACTACCGCCGCTGACGACGTCTTAATGGATTTCCTAAGCGAGCTGTTCTCTACCGAGCTGGGTCCTGAGATCACCACCAAGAAAAACCAAAAGAAACTTCTGAACAACCTCATCGAACTCACCGACCCCGCAGTTATCGTGATAGGGGAAGCCGTTGCAGATCTGGTACAACCGAACCCCTGGATGGTGTGGAGTATCCGATACCGATATGACATCGCACTGATCGAACCCGACGACGACTATCGAATTAAAATCTTCAATCAGAAAGTTGAGGCTGGCGACTGGAAACTTAAGTGAGGCGAGCATGGTCTTTGAATACGTTCACCGCATCAGCCTTTATGAAATTGGCAGCTACGTCCGTCACTACTTAGACGAACATGGGACAATTCCGATGAACGGTCGTCCTATGAATTATCTTTTAGAGATGCATCTGAATTTGCTCTTGTGCAACGACTTGAGTTATTTGGGCGCCATGCGACGCAAACTGCATCAATACTTATCACCACATCACGCGGATACGTTAACCGATTTGGTTCACGACATGTTACTGTACGACACCCGACACTACTTAACGTTGGATGAGGGCGAAACGGTGATTGAAGTTAGTGTCAAGTCAAACTACGACGCGGTGGTGGTTGTCCACGAGCGAGACGGCGCGCACGCCCTCAACGACTAACCCCAACACACGAGGACGGTTCCGACCGTCCTTTATTCTCATTAGGTACTATTATGCTGAATCGACCGATGCTACTTGACCTTTACGAGGCTTATGTTGATTTCCGGTCACGGATGACTGAGATACTTCGTCGGGAAACGTTGATGCATCCGATGAACGTCGTTATTGACGACTTCTTTCAAATCGCGATACACCGAGCCTCCGACAGCGTCTCGTTCTTTGACGACGCTGGAACTCAGAAGAAACACTTGCACCCAGTGGGTATACATCGAATCATGGTGTCGACTCACATGCAAGACATCTTCTTTGACGAGTTCACGGATTATGTATTTGAATGCAGTTACTTCGACAAAAACGCACTGGAAGACAGATTCATTCACCATCAAATTGCATCGTTGTGTGTACATGCTGTGGGTCAGATATTGCAATCCATCATGGCGGTGATCATTCAGACCAACGATGGTCGCATGTTCTTTCACCCAGACAACGCTACCCTTGACATGACGATGTCTGATCTGATCATTGACCCTATCCCAAATCGCCTGGATGTAAAAGTAACAGTGAGATTCGAATGAGAGCTCATACCCCTATACGACGTATGATTCTGTCGATGTACGAATCGTTGACGTTCCTGACGGAAGTGTGTCATTTAGAGCCACATCTGGCTCAGGAACTGATCGAGCTGGTGATTCTGTCGCAGTGGTCCACGACCCGTATGAACGGGATCGAATGGATTCACCGGAACGGCCACGGATATACGACAGTGGATGAAGTTCTTGAAGACGCCTTAGAAGAGATGGCGTACACTGAAAATCTTCAAATACCCAGAGACCGTCTGCGCCACGCCGCGTTCGGTGTGTTGGTGGACCTGCCTGAACAGAAGAAGTACTGGGAAGAATTAAACGAACACGGCTCACTGGGTTGTCAGATTCACTGGCGGCGCTCTGACGTGTTAATTAAGTTTATGTGAGGTAATCTATGCAAGGTACAATCATCTTGCCAACTGACCACGTCATGCAGGAATTCCACAACATGGCTATGCGTATGCAGGCGTTGGACTTTGACGCGTATGAGTGCGTACGCATCGCTATGGATTCCTTGATCTTTGCTCAGAAGTATCCCCGCTCGTTTGAAACCGAGGTCTGTCTGACGTATGAGAACCGCGGCGTTCAAGACATGTCTATGGACGACATTAAAATTCTAAACGGGATGATGCGACTTCTGTATGAGAGACTGTATTGCGCACTCTGCTCGATGAGACTCTACGATTCAACGGGAAGACTGACGCATCAGTACTTCGAACTGAATCACGGAGACATCGTTGTTTCCGATCAAGCGTTTGATAACCAACCAACCTCCTAGGGAGATCGGGATGCAAATCATCCTAACTGTGTCGTCGATCAAACCCGTGGTCGACATGGTGGAAGTTGACTTAGGTCAAGATGTCCCCGTAGATCGTTGCTCGGTACTGAACCGGATCAATGGTATGATCAATGAAGCTTTTGACTGCTTCCATTCAAGCGACGATATGGTCGAGACGATTCAGAGAATGCTTGAAGACAACGAACTGGACGACGACGAGCTTTTGTTCGTGGCCCCGGAGGTGTATCTCTTTAAGTGTTTGCTGGAAGAACTCGAAATCCATCCACTTACTCAGCAGAAAAAATTAAGTCTGCGATACGTAAGCGTTGTTGGGGTGTTTGGCGATTTCATGTTACACTACAAGTAAGGAGCACCCATGGCTACATCGGAACAATTCCAGATGGGCTCAGCCTACGACTTCATTACCTACGCTCCGTCGGTACTGGGATCGTTTAAGAACGTGAGAGTCACCGGTATTGTTGATTACCGCGGCGCTCAACAGTACATCGACCCTGCGTCGTATCACGCGAACGTGTTCAGCACACTACCAGCGAACAGTGCGCCCGATGACCATACTCGTTACTACTATTTGGTGGTCGTCCAATCTAACGGGACACGCACCGCCGTTGCTCTGCCTTGGATCGATGGTGCCAGCGTGGCAATTCGTGAGCGAGGTCGGGCAACTGTGAGTCTTGAAGATGTCGGACCGGACGATCTGGATCGCCTCAGACGGTCGTTGGCACACAACGGCTTTGTCATCGGTTCGATCGAATTGAACTGATTTAAGTTTAATTACGAACACAACCGTACATGATATGCATCGAAAAGTTCGTGACTGGTTTTCTTGAGCGTTGGCCAGATCCACGACGTTAGCTCCGGGGGGCCGTTTTGGTCCCCCGTTTTTTTTTCGCATCGACATTAAGAGTCCCTATTATGTTAACTCTCATCATCGAGATGAACGACGTCATTGATGAGCTGTGTCTGAAGATCGATTCGATCCTTAAAGTCTCAGGTCTTGAGGTGGTCGACGATCTGACGAACGAACTCATGCTTATTAGCTTGGACTTTGCGACCACAGTCTACGAGTACATCGACAGTAACCGCCCGTTGAACGCGATGCAAGTGACGGACCTGCGTCAAGCATGGCATGACCAACGGTTTCATGAAACCTATCAAGGCGATTACTACACGGCTTTGATCGAGATGTGTAATGAGGAAAACGATGAACTCCGGCAATTGGCTCAGATTGGGGTTGACGTATTGGTTCAGTTGATGATTCGAACCACGGAGGTCATGTTAGCGCAGCCTGGGTGTCGTAACCTGATGCGGGAAATCGGGACTACCACCGATTTTTCAACGGGCAAGGATCTTCCTCTATTAATGCCCAGTTTTACTCTGGCACCCAATTCTACCGATGTCATTGTCACAATCAAGTTAAACCCAGAACTCACCCATGCGGCTGCTTAGGCCGCTTTATTTTTTGTCTAAGTTGTTTTTTTGGAAGCGACCACGTTATCGATATGCACACATCAGGAGGTGATAAATGTCGTCTTTTTTCGTTAAACCCGTTGAAGAATACCACCGTACCCTTGACATTCAGTCAGCGTATTTGAAAGACATGGCTACTGGCTTGGCTCGCGTTACCGGGCGATCCTTCGACGCTTGTTTTGAGTACGTGAAACAGGTCACGAGCGCGGGTGGTAGGCTGGCGTACGAAGACCCACCTATGAAGTACGTAGGTCGGAAGTCTTCAGGGGATAGGGTCCTTAAGGTAACAACGTTCTTGAATTACATCAAGACTGTGGATCAACACCAATTGATTCTCGCTCCCTCAATGACGGTCTACCAGAACCCTAATGTAGAGAAGTCGGTGACGGCCATCTATATCGCTGAGAACATCAAGAAGCGATCGAAATCGAAGAAAGAAATGTTTGCTGCGAAAGAGGCTGGTAACAACTCCTTGCACGCGTTTAAGAAGAACGAACAACAGACGCACAAGATTAAGAACAACGCCTTGTCCGGTGCTCACTGTTCAGACTCAACGGTTTTGTACCTGGACACTATACACTCCAGTTTGACATCAACCTGCCGCAGCGCCGCCGGTTACGGCAACGCAAATAATGAAAAGGTCTTGTCGGGTAATCGACACTACTGGTCGGCAGAGATTGTAATGGCCAATATTCTAGCGGTGACCAATCACGTCAACTTCGAAGAGTTTGCTCAAGCGATGCAGCAGTACGACCTGATCGCACCCTCAATCGATGAAACCATGGAATGCATTCAGTACAGTACAGATTTCTACTGGCGTGACCGAGGTAAGACGGATCAGATCCACCGCCTGGTTAGCGGTCTGTCTGACTTGGAAAGGGCGGCGTTTGTGTACACTGGCGATTTGTACCACCTGGCCAAACACAACCCCCAAGTGGTCCGGACGCTGCTTGAAGAAGTTGCGACCATCCCCGACGATACCGTTGAGAACTGTGAACAGTACGTTAAAGGACTGACGGATGAAATGGGGGCTATGGTGTCCTTGCTGTGTGGTAAGTTCATGGGGGGTAAGAACATCTCGTCCTTCGACGATTTAACCAAAGAGACCCAGAACCTACTCGGAGCGACCGCTAAGCGTTTGACGGAAACGCTTGAACATTACCGTCTGCTGATAAAGGTTTTGTTGGTTAGTGACGTTATGCCTGCGAGTATGGCCAATCTACCGAACATCATTCGACGTAACGCCATCACCTCCGATACCGACTCCACCATTTACACAGTACAAGACTGGTTGATCTGGTACGACGGTAAGATTTCATTTAACGAACAAGCCGTGAACATCGGTCATGCGGTGTCGTTTCTGTCATCGGCGTCAATCACTCACATCCTGGCGAAGATGTCGGCGAACATGGGTGTGGCTAAAGACCAATTACATCAGTACCAGATGAAGTCTGAGTTCTACTTTCCAGTGTTCGCATTGACCTCACGAGCGAAGACGTACTTTGCGCACGTAGGAGCCCAAGAAGGGCAGGTCTTTACGGAACCGGATTTGGAAGTCAAGGGCGCGGTACTTAAAGGTTCGGCGTCGCCGAAGTTCGTGATGGACGACGCGGATGCTTTGGTGAACGAAATCCTTGAAACGGTTGCCAGCGAGAAGAAGATTCAACTCACCCCGATTCTGGAGCGAGTGGCTAAAATTGAACAGACCATCATTGATTCGATCAAGCGCGGTGAGACGTTCTATTACAAACGAAGCGAAATCAAGACCGCAGACTCTTACAAGTTAGGAGAGTCGAACAGTCCTTACATGCATTACTTGTTGTGGACCGACGTCTTTGCTGACAAGTATGGGGCGATTGAATCCGTGCCGTATCGTGCTATTAAGGTATCGATCGATGCTGACTCTAAGACGGACTTCACTCGTTGGATTGATTCGTTTGACGATCCGGCCATTCGAGAAAAGCTTCTGATCTTCTTGAAGAAACACGGCAAAGATAAGTTAACCACAATCCAAGTTCCACAAGCCATTGCAGAAACCTCTGGCATCCCTCAGGAGATCGTTAACGGGGTTTCGTACCGTAAGGTGGTGTCTAACCTACTTGAACCACACTACGTGTTGCTGGAGACCTTAGGGTTCTACACAATCGACGACAACCAACTGCGATTGGTATCCGATAGCTACCTCCCAACCAAAGCGTCATAAACAGCGTGCTAGGCTAAGCAGGGTCGCCCTTGCTTAGCCTAGCCGCGGTTCATAAGTACGCCATCACTGCTCGATCAATGCGATCGAGTATTTCTTTTGCCCTGGCGCTGCCTACGGCGCTCTCAAACTCTTTGTCACGTTTCAATTCCCGATACCGCTTGCGCAGAATCGACGCTTCTTGCGTATTGCGTGAACTGCCTGCTTCAAAGTCAATCTGCACGATGAACTCAATGATCGGCAATGTCCACAAGGTCATCGCCCAAGCATTCTGCCGGGTAATGGCCACTTCGGGGATCTCTGACAGCCCCTGCATGTTTTCAAGTGCCACCAACTTAACCTGCTGCATCATCGTACCGTACGTCATAGGTCGCTGAGTCAGGTAGGCGATCCGATCAACTAAGTAGTTATCGACCTTACGGTCGTAGTCGGTCAAGTACATCGGCCAACTACTATAGAACGCCTCGGCCTCGTGTCCAGAAGACAGGGTCATGATGCGATTCAATAACGCCACGTCCAGATGAGACAGTAGGGCGTTGGCGAGAGGAAATTCAAACACGAACTGCATGGGACTTCGAACAAACGCGACGTTGGCTCGCTTCTGAGCCAAGTACCACTCTCGGTATTGTAACGCCAGTTTAGGGAGGTCGATTTGGATGACGGCCCACGATGGGTATTCGGTGTTTAATCGGCCGTCTAGTGGCTCTAAGGCGGTTGAGTTAAACGGATGCCGCAACACTTTGACCGGAAGCAGTTGTTTCCACGTCTCGTCAATTGTCAAGAGGTCTACGTCTTCTGACGCCGATAGCAATACCTCTTGAACGTTGTCGCCATAGAAGGTCTCGCGTTCAAACATCTTACCGCTGGCCCCCGCAGTAGTCAGACCGTTGGCTCGCGCAAGGCGTTCTACCCGAGCGTCGACTTTTCGATGGTACTCAAACACAGGAAGTGTAGGGTCTACGTTTAACCCAGTCAGTAACTTGACCAGCACATGGGCGCTGTCTACCGCATAACTGGCGCCCCGGCATTCGCGTAGGACGGCAGTAAGGTTCTTACGGAGACCGCGTTTAACGTAACCATACTCGGGTGGAAGCGATACTCTTGCTTCTACCTCCAAGAGGTTGGTAAACAGCGTATACATAGCAAGGTCTCATAGTTAAAAGAAAACGAAGAGGAGTTAGGTCATAGTATGCGAGTAAATCGCGTCCACCGTTCCCCAACGTTTCTAGAACGTTGGGGGACACCAGTTATACCCAGGGCGCTATGTAAAATCGCACGTAGACGCATCATTCATTGAGGATATGAAGGGAATCTATTATTTCTTACACAGCAGCATGACTGTATAGACACCATGCTGACCGAGCGCCTCGACGGAGGATTGCTCGGGACACCTCACAGTCTATTCGTTTTGAGTTTGCGAACGACTGGAGTTGGTGCGTTAAAACCGTTGATCGTAGATTATTTCAGACCTACATCATCCCTGTGCATAGCTCGTCGTAGAGCTGTGTTTGCGCAAACACAACCAAAGAAACGTAGGAGAATACTTCATGGGAATTACACGTGATGACGAAGGAGCATCCCCAAGCCAAGGCCAGGCTCAGGAAGCACCTAACGCTCAACCACAACAGCCAGATCCTGGGTACCAGCAGCGGAATCAACCCCGCGGAAGATTGGGTATGAGCTCACTCGGGGATCGCATTCAGCGCCCGATGAAGCGTAACCAGATGGGTGAAGTGCTGGCCGAATATGGCCGTGCTGTTGATCGTATCTTCGGCGATGCCATGGCTACCTACGGCACTGAGTTCAAGGTTCTGCCTCTGGACGCTGGCCGTCATGGCCTGCACTACTCAGCGATCATGTTGATTGGTCTGGTGAACGTAGGTGGCCGCAAGGTTGCTTCTACTTACACCATGATCCTGGAGGCTTCTGCTGCGGCCCCGCGCCCGACTGTGATGAACATGTACAACCAATCGGTTGAAGTGGTTCTGACCGCCATGGACGCCTGGGACGAAGCCACCTGGTCCAAGGTACAATCAGTTGTCAAGCAGAACTATGGCGACGGCGTTGAAGTGATGAATGCCGGTGCGATGGTCGTTCCGCAGGACGTCGACGTTAAAGACGAAGAACGCGTCTGGCAAGTTGTTTGGGCTGCTCAAGAAGCTGTTCTTTCCACTATGGAATCCAGTTTCCCAGAAGAGTTTGCTCACTTCAACCTGACCGAAGTCTTTGACGCCAGCCGTGACCGCATGAACGCATCGTTTGTGTACAACGGCCCAGACGGTGAGTCGGTGACTGGTATGCCAGTTCGTAGCGACATCACCCTGGTTATGTCAAGCTCTGAGCGCAGTGCGAACAACAGCAATCAGGTCTCGTCGTTTCAGCACCAAACCGGAAAAGACCTCATTGAGGTTAACAGCTACGTGGATCTGGTGTACGCCCCGACCAATCAAGCTCCGGCTCCTGGTCAACAAACCCCGACACAGATCTTTGTGCCTCGGATAGTCCTCACCAAAATCTCCGCGTTGGACGCGCCCTTCACGCCGGAAATGTTCCTGCTGGGTCTGGCCACCAACGTACTGATCGGCGATAATTACGCCTGGGCCTCGCAGTTCGCGAATTTCGCTCAGGAAGAAATTCACGACATCGGAGGCATCGGGTATCGTCTGAGCAACCCTAACGACTCGAAATCCTCCCCGCAGCCTGTCGATACCAAGACTAACACCTTCGGTCAGAACGAACTGTTCGATCTGATTCAACACACTTGCTGGAAGGACCCTGCGTTCTCCATCGATTGTGAAGATGTTGGACCTGAATCGTGGTTGACCGGTGCCTTGACCGACTCGGCTCATGGTAATCCGAACTCCACGAACTTCTTGGTGGAGGCGGCCAACAATCTGACCAACGATCACTTCGGTAAAGCGTGGCAGGGTGGTCACATCACCGTTAACGAGAATAGCCGTATCCACCTGGGTACCTATGTTGATGCCAAAGGCGTCACTCGTGACCTGCGTGAAATCGACAGCCTGGCGATCTTGAACCACTTCGGTCACAACGACATGAATGCCGTCAATGCGTGGGAATCTACGTTTAACGACATGAATGCACCGATCGAGCTGCGTCTTGAGAAGCGTTTGCAGATGATCCGCAACCTCGCCGGTGGGAACCTGAAAGTCCGTGGCTTCGCTGAGCGTGTAACGTTCACGCCGGAGTTCATCGAGACACTGGTCGCTTCGGTTGTGCGCGCTGGTCTGATGGTTGATGAGAATGGCCTGCAGTCCATGTACGGCCAGAACTTCCAGGTTGGTAACAACTTCCTGAACCAGTACGCAGCGCATACAGGCGGTAGCGGTATGGTTAACAGCGGTGGCCCTCAGGGCAGTGCGATTTTCCGTCGCCCGATGTCTCGCTGGTGAGTTTGGTTAAGTAGGCAACTCAAGGAGGAGCTTCGGCTCCTCCTTTTTTTCTCAACGCGACAGAGGAGTCCCAGTCGATGCACATCCCTTCATCGACGCCGAGTGCGTCAACCATGAGTGGTGTATTCTGTGAAATGATCGATTACGATCGCCTCTATGAATCGGTATCCGATCATGCGATACTGGTTAATACCTTTAACATCCGAAACGACGCTGAGAAGGAACGATTGAACCGCTTGTTGTACACCGAGTACGACGGCGATACGCTGGACACCATGCCTGCCTGCGACTGTGGCATCCTACGGGGTGAATACAACAAAGGCGTTCGCTGTACGAACTGTGGTACGGTGGTCGTGTCGGTAACAGAGCGTCCTATGGAATCTCTGTTGTGGATCAAATCCCCAGACGGTGTGAAGGCGTTCATCTCTCCGGCGGCCTGGAACGTGTTGAATTCCATGTTCAGTCACCGAGGCGTTCAGATGATCCGATGGTTGACCGATCCGACCTACACTCCGAACAAGGGTGTGGATAAGACCGATCCGCTGTTTGATAAATTTCGCGACATCAACTGGAAGCGGTCCATCAACCACTTCATCGAGCACTTCGATACGGCACTGAACGTTATGTTTGATGCCCGAGTGGTCAGTCCCATTCCAAGGCGTCGTCGTACGGAACAATTCATTGAGGAGAATCGAGACAGGTTCTTCCCCACGTACTTACCCATCCCTAACCGTTCGATCTTCATCACCGAGAAGACGGCCATGGGCACTTACGCCGACAACGTGATGTACTCAGCGATCGATGCTGTGCGCACCATGACGTCTTTGGACTCTGGTATTGGTCCAGCGACACAACGGATCAAGGAGAATCGGACTGTAAAGGTGATTCAGCAATTGTCCACCTATTACACCGAATACACCAAGAACAACCTGTCCAAGAAGCCCGGTATGTTTCGTCGGCAGGTCTACGGTTCTCGACTGGATTTTTCTGGTCGGGCGGTAATCAGTTCGTTGTCGCACCCCCACAGTTATGACGAATTGCATTTCCCTTGGGGCTTAGCAGTAATGATGATGAAGACTCACATTACTAGCAAACTCCTCAGGCGCGGTCTGACCCCATCGCAATCCGAAGAATTCTTGATGCTCCACACCACCAAACATCACCCACTACTGGAGACGATCTTCAACGAGTTGATCAGTGAACATCCTCAAGGACGACTACCGGTGTTGTTTCAGCGAAATCCCTCGCTGGTACGCGGTTCAGCTCAACAGTTGTACATCAGTAAGATCAAACCGGACCCCAACGTCAACACCATTAGTTTCTCAGTCCTCGCCTTGGCAGCGCCTAACGCCGACTTCGATGGCGACGAGATGAACGTAGAGATGTTGCTTGATCAGAAAGAACTAAAGGCGTTCAGTCGATTGGCCCCACATATGGGCGTTCTTGATACACACGCCCCGTTTAAGATATCAGGAAACATCAAGCTACCTGGGCCGGTCATGTCAACCATTGTCTCATGGATGCATGCTGGTGAGGAGTGAGGTGCCTCAATTTGCACGGACAACCCGTACCGTATGAGACTCAGAAGGAGTACTTAAATGCCTCAATTCTACACGGGCGATCAGAGTATGATCTCGGCATTTGCGCACGGTGAAACCCACCCCGGCACCGCGCGTTATCTCGAGAACATGATCTCCCAACCCACACAAGCGCTGGGCGCTGCCAGTCAGGCGTTGATGCAACAAACCGGAGAACTCTATGATCGATTCATGGGTTCCGAGGCGATGCGGCGGATACGAGCAGCAGGCAGACAAATCGCCAGCCATTGGCAACGCAATGAAATCCTCCCGATGGAGACAACGGAGCAACTACAAACGGCCCCGCTGAAAATGCATCGCTGGTTGATGGCAGAACCCAACATTCGGGCTCTGTATCATCAAAACCAATGCGACGGCTACAGCGATACGTATGTAGATGCCGCACCAGGATTCATCGGTCCCGATCATGAGGATTACCAACGCGTTATGGACGGCATCGTCGAAGATAGCGATGAATCATCGGAATACGAGTGGTCGTCTACGGAATATATGTACGACTTGCCTGAAGATGAGCGAGAGTTTATCTTTGATGAGCAGTTTGACATCCTTCGTAGCTGGCACACCATGGCCGAGTCTGTAATGGCCAAGGAAGACGATCCGACTTCTCGCTGGAACGCCGAGCTGTAATCTGGTTTAGGTAGGGGTGACGCCCTGCCTAAATTTTTTTGTCGATAGGTGACGATATGCTAGGTAGCATGCAGTCTTTCAACGACGATCAATCTGTAAGTCGAATTGCACCGCCGATGTATTTGGTTGATGGAAACGTCGTTGCGTTAGAACGCCCCAACTCAGAACTGACGGTTGGTTGGCCGTTCGCTGAAGTAGTGGATGGTATGCCTCGGTGGTACATCCCAGCCGACGAAGCCTACCTTATCTATCGACGGCTAAAGAAGTCGATGACCGCGATTGGTTTAAGTTTTTTGGACTTAGAAAGTAGGTTCTTGTACAAGTCAAGTTCCCCCATGCCTCCTCCTAGGAGAATCAGAATGAGAAAATTAAGCGGTCTTCTTCTAGACCGGATGGCATCCATTGCGATCGATGTCGCCCACGCAGACGAAGCCAATAAAATGGCGTTAAAGTTGTATCAGATGTTGCCGGTGGATCATCGAGCGTGTTTGGACCATCACGTTCAAAAAGGACCCCATATTGCACAAGGATATGAGCTTCACGAACATCAGCAAGAACTTGTACAAATTGGTCTATTGACGCGCATTGTGGTTTCCGGTAAGACAGGTAGCATTGCGGCTAACATGACGGCCGTTCACGTCTATACTGCTGGACTAGCCGTTTCCGCAGAATCTCACAAGGGTAATAACCGATGACACGGGTTCCAACACTGACACCGGCTGGTTGGGTCGATGACGTTGTGTCCATGAGCGTCAAGTTAATGGACTACTTTCTCGTCACCGAACACAGTCAATCACATTTGTACCGAGGTAACATCACGTCCTTAACGTACTTGGTGCAACAATACGGCAGCGAACCCGATGCCTTGGCTGAACACACTCGTGCAAACCTTCAGAACCACCTCTCACGGTACTTTGATGAGGTACAGGTCAACACCTCCATTACCAACTTAAATGGTCCTGACGGTCGTTACAACCTTATACTTGACGTCTTACTGTCAAAAGACGGCAAACAACACAGCTTGGGACGCTTGTTAGAAATAGGGGAATCTAAGGTTCTCTCGGTTTCTGACAAATCCGCTTGATAAACAAGGAAACGAATATGCTTTCGAACAGTCAGCGCATTGAGTTAGTGCGGCGCATGGAAGTCATAACTCAGGAAATGAACGACATCGCTCACATTCTGAACACCAACCCAGTACCAGTGACCGACGACGACATCGATCGTGGCGTGCGGTCTCTGTTGAAACAAGAAGCCACTCTCGTGTTATCGTCGTTGTCCCGTCAACTTGAGGACGGGATCGACAACACCGTATTGGCGACGTATCATCCCCGACAGTCGGGGGACAAATGTCTGAAGGCCTATGCCCGTGAGACCACCAAAGAAGCTTTGATGGTGTTTAAACGGATGTTAGAGCTGGGCAATTATCGATACGCCACCAAGGAAGATGAAGGGTCTGAAGCGTTCTGTGTTCAGTTGCAGTTCTCTGAAACAACTCCCGACGTCCGGCTGGAAATGGTTCGAGTAGAACCGTCTCAACCCATAGCGCAGATTGGCCCTAATCGTCGAGTCCGCCAGCTTATGTCGGAGGAAACCTTACGACAACACCTAGATCACACCAAGGTTAATCGAGCTGACGTTGAACAGGCCGTTATTGAACAACAACGACAGATGTCCGAAGACGATATCGTCTGGTTCCACGTTGACGTTACCAATCAAAAAGCCGCCGATAAAGCGACTGGTTAATTTCGACAGCTTTTCGTCATTATTTGACTAAGAGCCATCGATAAGAACAGGAAGGACACCCCATGGCAGAACTTGATGAAAAGTCGTTAGATGCCATCCTCGACCGAGAGGAAAAAGACATCGCTCGAATCAGTGAGAACGAGTTTAAAATGCGTCTCTTACCGGTACTGGTAAATCAAGGCGATGAAAGTAACCTGCAAGCTTGGTTAGCCGTGGCTGGGACTTGGCGCCGTCAAGTTGAAGTACTCGACGACAAAACTGGTGAGCCGCTGTTCATTGTACCGGCGTTGGTTGGTGGTACGGGTCAACCGACCTTACAGACCGCCGCCAATTCAGCGTATGAGTTGATTGAGAACGCTCAGAAGAAGATGCGAGTCGTTCCCAGAGCCGGTGATGAAATGTTGATTAAGGGATTAACGTCTCGAGTCAGCGTGGCAGGCGATCGTCAGAAAGCAATCGATGCGTGGAACTACATCTACCGTCGATACGGGTATGACGATCTCGTTGTTAAAAGCAACAGCGATTCAACCAAAGAAGATGAGGCACCAGTTAAGTCGGGATCGGATTTCTCCGGGTACGACGAAGCCTGATGTTGAATCAAACCCTTCGTATCGCAACGTTCTCAGATGTCCACCTAGGGCACCGGAGAACGCCAACCGAGTCGATCATTGAAAACCTGAAACGCGACATTCCTGATACCGCTGAAACGGGGAAGTTGGATGTGATCTTTATACCGGGCGATCTGTTCGACCGGTTTTTGACACTGCCAGACACCAACGTTTATGAGATCCATGCGTGGATTGCGCGGTTGCTTCGCACGTGTAAACGTCGTGACATCGTACTGCGTGTCTTAGAAGGCACGCCGTCGCACGATTGGAAACAGAGTCGTCTTGTTGAGAGCATCAATGAGAACACGGGCATCGATGCTGATGCCCGCCACGTCCCTGATCTTTCAATCGAACACCACCAACGGTTTGACATGGACATCATGTACATTCCCGACGAGTGGTCCAGCGACAACGACGACACCTGGAAACAAGTCCAACAGCTGTTGAGCGAACATCGCTTAGAGCAGGTAGACTTTATCCTGATGCACGGACAGTTCCCATATCAGCTACCTCCCCACGTGAACGTTCCAACGCACGACCCCGATCGCTATGTGTCGATTTGTCGGCATTATGTGTTTTGTGGTCACGTGCACATACCCAGTCGATATGAGAACATCATTGTACCTGGGTCCTACGATCGTTTAACTCACGGTGAGGAACACCCGAAAGGTCATTGGCGCGTCTTAGTCAACCCCAAAGGGGACGACGAGGTTGTGTTCTATGAGAACCACGGGGCAACGCTGTACAAAAGTGTGGACTGCTGTCATTTAAGTGTAGAAGAGGCTTTAGAGAAAGTTGACCAACTGGTGGAACCTTTACTGGCTGGCTCACACGTCCGTGTCGAGGCAGATCGAGAAGACCCCATTGCGTCCTCGCTGGATGTGTTGAAACGCAAGTACCCTCAATTTAACTGGGCCAGCAAACTTCAAAGTAAAGCGAAGTCAGGAAAAGAGATGTTGCAGGACATGCGCGCCAAGTATCAGACCAAACCCATCACACAGCGCACCATTGGCGATATGGTTGGGGGGCGGTTGAAACAAATGGAGTGCGATGATTCGACTATTCAACAGTGTTTAAACGCACTGGGTGAGGTCACCTGATGAGACAGTCTGAAGACATCCTCGCAGAACGGGAAATGGGTCAGTACCCTATCTCGATAGGCACGTCGTTGGCGCTTGAAGGCGCCAACGGCGTCTATCCGGAGCGGGAAGAAAGTCCACCCCCGATTCTTAAATACAACCGATTGTGGGTCAACGTCGACACCTTGTTCCGAAACCTCTTTGGCAGTCTGACTGCTGAGGAGCAGGCTCGGGTCGTTGCGAAGGATTTGGCAATCGCCATGGCATCTGAATTCGGCCCTATCGACGCTGCCGTTGCGGAGTCGGCGGGACAGAAAATCAAAGTGACGTTCTATCAGAATTACCACAGTAAAATGTCGCAATGGTTTCCGAAAGCCAACCTGAAGAAACCCACGACTCCTAAACAGCGCATCTTTGCCGGACTCCGAGCAGAGACGCTGAGACACTTACCCGATTACCTAGACGAGGTCGATTACCGACGCGTCGATGGCATAATAGACGGCGATGGCCGTTCTCTCATTCTAACGCACAGTGCGTTGGATTTACTGTCAGTGGCTCGTTTTGACGAGTTGGCTCTTCTGGAGTCTCACACTGGTAAAATAAAACCTCGATCTCAGTGGGGGACCAAACTGGGTGTGAAAGACGAAACGATTCCCTTCAATGCTTTCACCCTGCAAGTGTTTGGAGATGGATCAACGTTGTTCACCCCATTATCGATCAAGTACCGTCGAGCGATCTTAGAGGTTGCCAAGAAAGATCGATGGGTCAGCGTGTCAACTCTTGCAAAGATTCGCATGGGATTGAACACGATCAAAGACCCAGTGATTCGTCAAGAGATCCTTGACTTGATGGATCATACATCATTTCCAACATAAACCCGTAATCCTCTAGGAGGAACACACATGGACCAAGATAAACCCATCATCATTGATGATAAGAAGTTTGCGCTCTATGGTAAACCGGTTGAAGGCGGCCGCGGTGCTCCGAAGATGCAATTTGGCGTCTTTCGTGGTAACCCGAACGTGGTAGTCTTTACCAACGACCCGAGTGACCCTGAAAAGAAACCGATTCGTGCAGCTATGGACCCCGTTATCTGGGGTGGCTTCATTGAATTGATCAAGATGGCGGCCGATGCTGATCCGAACTGGCAGCGTCGTATCCCGAACCGGAAAGGGCCTCCTCAGAAGACGTTCGTTGAGTCGGTAACGATCGTTGGTAAAGATGCGGAAGGTGTGGTGTACATTGCTATTAACAAGCAAGGTCGTCCTACCAAGAAGATTCCCATTCTTCCTGGTATGTACGCTGATCTGACCGACGATCAAGGCAACCCGATCCCGGACGGTGAGAAGTCGGTGGTGTTTGCGAAAGGGTTTGCAATCACTCTAAACCACATCATGCTGGACCTGATGCGTGAAACGTACGAACCGGCTCAACCGCCAGGCGGACAGCAAGGTGGTGGTGGTGGTTACAACCGCGGCGGTGGCGGCGGTGGTGGTTACCAACAGCAACGCGGGGGTCAACCCAGCGGCGGTGGCGGTGCTCCACAAGGTGGCGGCGGCGCTCCACAGGGCGGCGGCAGTTTCGAAGACGATCTGCCGATGTAAGACAGCACCAAGACCCGAGGCCGTTTTGGCTTTGGGTCTTGGTTAATTTCCCAAGGCCATTTCGATTTTCCAAAAAAATAGAATCACATATCATGCAGGTGCGTACCTTGACGGACCAACAACGAACCGCGCCGTAGGAGAGTTAACGAATGCAGATAATCGATGCTGGTGAATCGCACGAGCCGTTTTCCAGAGTGTTCACTGAACACAACGGAGAAAAGATCGCGTGGGACCTACAGAAGTTCTATGGACGTCCTACTAACGCTACTGTGGCTGGTGTGTTTGAACTGATTAATGGATATTGGTCCAGTCTCCCAAGTTCACGGCAAGATAAGATCTTCCGTGTCTACGTCAATGCGCGTCGTTGCATTGATGAAGTTATAGACCCTAACCAACTGCATGTGCGGTTGACTGAGATCGTGAAAGACCTGTACGAAGCCATGACGTTTGAAGAAGTGCGTTACTGGGCTCGTAACCATGGAAACATTCGAGTACCACCCTCTATTAAAAGCAACTACTCTGAACTTGAAATCTCTGACCGCAATCAAGTGGGTATGGACTATCAGGCGAAGACATACCTAAGAGACGACTATTTGGAATTGGTCAACATGTCCGTTCTGATGAAGCCTATGATTCCGATCTGGGCGGAGTACGGTCGTCTATTGGAACAGCTGTCCTCAACCAACAGCTATCGCGAGTATCAGTCGATGAGCCTTCTGAGTCGATCTGGTGCCGTTAACATCCCACCTATGGATCGGTTACGCCGATACGTAGAAACCTCGTCACTGGACTCTAAGACGGCCATGAGCGCAGCCTTGGGCGGCATCGGCAGCTCGGAGCTTCCTGACTGGTTGATGTCGATGGTGATCATTCGGAAACTGGTGATCATTGAGCTGTCCTCGTACGAAGACAGTAGCAACATCGTAAGTGTGGTGTATCACCATGTACGCAACACCATCAAATCGGTAGACCGTAAGTTCTCTGGGCGTATTCGAGAGAAGTCGAAGCCGCGCGGGGAAGACGATGACGAAAACAAATCCATCATTGAGACGTACAAGATCAAGCAGGAAATCTCCGATGGGGATTTGATGGTGCTATCCGTCTACACCGAGCAGACCTTGAACATGGCTCAACAGATCGTTCCCGACATGACCGCTAAGATGGTGGATGCGTGTCACAACGAAACCCGTAATCTCATGCATCAGCAGCCGACCGAAGGGCAACTTACCCTTCTACGGTGGATACTCGCTTCGGTGATCCCACCTCGGTCTATCGACAACATCAGCAAGCCCTCGTTACTGTCCTGCTTTGCAGCGGCACAAGCGATCTTGTGGTACCACGGTCAACCGGATCTGGCGTTGTTGTTAACCGCTGAAGAAGTCCGTGACAATCAGGGTTTCCTCATCGGGGGAATAGAGTCCCGCAGCCGTATCCCGAAAGATTATGTGGATCAGTTTGTGGATCTCTACCCGCACTATCAAGAGAAAGGTTCAAAAGAACGAGAGCGGCAAACCAATGTCGCCTGCAAAGCGATTGATCAAACTGCAAAGGACTTTGTGAAGTGCGATTGGCGAGCCCATGCTCCCAACGAACTCATGGCACTTGGCTCAACTGTGGCCGATAGAAAAATGATCAGTGCCCCCACTGATATAAAGACACAGTTATCTGTCCTGGTACTTAGACTTGCAGAGATGCAAGAACAACTTTAGGAGTAATTCGATGGCAAACTTTGTGGTTTCGCGCATGTTGATGTTTGAGACCGCTCGGTACGATGACGTGTTCCTGCGTCCGTACGAGTCTCACTTCAACCAGCAAATCGGTAACATGCTGACCGAGTCAACGGATGGTGGTACAAAAGTCAATCCAACGACTCTGGCAGCGGCGGCAGGTGCGTTCCTAAAGCCGTCAACCGCGGCGACTGGCATAGCGAACCTGGCGAACGGTTTTGGCGAGAAGCGCTTCTCGTTCATGATGGAGCTCCGCCGAGATAACGTAGGTCACTTGGGCGGCGGCAGTCGTTACATCTTGACCGGTTACACCAATCACTTGGGGATCAGCAACCTTAACGGCACGAATCACCTCGACCCGAACATGATGTTCTACATCAACAATGTATTTGAGTTGAGAGACACGTTCATCCCGACGCCTCACGGTAACGAACATCAAGTAAACGTGGCCAGCAGTCGACACGTGTTGCACAACCAAGGCTCGGCCGATTACATGCAGCAAAGCCAGCCGCAGTACACGCTGAGGCCAGAAGACATCATGAGCGAGTTGGAGTACTCCGACACGGCTTTCACCCATGCGGACACGATCAATGGGACTTCGGTACTCAGTGGTCCACGCATGAGCGACCGCCGTAACGAGTCGCGCCCGACGTATCTGACGAACACGATTCGGTGTTTCAAAGACGCACAGATGGACACGGATGCTTACGACGGCGCAGACGGGGGTGGTTACGATCAGTTGCATTCCAATCAGATCTGGAGTCACACCCGAGACAAACTGCGCGACGTGCCGGTATCCAACAACGCCTTCATGCAACTACTGATGTCTTCGACATCGTACAAGCAGACAGGTTTTGTGAACTACCAAGAACTGTGTCGACTTCTGCCAGAGTTAGACCATGTGGCGGAAGTAGTCATGGCCTCGCCTGCAGCAAGGTCGGCTGAGTATCAGCCCGGCCAAGGTGAGAACTGGGCGTCTATGGGTCAAGAGACTCTGGCGTCAACGATCATCCAACAGATGACCCCGGCGATCATGTCGGACTGTCTATTGACCAATATCGGCTTCGTTGCCACCAACGATACGATCGGTTCTATGGACGATGTGCGTGTGTATGCGGCGAATGGGTTTACCGAAGGGTTGGACTACAGCCGCTACATCAGTCACTTTATTGAGAGACTGAAGCGAGAAGTGCTGATGGACATCAGTCATTTCAATCAAATCCGATACTCGGTAGAGGTTCACATCGACCTGCTCAATGAGAGCTACTACAAAATCTCATTGGACGGCGGTCCTTTCGTCTGGCACACAGCCCCATCGTTCTGCGACGGTCTGTACGCGCCGGTGGTGAGTGGCAATCACGATTCGCTGGAAAACATGTCGAGCGACATCAGTACAATGTTGCACAACATCTCGGGAGAACTCTCTCAGATGGTGTCCGATGGAAACCCGGCCTACGGTTCGGTCAACTCACGTCATGGGCTAATCCCATCGACTAATACCCCATACACAGGCGATACAAGTCTGTGATGTAAGGAGAATACCTCATGAGTAAAACCCAGCCACTGTTGGGCTTCTACGCGGGCATCTTGGAATCCTTGAACATCGAGGACGTCTCGGAAGGTCGATTGTCCCTGAAAGTACCGAACGAAAACGACGAGTACAGCGATACGCCGTGTTTGATCAATGGCAAGCGCGTTGTCCTACCGACGGATAAGATTCTTCGCAGTGGGTCTTTGGAAGGCATGATTGCTTTCCATCCCCTGTCCGAAAACATGCTTCGAGGCGAGAGTGAGATCGTCAAGTTCTTGCGTAAGATGATTAAGTTTCGTCTCTCGAGCGTTTCCTCTCAACTGCTGATCGAACTGATGAGCATCGCCGCCGATCCTGAGCGGCACGAGGAACTGAGTCCACGTCAGGCCGCGTATCTTCAATCGGTACCCAACGCCAACGAGAAGACTGTGAAAGCAATGAGTAAGCTTCTTCACACGCACTTCGATGACTTGCTCAACATTTATCTTAAACGCCCAGACGCACGCTCCAACGAGAGTTACCGTCGACTGGCCGCCGTCAGCTTCCCAATTTGGGATGAGTTGAGTGCACCTGGCAGTAAAGTGTACGAAGTAGACTGCGGTAGCGTCAAGAACAAGAAGACCATTGCGTCTCTGTTCGAGTACGTCTTCCCCAAGCCTGACGATCTGGAAGAATGGTCCGAAGGCAGCAACAGCGGTACAGCGCCTTACTTCGATTCGCTGATGAAGTGTTACTTGAACATCGGTCGTCATCTGGCGAAGCTGGTCTACAAGTATCGAAAGTATCTGGATCATCCGGACCTGCAGCGCAGCAACCTGGATTGGGAAGAAGATCTGGATCAGTTAGATCGTTGGAAGACGTTGATTCCGCCGCTGCCGGGTAATGAAGGTGCCGTGGCAAAAGGTGAAAAGGAACCAGTCGCCGCTGAGAAGCCGAGAGGTCAAGGGTTTCGCCCAGACTTTCAAGCGGCAGCCCAACAGACAACCAACGCCGCCCCTGAAGTCGAGGACACTCCCCCATGGGAGGAGCAACCCGTTCCTCAGGTTAACCCTAACCCCGAACACGTCACCACAACCGGCACTGGTTTGGATTGGCGAGGCGTCATGCAGAGTCGTCCTCCGACTGCTCAGGTACCCTCCTACGTTGGTGGACAACCTGTTCAAAGTCATACCCAGTTCCAGATGGGTAATGGAGGAGCACCTCAGCAGTCTCAGTGGGGTCAACCCCAACCCGCTTGGCAAGGCGGTGGTGGTACGTCACTGTAATCGTTAGACGACATAAGAGGAGGGGCGAACCCCTCCTCTTTGTTTTTTGTCTAAGCAGCCTGTTGTTTCTTGGCCAACTTGAGGTTTACTCGATGTATCCGTAACAACCCATCGATGACCCCTTGAGAAGGCACCAGAAGACTCAGGTGGTCCGCTCGGTACTGCATAGGACTCGTGTAGTCGTTGACTCTCATGATGATCCAGTGCATCTGTGGTTCGACCTGGTAGTCTTGCAAAACACTCACCAAGTCACCCTCGCCTTTGTAGGCGCTCTGTGGATTGATGTCAACTACTTCAGTGTTGTCGTGGTTGCGTAAGAATTGCAAATGATCTTCAATCAACTGTCGAAACCCTTGACTGTACATCAACGTAGGGCCTTCCGACGGCATGGTTTCATTCAATGTAATGGGCATTAGGAAAGCCTCGGGGATGGATGCGTTCGATACTATCATTCATCGTTAGGGGTTAGGGTGGGTTGTCGTCAAGATTATTTCAAGAATATATCATAGACATGCTTACACATATCCTAACGTACTCTCATTTCGTACGCTACGGATCAATGGTTTGAGAAATCTAAGTCCCACTTACATGGGACGCTATGGCGCCTAAGCCTAATAACAAGAAAAACCGATTGTATTAATAAAATCAATACTCAAGGAGTTAACCGTGAGCGATGCAATTGTAAAAGAAACTCGGCGTAATGAACTCAGACCGGACATTCTGTCCGTAAACAGTTTACATTGCTGGCCTGGACAGATATCTTCTCCTCGGCTGCAGATGTTTGGTAGTCACATCAGTCAGAGTTTGACAACCGTAGGGGCCAGTGAACGCCGTTGCTTTACCGGTATGGAACCTAAGTTCGGTAAGTACACGTTTGGGGTTCGACTTGAACACGATGCTCGGGTGATCAAACTCATCACCCGATACCCTCGCACACTGGGCGATAACACCATTAAAGAAAGTCCGGAAAGCATTCTGATCTACGAGTACGATCGACGGCTGTCCAGTGGTCAGATGGTTAAGGAAGTGGATTTCATCAGTTGCCCCAGCCATCACACGCTGCATCAGAACTTTGGTTATCGCTATAAGTATCTGGACGCGCCATCGGACTACATTGGCGAAGGTGAGGTTCTCGCTCAAAGCCCTGCCATCGCTGAAAACGGCAACTACAAATTCGGTCTGGAAGCCAACGTCGCTATGATGTCGGTACCTCAGATCATTGAAGACGGTGTGGTGGCCAGCGAGTCTTTCTGTAAACGAATGACCACAACGGGCATCGAGACATACGTGATCAGCTTCGGTAAGAACAAATACCCACTGAACATCTACGGCGACTACGACAATTACAAGATCCACCCAGACATCGGCGAACACGTTGGTGAGGACGGTATCTTGATGGCGATGCGTCGGTACGACGACGAGTTGGCTCCGGTCAACATGTCTCGAGCTGCTTTGAGGAAACCTGATTTTAAGTACGACGAGTGTGTCTACGTAGAGCCAGGTGCTAAGATTGTGGACATCCGAGTCAGTCATGACGAGCGTCTGCGCGGCGTGATCCGTGGTAAAGGTATGAACACCCCGGTGGGCATGCACGACCAACCCGACAAGTATTTGACGGCAGACCAAGTGTTCTACCGCTCGGTACTGAACGAGTACAAACGTCTGTTCGCTTCTCGTAAAGACGCTTTGCGCATCACCCCTCGGTTCCACAACCTATTGGTACAAGCGCAAGCGGCGACCACCTCTGGTGACAAGCGTCGGATGATGCGAACGTATCGGGGGGTGCCAATCGACGAGTGGCGTATTGAGATCACAGTTGAGTATCCCATCGTCCCCACGATTGGGTTTAAGTTGACAGGGTGTCATGGTGATGCGACTCTAAATTAACAGATATGAAGTTAGAGTCTGTCCGCCTCAGCAGCGATGTTGGGTGCGAATCTCTTTGAATTGCTGGGACGTCTTATTAGACGTACGCACCACTGTCGTGGGGAAACCACACGATCACGGTCTGAAAAGCGTACGGTAGAGACAATCAGCAGCGAAGCTTCTACGTACTGTCGTGAGGCAGGATAGGAAGAACGTTCAACGACCAAGGCCTTACCAGCCTGTAGGGGTCAAGCGACCCCGAAGTGGAGAGCGTCTCACTGAGACGAAGATATGGTCTGGTCCTTATGGAGACATAGGGCGGGTGTCTTAGCACACCGGCTGCACGTAGCGAGTGTAGTGGACAAAACGAAAGGCGTACTTTGCGACATTGTTAAGGACGAAGACATGCCCGTGGACGCTGACGGCAACCGGGCAGAGTTGATCATGGATGGCCTATCGACTATTAAGCGGATGAACGTGTCTCGCTGTATGGAGCAGTATCTGAACGCATGCTCTCGAGACGTGACGAAGAAAATTCAGGCGATGGTAAAGTCAGGCGAATCCAAGGAAGAGATCAACAACTATTTGATGCCGTATTATCAGATCGTCAGTCCTCGTATGGTTGACTTGGTCTCGAAGAAGGGTATGGTGACCGATGAACATCTAGCGGCGATCGTTGAGGATGGAATCTATCTGTGGCAGCCTACTGATAACGAGGTGGAGCCCATGGATGTAATCAAGCAACTCAACGAGCACTATGCTCCTACCTTTGGTCCAGTCACATACCGTGGCATGGGCGGTGAGATGAAACGCACGGCGAACAAGGTACTGATCGGGAGCATGTACATCATGTTGCTCGAGAAGACCGGTCGTAACTGGGCAGGTGTGGCCTCATCCAAACTCAGTCACTTCGGTACCCCAGCGAAGTTGACCAGCGCGGATCGTCACAGTCAACCTGGTCGTAACCAACCGATCCGATTCGGTGAATCCGAGGGTCGTCTGTTCGTCGCCATGGTTGGCGGTCGAGAAACGGCGGAACTCTTCGATCGGACCAACAACCCCGTGGTTCGTAAAGTGATTCAGGAACGGATCTTACGAGAAGCCAAACCCACCGCTATCGAGAGCATCATTGACAGGAAGAAGTACCCCAGCGGCAACGGTCGCGTCTTGTCCTTGATACGCCACTTCGGTGAGTGTGCAGGTTGGCGCTTCAAACGTGAGGTAACACATAATGACTAAACCCGTAATAATGAAAGCCAGAGACGTTATAGCCCTTACCAAAGATCAGTTGTGGGCTTTGCCCCACGCTGACTCTTTGGAGTTGGTGTTTGACGACGGTAAGATTAAGACTACCGTCAAGCGAACGATCTACTGTGCGTATATGTGGAACGTCCACCGGCGGTACCCAAAGACCCCGTTGCTCACACGGCATCACATGGGTATGGATCGGATCTCTGGCAAAGTCCACAGCACGCTACTGGAATCAATCTATCGAGACTGGTACGACACATACCGAGGTGAATCTGAGTACAACCGAGAAGACTGCTGGAAGTTGCTGTACGAGACGGTGAATGAGATCTACAACGATTTCACTCAACGCATCGACGATCACGTTGCGACATTAAGCATCCTGGATTTTATGGAGGTATTGGATACTCCAGAGATTCGCGACGCCAATCAAAGCGTGGTCCCTACGCAGAAATCCATCGATGACACGTACGACGTCATCTCCAAATCTCTCAACGAGGATCAGTCTCTCAACAACAACGCCATTGCTCAAGCAGTGCGGTCTAACTTGGTCGACATCAAGCAAGTGTGTCAGTGCGTGGGGCCTCGGGGGTTCGTAACCGAGATCGACTCTACCATTTACAAACAACCCATCACGGTCGGGTATGCGAAAGGCATCATGTCGCTGTACGATTCGATGATCGAGTCTCGGTCAGCGGCAAAGGCGTTGATGTTTGCCAAAGACCCGCTGGCTCAGTGCGAGTACTTTAACCGAAAGCTCCAGTTAGTGGGACAAGTGGTCACCGACATCGCTCCTGGCGATTGCGGTACTCAACACTACATGAGCTGGAAGGTAGAGTCTTCAGAACTGAAGGTCATGGACGGCATTCACTACGTGGACAACGGGGTGGTGAAGCCAATCGGGCCAACGGATCATCACCTGGTCGGACAGATCCTACAGTTACGTACGCCGTTTGGCTGCGTGCATCCGGATCGTCAAACCGTGTGTGAGACGTGTTACGGTCAACTGGCCCACTCCATCCCAGATGGTACGGTGCCCGGTCACATCGCAGCCATCTCCATAGGTGAGAAGACCTCTCAGCTGGTATTGTCGACCAAACACGTCGATGGCTCCAGTAAGGTGGATGACATCGACTTGGGTGAGTTGTATTCACGGTACTTGGTTCCAGGAGCAGAGGACAACACGCTACGCCTGAGTCGAGACTTGAAAGGACTGCCGGTTAAGATCGTGATTCCCTCAGACGGCGCTAAGAGCCTTCCCGACATCTACAACATCATCAACTTGGAAGAAGTGAACGTAGCCCGCTTGACTGAAATGTCAGACGTGGTGTTCCAAGTAGGACGTGAAGAAGATGAGGGCGGTATGCATGAAATCGCCGTACCCGTCTCTATGGGTTCTCGACTGGGGTCACTGACGTCGGAAGCACTGTATTACATCAAAGAGCATGGGTATGGTGTGGATGAGAAAGGAGACTATGTGGTGGATTTGCATTCGTGGGACACGAGTATCGCGTTGTTCGAATTGCCTTTGAAGCACATCAACATGTTGGACTATCAGGACAGCGTGGAATCGGTGATACTGTCGGTCGATAAGAAACACGGGTTGAGCAGGTTCGAAGATCCCGTAGATGGGATTAAGTATCTACTCGCGTTGATCAGTTCTAAGCTGACCATCAACCTGTCTCACGTCATGACCATTGCGTATGCGGTGTCAGCGGTTGATCCTAAAGGCGCAGATTACCGTCTGCCCCGTGGTGGTGAGGACTTTAAGTTCGTGCCAATCGGTGACCTCATGGTTAACCGATCCATGGGTGCTATGATGGCCTACGAGCGTCAGGAACAACCGTTTACGAACCCCGAGACGTACATGGTTAAGAACCGACCCCGTCATCCGATGGACGCGCTCCTGATCGGCTAGGGTAGGAGACTATGCTCCCACGTACGAAAATCACCACCTACTCCCACGGGCTCTCTATTGAGCCCGGTAGTCAGCGTTGCAGAGAGGCCGTACTGGATTTCTGTCAAACGCTGATACAGTGGGAGTATACCAAGAAACCCCCGACATGGCGACCGGTTCGAACGATGAAGAAGGTCTATGCGGGGGCGACTCGAGATCGCAAGGAATTTCGATTCCATCGCAACTTGTTTAAAGACTTGATGCAGCATCTCCAAGCGTACGGGTTGAGGACGTCCAACATGGACATTGTGGACAAACCCCCAACCGAACCGCTACGAGTAACCTTTCCGGTAAATGAAGACGTAGTGCCTCGAGATTACCAAGTCGGTCTGATTGATTTCTTGGGGGACTTCTCACTACGAACCAAAGTCACCAACCTCCAAACAGGAAAAGGAAAAACCTTAAGTGCGTTGATGGCCATGGTGAAGATCGGAATGCGAACGGCGATTCAATTACGCGGGGGTTACGTCTCCCGCTGGATCGATGACCTTGAAGGCTTATTCAGCTTTAAGAAAGGAGACATCCTAGTCATTCGAGGTCGCGACGCGTTATTGTCACTGATCAACATGGCTAAAGCCGACGACCTTCAAGCTAAGGTCATCATCATCACCAACAAGACCCTCTACAAGCTGTTTGAAGAGTTCGAAAAGGACGGATCTGATAACTACTACGGCATCCGACCAGAAGAGCTCTACGACCTTCTCAGGGCGGGTCTGCGCATTGTGGACGAAGTGCACGAAGATTATCACCTAAGCTTCCGCACCGACATCTATAGCAACGTGTCAAGTTCTATTCATTTGTCCGCCACCTTAGATACGGAAGATGTCTTTCGACGTCAGATGTATGACATCGCCTTACCTCAGCAATACTGGTACAAAGGCGTTGAGTACGATAAGTACATTCAGAGCTACGCCATGTTTTACGCCACCACCAGCGAGTCACTGCCAAAGCTGAAGTTGAGTGAGCGAGGGCAGGACAGCTACTCCCACGGGGCGTATGAGAAATCCATCCTTAGACAGAAGGTGTTGAAAGACACATACCTGGAGATTTGCCGCTACCCCATCCAGCGTTTCTACATCGAAGACGATTGGCAAGGGGGTCAGAAGTGTATTGTCTTTTGCTATCTGGTGGAGTTCTGCGTAGTCTTGCGGGATTACCTCCGAGGCATCTACCCCGAACTGAACATTCGAGAGTTTGTGGCAGAGACCGATGAGAAAGTGTTGAAGGAGGCCGACATCATCGTCAGCACCATCAAATCGGCGGGCACGGCACAAGACATCCCGGACCTGAAGGTCTCGGTATTGACACAGGCGGTGCGTAAGAAAGAAGCGAACATCCAGACACTGGGTCGTTTGCGGAAACTCAAGCGCTGGCCCAACGTCACCCCGGTGTTTGTGTATCTCAACAACACCAGCATTGAAACCCACATGAAGTACCACGAAGCTAAGAAAGAGATCTTTCAAGGCAAGGTACTCAGTCAGCGAGAAGAACACATCCCGCTGCGGTTGTAACGACTCACCTAGAGGTAACTGTAATGACCATGGTTTTAATTTTCCTTGTAGGGTTAGGCTGCGTGCCTGCCATCTTCGGATCGATGATGCTCTTTCACGTCTTCATTCGAAAGAAGAGTGCCCCGGTGGACAAGTCAAACCGGATTAATCATCTTCGACTGGTCTGGTTCGCCATGACGCGGGAAACCTTGTTTGTTGAATTGTTCTCTTGGTTGAAGAACGACGAATACGATAACGTCAAAGATTAAACCTATCCCTCAATAATGGAATGAGGGTATCCAGCATGGACGCGGATGTACCTTAACCCAAAGAGAAAGTAGATATGAAAAAGATCGCTAAGTTCAATCCGAACATTCGTAACGTTGGTGACGTTCTCACTACCAGCGTAGCTTGGGGACTGCATGCAGATGTCCATAATGTGGACACCCACCTGACGAGGAGCTACAATCTTCTCAACGCGTCAGAACGAATCAAGATAGACCTCCCGGCCATTCATAAGGGCACCGTTGAATTGATGCCATTGATTCTTGACATCGTTCGCCAGCTTCGACCTGAAGGATTTGTAGCGTTACACAATCCGAGATCGTCAAAGCCTATCGAGAAATACGGGAGAGCTCAGACAACCTTCTTTGCCGAAACCGATGACGGTGAATCGGTATTGCACATGATCCAGGCAGATCGGTATCCACACCCGATCCTTGAGAAGCGGGGTCAGAAGCTGTACTTTGTAAGTGACTACTACATCTACCCCGATCGTGTTGACGATGTCATTCATCGAGAAATCCAAGTGTTTGACAGCG
>Ga0136604_1000154_pt1 | contig 38962 bp, 42 predicted proteins | sample AntRauFillE10628_FD_104928 | JGI IMG/M metagenome (GOLD analysis project Ga0136604, IMG submission 104928) | Saline lake microbial communities from Rauer Islands, Antarctica - Metagenome Filla E10 #628 | ecosystem: Environmental > Aquatic > Non-marine Saline and Alkaline > Saline | place...
CGAGAAGGCTCACCAATTAGAGCACTAGTTCGAGCGCTCGAGAAGGATTGTTTTAGTTTTTATTCTTTATAAATGATAAAATCTAAAACATGAACTTGATTGAGAAACAAATTACTGATATAAACCAAAACATCTGTAAAAACATCGATAAGACCGATGATTCTGAACGTGGTTTTATTTCGCAAAACATTCTTTCTCAACTCAGAAATTTAATTGATCACTCTTCACTTCTTATATACAGCGATATCGAAGATGTGAAAGTGTGTTGGGATGATATACAGAAAGCAAATAGGCACGTAAAGAAAACTGGTAACCTGAGATTTATATACAAATTTTATAAATTTCTTGAGATAGTAGCCTCTCACTACACTCAAGATGAACAAGGGTCAGAGAGACTGATGCTTAAGTATTATGAGTATCTTCTGAAGTTAAAGAGGTTTCTTAAAGAAAACTATGATATCGATATCTTGGAAAATCTACATAAGTTTCCAATCAATACCGATCCTGCTTTACAAGAGTATTATGAAAAAATTGTCGAACAAATTACTAACCCTCAAACCGCAAGGACCGTTAGTACCTATAGTGACAGGTACTACATACAAAAAATCAAACCTTTCTTTGTAAAGGGTGAGATATATTACGAAGTGACGTTCACAGTGGCTAACTCTAGAGTAAGTAAATTTGATTGTGTAATCGCTTTCACCAATCTCGATATCTCGTCAAACTACTCTGTAAAACTCTCGGTGATTAATGATAATATCGGTGTTCTTGATAAAAAGATGCCTATACAGATCATTGATAAATGGGAAGTTTCGATTAGACCATGTGAAATCAATAACTTTGGGAAATTTTTTGGCCTGAAAACAAAAACACAAACACAACACCTTGAATACAAAAATCTAATGAAGTATCTAACTGATAGCGGCTTTAATTTAAGTGATATTTCCAAATTTGAAGATAACGAATTCGAAGGATTTATAGGTGCAATTACACACAATGCTGAGGCTATTCATTTCACTCCAGCTATTGAAGTAGCGAGAGATTTAGTTAGACAAGATGCACCAGGGTCAAATCTTTTGAAATATCTACTCTTACATATGAATAATAGAATACTTCGACTTCAGTACTCAAACGAAGCATGTCGTCTGTTATCAAACTTAAGAGTTTGGTGGGGCTGCATCCCCTTTGACAGCATGCCTTTTAACTCTTCATTAATAGGTCACAATCCTAAGGTGGTAGACGTGTTTGAATGCATTGACTTCGCAGGTCGTGAACACGAACTCTTTGCAAAGACCGTAAAAAATAATACTGAAACGAAGGGAATGCTTTACACCCCTGAAGATACTATCTATGAACCAGATCGAATTCCTGGACTAGTTGAGACTTACAATAACAACTTATACCTCCCTAAACACAAACATCGAAAAATCAACCAACATCAAGACAGTGTGTACATAGAGGGATATGAAAACGATACCGTTGAAGTGATTAACAAACTTTCTGGACTAACCAAATCAGGAATTCGAAATTATGCAAAGTCTGTAAAGTCATGGGTGGAAACAACCCCTTATGATGTTGACTGTGAGGATAAAAAACAAATTTTACAACAGGTTTTTGAAAATTCTAAAGTAGCATTTATATACGGCTCGGCCGGCACTGGAAAGACCACTCTAATTAGACATATTTCCAGCTTCTTTGATGATAAAAAGAAGTTTTATCTGGCAAATACTAATCCGGCTGTAGCAAATCTTGAAAGACGAGTAAATTTACAAAATTGTGAATTTATGACAGTCACTAAGTTTTTGTCTAAAAGAAATACAGATGTTGATTGTGATGTTCTGTTCATCGATGAGTGTAGTACTGTAAGTAATTCCGACATGCTATCTATTCTGAAAAAAGCAAACTTTGGACTTATTGTGTTAGTCGGTGACATCTACCAGATAGAATCTATTATTTTTGGAAATTGGTTTAGTATCTGTAAATCAGTAATTAAAGATGGAGCGAAATTTGAACTGACTGTTCCTTGGAGAACGAAGAATGAAGAACTGATAAATCTCTGGGACAAAGTTAGAAATATGGATGAAGATATTCTTGAGTATATAATTAAGGACGGCTATTCGACTAGACTTGATGAGACTATATTTGAAAAAGTTGAAGATAATGAAATTATCTTATGCTTGAACTACGATGGATTGTACGGAATTAATAACATTAATCGCTTTCTTCAGAGTAATAATGAAAATCCTCCAGTTCAATGGGGTATCCATACTTATAAAATTGGAGACCCTGTGCTATTTAATGAAAGCAACAGATTTAGACCACTTATCTACAATAATCTAAAAGGGAAAATTATAGATATTGAAGCTAGTGAGGATCAAATTGTTTTTTCTGTTCAAATTGACATGGTTATAAATGAATTTGATGCAACTGGCTATGATTTTGAATTGATAGACAGTCCGGAAGAAGAAAAATCTATTATTAGATTTACAGTAAATAAATATCGGAGTACTGATGAAGACGATGATAATTCAAACGACACACTTATGCCATTTCAAGTAGCTTATGCAGTATCTATTCATAAGGCACAGGGTCTGGAGTACTCGTCAGTTAAAATAGTGATCACTACTGAAACAGAAGAGATGTTGACGCACAACATTTTTTATACAGCAATTACTAGAGCTAAGGAGCAACTAAAAATATACTGGACACCTGAAACAGAAAAAAGAATTCTTGGTGGACTGCAAAAAATTGAAAATAGCAGAGACATTAACATTTTAAAACAAAAATTTAATCTCTAAGAATTGTGTTTTCTTTCCTCTTTCTTAAAAATATACTGCTCGAGAAGGGTCAAAATAATTTGTAAATCTTATTTAAAATAACCTTACAGGTCTTACCTGACCACGGTTCTACCTCGAGAAGGTTTGATCTGTTATAATGAAAAAATGAAATTTTATGTAGCTGGTAGACTTAAACAAATAGATAAAGTAAAAGAAATACAAAACTTTATAAAAGAAAGAGGTCATCATATTATAGAAGACTGGACTATACACTTACCACCAAAACCTTATGATGATGACATAGAAAAGTCTGCAAAATATGCAGAACTTGATATTAAATCAGCTATGGAATCAGATGTTTTTGTATTACTTACTGATGATACTGGAGCAGGGATGTATACAGAACTGGGAGCAGCCATCGCCAATAAAATTCATAAAGGGAAACCTAATGTTTACGTTATTGGTGATTATCTAAGAAGATCTATGTTCTTTTTTCATCCTGAGGTAAAAAGAAAAGAAAACATATCAAATGTTTTTGAGGATTTATCTTTGTTGTAGGGCTTATGTGCGGTTCTATATCTAAAAGCTCACCTAATAGAATGCTCGAACTAGCGCTCGAGAAGGGTTATAATAATCTCATGAAAATCATAACTTTAAACACTTGGGGAGGAAGGGCAGGAGAGGAAAGACTTCTAGATTTTTTTAATACTCATAAAGATGATACTGATATATTCTGTCTGCAAGAAATATGGTCTGCTCCACACCTTAAATTAGATGGGCATAATGCTGGTGGTCTACCTATTGATCATAGCAATATTATGACTCACGGAATGCAAGATATATCTAAAGCTTTACCTAATCATACTCGCTATTTCCGCCCACATTTTGGAGATAATTACGGTCTAATGATGATGGTTAATAAGGATTTTAAAGTTATTGCAGAAGGTGAAGTTTTTGTTTATAAGGAGAAAGGTCATATTCCAGAAGGGGATGTTGGTAATCACGCAAGAAACATACAATATGTCACTCTACTAATCGACGACAAACCAGTAACAGTTGTAAATTTTCATGGGTTATGGAATGGAAAGGGTAAAACGGATACTGAAGATCGTCTAAAACAATCAAGAAATATTGTTAAATTCGTGGAAGCGTTGAATGGAGAATGTATTCTTTGTGGCGATTTTAATATTCTTCCAGACACTGAGAGTATAAAAATTATTGAAGATAGTGGATTCAGTAACTTAATAAAGAAATATAATATAACTTCAACTAGAACATCTTTCTATGAAAAACCTAATAAGTTTGCAGATTATGTTTTTATAACAAATGGAGTTACTGAAAAGAAGTTTGAGGTCTTGCCAGATGAAGTCTCAGATCACTCAGCTATCTTAATTGAAGTTTAGGTACTTTATGATTGTTGTACTAGATGAATAAAAGGCCTCCTGATCGGAAGCCTTTTATTGTATTTTTATAGAAAAAATACGTTTTATCCTTCAATATTTTGTCTAGCTTTCTCTACTGCCGCTTCTGCATGTTCAATTCTAGTTTCTGCTAATGCTACAGCATCTGTATCTCCATTTTCTTCAGCAACTTTTTTATTTTCTTGCGCTACTACTAATAATTCTTCTGCTTGTTTTAATCTTTGCATTGATAATGTTTTAAGGTCTTCTGGTGTTTGACCGATTGTGTTTATATTTTCCATGTAATTATTATACACTCTGTTAAAAAAAATTCTAGAAAACACTTTGTAATATTTTTGACAAAAAACAAAAAAATGTTATAAAAATATTAGTTACGTAAAACTACGTAAACCTTGAACCTTCAACTATATATAAAAATGAAAAAATTGAAAAAAGTCATTATCGTCAGACATGGTGACTATGAACGTACCACAAAAGAACTTACGTCAGCCGGCATTACACAAACAAGAAACCTTGTAGAAAGGATTAATCGCAAGATTAATGATTTAGGTAAAATTCAGCTTTTCACTTCGAATATTCGTAGATCAATTCATACAGGTAAAGTTATTGCTTCTTCTTTGGAGGTTAGTGATAAGAAACAACTTTTTGAACTTGAATGGGATAAGTACTACTCAAGAGAAAAGCTTTATCCTATTGTTGCTAAAAGGATTGAGGATGATACAGAAACTGTAATCATTGTGACACATTTTGAAATGCCTTCCGGTCTTGCTGATATGTTTATGAAAGAGGGGTTTGGCACAAGTGTTGAACCCTCTATTTCTGCTAACGCAGGAGGTTTCCTTTGCTGCATGCAAAGTGGTGAATTTCGTAAGATCTAATTAGGTTACTTTTCAGTTATCTACGTCCCGGTTCTCAAATGAGAACCGGGATTTTTTAAAAAATAATGCAAACCTTCAAAAAAAGTTTATAATATTCATATAAGCTTAACCAAATAAAAAATAAATAATGGCAAAAGGACAAGATAGAAAAAAAGAAAAAAAGAAACCAAAAAAGGTAAAGAAATAGTTCTTCAGCTTCATGTTAAAATAACTACATGAAAAGAACTAAAGCAATATTACACATAGACGGAGATGCTTTCTTTGTGGGTGTTGAAGTTGCTAAGAATCCTAAATTAAAAGGCTTGCCGGTCGTTACAGGGCAGGAGAGGGGTATAGTATCTGCTTTATCATATGAAGCAAAGGCTTTGGGTATAACTAGAGGTATGCCTATTTTTAGGGTAAATAAAGAATTTCCATCAGTTATTGTTCTGCCTGGCGACTACAAGGAGTACGTTAGGTATTCTGAGATGATGTTCGAAATTGTTAAGAGATACGCGCAAGATGTAGAGGAATACAGTATTGATGAATGCTTTGCTGATCTGACCGGATTTGATATTCCTTACAAAATGTCATACAAGGAGATTGCTGAAAAAATTAAAAAAGATGTTAATGGTGAATTGAATTTATCTGTTTCACTCGGAGTTGCACCAACAAAAGTGTTAGCAAAAATTGCATCAAACTGGCAAAAGCCAAATGGACTAACTGTTATAGAAAAGAATGAAATTGATGAATTTACAAAGAAGACACAAATAGACAGAATTTGGGGAATTGGTCCAAAGACTAGTGCAAAGCTAAGTAACTTAAAAATTAATACAGCCAAGGACTTTACTGATAAGAGTATAGAATGGATAAGGGAACATTGTTCCAAGCCATATGAATCAATTTGGCATGAACTAAAAGGGGAATCTATACTACATATTGATTCAGAAAGAAAAACAAAATATTCATCCATCCAAAAAACTAGATCTTTTCATCCTGCAACAAATGATGAAGGGTTTCTGCTGTCTCAAATTTCAAAGCATGTAGAAGAGTCCTGTGCAAAAGCACGTCATTATAAATTATTTCCAAAAGAGATTTCTATCTTTTTGAAAACTAAAGAATTTAAATATAAAACTACTTCTTTTACTATGGATACTCCGACTAACGCACCTGAACAAATTATTGCTATCTGTAGAAAGGAATTTAAAAATATATATAATCCTGGAGTATTATATAGAACAGCTGGTGTAACATTGCGAAAATTAGTCCCAACTACATCTATTCAAAATGATTTATTTGGATCCACAAAACAAGTAGATAAATTTGAGTTTCTACATAACCATATTGATTTATTAGAAAAAAAGCACAATAAAAAATTAATTTATTTAGGTACAACGCACAAGGCAATTAGTAATAAAAAAGAGGGGACTGATTCAGATGATTTAGATAAGGATTTATTGTTTTTATAATGGATTAAAACCTCTGTTGTTTCTGTTATATATGATAAAATTTTATAAACAATGAATAAAATAAATAATACTAAATTTAAATACAGACAGGATATAGATGGTTTAAAGGCCATTGCGATTATCTTAGTAGTTTTATTTCATGCCGGGTCATCGTGGTTTTCAGGAGGGTATATAGGTGTAGATATATTTTTTGTAATATCTGGTTTTCTAATAACGTCAATAATATTTAATAAGATGAAGGATAATTCTTTTTCTTATATTAAATTCATTGAAAAAAGACTTTGGAGAATATTACCTTCACTTTTTTTGTAATGCTTTCAGTAATTATTGCTGGTTATTTTATAATGGTATTTCCAGGTGATTTAGAATTATTAGGAGAATCCGTTGTCTCAATGAGTTTATTGGTGTCTAATTTTTATTTTGCAAATAAATTTAATTATTTTTCTGAACCTGCTGAAGCTTTCCCTCTTTTACATACATGGGCTCTATCCTTGGAATTGCAGTTTTATATCCTGATACCTCTTATTTTGTTTATCGTATATCGATTGATTAAAAAAGAAAGATCTAAAATATCGTTTATTGTATTAATAGGGTTGTTATCTTTTTGGGTAAATTTATATTTAGTAGATATTAACTCTAATGCTGAACTATCAAAATTCATTCCAGGTATTTCTAATGAAACGCAAAATATAACAATTGGCTATTACATGATTATATCTAGATTGTGGGAATTTATAGCTGGATCATTAGTAGCTATTGCACTTGTAAAAATTAAATCAAAAAAATACGCCGAAATATTTAGTGTTGCGGGTTTAATTTTAATAATAATTAGTGCTATTTTGTTTGATTCTACAACAAAATTTCCAGGTTTTGCTGCTATTGTTCCTGTCTTGGGTACTTTGCTAGTTTTAATTTCTAATACTGATTTTAAAACCACAGTTTCAAAGATACTTTCTTTCAAATTATTGGTTTGGTTAGGTCTACTATCTTACACACTTTATCTCTGGCATTGGCCAGTATTTGTTTTCGGGGAAATTATTTTTGGAGCCGGCTTAATTCAAATTTCATATTTAATTGTTTTATCTATTCTCCTGTCTTGGTTAACGTATAGATATGTAGAGACTCCATTTAGAAAAAAAGAATTTAATACTAGTAAAATTTTGTTAATTGTATTTATATTAACTTTGTTTTTAGGTTCTGGTTATATATTAAAAGAGATTAATAGAAAAATAAATAGCCTACAGTTTGAAGAAAAAGGTCCGAGATGGAGTGAATGCAGGAATAGAAACAGTGATGATTTAAAAGAAAATGGCCCATGTATTATTGGAGTAAAAGATAAAGATATAGAACCTACATTTATGTTATGGGGCGATAGCCACGCCTCTGTATTATTAGATGTCGTCGATTCATATGCTGAGGAAAATCAAACAAAAGGAGTTATATTTACTGGTTATAACTGTACTCCAATTACTGGTTTTTTTAGAGAAGACGAGAAAGAATATAGAGAACACTGTATTGCAATTAACGAATTAGCAATAGAATATATTTTTGATAATAATATTAAAAATATTTTATTGATTGCAAAATGGCGTTCTATTTTTAATGATAATTATTTATTATCGAATGAACCAATAGATTCTATCTACAGAGAACCGCGCAAAAAAATGAAAGAAATGGTATCTGATTTTCAGATGAAAGGTATAAATACATTTATTTTTAAGCAAGTACCTGAGCAACCTGGTTTTTCTGGACGTAATCAATTTTACTCTGATATATATAGTGGAAGTTTAGTAAACACAAAGATAACAGCTAAAAGTTGGGAAGAAGATTCTAAACATGCTAGTGATTTTTTTAAGGAATTAGAAAAAGATTCTGGTGTTATATTAATTGATCCAATAAATATTTCTTGCCCTGATGGAGGTGCTTGTCCAATTAAATATTATTACGATGATGACCATTTAAATTATTTTGGATCAAAACAAATGCTACCTTTATTTAGGGATTTTATTATTTCTAGTAAAAAATCTATTTAGTCTAATATGTTTAGGTTTTTAATTATGATAAAATATAATAAAACTCATGAATAAAATTAAAGTACCAATAGAAGTTTCTTCTAGGCATTGTCATTTATCAAAAAAAGATTTAGATATACTTTTTGGTGAAGATTATGAATTGAATTCTATTAAAAAGCTCAGTCAAAAATTTGATTTTGCATGCGAAGAAAGCGTTTCTATTGAGTTCGGAGGTAAAAAAATAAATAATGTTAGGGTGGTAGCACCACCTAGAGATGAAACTCAAGTAGAGATATCCTTAACTGATGCATACGGTTCTGAAATACAGCCAGATATTAAACTATCCGGAGATTTATCAGAATCAACTTCTGTAAAAATAATAGGTCCAAATGGGGAAGTAAGATTAGATAAAGGATTAATTATAGCTAAAAGACATTTACATTGTTCTAATGATCAAGCAAAAGAGTATGAATTAAATGATGGTGACGTAGTGTCAGTCGAAACTATTGGTGATAGATCAGTTATTTTTAATAATGTTTCGGTAAGAGTTAAAGACGATTACGATTTATCTATGCACATTGATACTGATGAAGGTAATGCAGCTGGTATAAAAAAAGTTGCTGAAGGTTTTATTTTATAAAAAAATACCCACGACATCAAATTAATGATAGTCCGTGGGTAAGTTGAGACCGCTTAGTCCTGTTTGAATTGGTTCTGGTGGTTCTACGACTGGAAACTTGGTTTCTTTGGGCACTGCTGCATCTTCTACTATGTCTACTTTCTTAATCACTTTCCTGTAGACACGAGTGAATTCCTTTCGAGATAATCTGCTGCAGTATTGACGCATGCCAATTTTTGCACAAATACTCTTATCTTTCCTACTACGTGATATCCACTCATTGTTGGCATACCTTATCATCACATTAATTTCCCAGTCCTTAATACTGTGTAAACCTCTCATGATTTTATTCCTTGGTTATTATTTTGAAGAACTTATACTTTATATTATACACTACAATATGCAGTTTTGTCAATGTATAGAAAATAACTGTTAATAATTCAAAAACATAAAAAAATACCCAATCAAGAATTATTGATTGGGTATGGTTTGGTTTTTTAGGAATTAATCATTAATGCACCACTTTTTCTGGTCTTTTGGTCGAGACCAGATTTAACCTCTGCGAAAATTTTAGACAAATCCTTTTTATTATTGAAACTTGTTATCCAATTTCCAATTATTTTTCTAGAGACATCTCTAACAATTCTTTCAAAAATAACTTTAAGCTGCCTCTCTGAATACCGATTTTCGTAATGCTCTTCGAGCTTTTTGGTAACTTCATTAATGATCTCTATATTTTTTGTTTCCTTTGTTACTTGCAATTTATTCCTTTCTTTTGTTGTTGTTTGTACTTTTGCTCGGAGTACTTTATATAATATATGGATAAATTGTCAAACAAAATAAAACATGACTGGTTGTCATGTCTTAAAATAAATCTTATTTTATTTTTTTATTAGTCCTGTAAAGCTTCGTCTATAACTTTTTTAACTACAGCACCATCTGCTTTGTCACGTAGGTCTGCCATAATTGCTCCCATTAATTGTCCAAACTGATCTGCTGATGTAATATTCATTTCATCTTTTTTTTGTAGAACATGAGCTCTAACTTCTTCTTCTGACATCAACTCTGGTAAGTACTCCTCGATGATTAGTAACTCAGCTTTTTCAGATTCTGCTAATTCAGGTCTTCCGCCTTTTTCGAATTGTTCAATCGAGTCTTTTCTTTGTTTTGATTGTCTTTTAATTACAGACAGCGATTCTTCATTTGAAAGTGGATCTTGCGGAGTCCTTCCTAGTTTAACTGATTCATTTGTAAATTCTGAAACAAAACCTTTCAGGACACTAGTTTTGACTGTGTCCTTGGCTTTCATTGATTCTTTTAAATCTTCTTTAATTTGTTCATATATTGTCATATTCGTATATTTTATCAAAAAACAGTCTTTTTAGAAGCTTTTTCACTTAATTAGTCATGTTATAATACATCAATGGAAATAATTTTAATTGTATTACTTTTAATAATTTTAATAGGGAACACAGCATTCTTTTTCTTTTACTTTAAAAGTAAGAAGGATGAAAAGCCTCAAGAAGAAAAGGAGGACAAGTCAATGCAGTTAATGCTTCAGCAATTAAATGAACTTAGTCGTAGTGTAAATCAAAATCTTGGCGATTCTAGAAAAGAAGTCCAAGAATCTCTTCGCCATCAATCATCTCAATCTCAAAAAATTATTCAGGATGTAACAGAACGACTTACTAAACTAGATGAAACTAATAAACAAGTTTTAGGATTTTCTGATCAGATTCGCGACCTCCAAGATACCCTTACAAATCCAAAGCGTCGTGGAGTTCTAGGTGAATACTATTTAGAAGAGACTTTGAAAAATGTTTTTGGACCCGATTCTTATAAAATTCAATATAAATTTGATAATGGAGATATAGTTGATGCTGCACTTTTCATAAAAGACAGAGTCTTACCGATTGACTCAAAATTTCCACTTGAAAACTATCAAAGATTCCTAGATGAAAAAGATCCAGTTCAAGGCGCTGTTTATTACAAGGCATTTGAAAATGATTTAAAGGAAAGAATTAAGGAAACTTCAAAGTACATTAGGCCTGATGAGGGTACGATGGAATTTGCTTTTATGTTCATTCCTTCAGAGGCAATTTATTATGATCTATTAGTTAATAAACATGGTGAGGATAACTTGATTGTCTATGCTAACAAACATAAAAACGTAGTCATAGTTTCACCAACTAGCTTTTTGGCCTACCTGCAGACTGTTCTTCAGGGGCTTAATGCTATGCAAATAGAGGAATCTGCTAAATTTATCAAGAAAAATGTAGGTGTTTTACAAAAACACATTGATAAATATGATGAATACATGAGAAAGCTTGGTACTCAGATGGGAACTACAGTTAATACCTATAATAGTGCTTATAAAGAGTTTAAGAAGATTGATAAGGATGTTCTGCGTATTTCAGATAAAGGTGGTAATGTTGAGGTTCTAGAGCTTGATAAGCCTGATACAGAAGATTAGATACAATACTATGTGTTTCAAATTGATTTCGGCTTCAGTAATATTTAAACGAAGCCTGTAAAGATTTTCACACATAGTAGTGTATCTACTCTAACCTCTTGCAAAGATAGGTAAATAATGTAGAATACGAACCTATAAACAAAAACATGGAAGAAAAAACAACTACAAAAAAAACAGGGAAATTAGCTGTCATCAAAACAGGTGGTAAACAATACCTGATTTCAGAAGGTGAAGTCCTAAAAATTGAAAAGCTTTCAGAAGAAGCTACTAAAGGTGGAAAAGTTACATTTGATGATGTATTAATGATTGCTGATGGTGACAAGGTAGAAATCGGAAAACCAACAGTTTCTGGTAAAAAAGTTACAGCTGAAGTTGTAGAAGAAGGTAGAAACAAAAAAATCTCAGTTATACACTACAAATCAAAATCAAGATACTTCAAAAGAAACGGTCACAGACAACCATTTCATAAAGTGAAAATAACAAAAATCGCCTAACTTTAAAAAACCACTCAAGAGAGTGGTTTTTTGTTTCTCTTATGGTAGTGTTTTATTCAGAATGATTACAACTAGGAAAAGAGTTCATTTTGGTGATGGTTTTCACCATTGCTTATCTAACTTTTCTGCACATCGAATTACCTTAAATAGACGAAAGTCACCAACTTCCGAACATCTGTATCAAGAGTCCAAATTTTTTAATGTAAAAGACGCTAAAATGATTCGACTTGAAATCAGAGAGGCAGATTCACCCTTTTTTGCAAAAGAAATTGCTCATGAAAATAGAGATAGATACCGTCCTGAATGGATGTTGGAAATCTTTAAAGTTCAAGTTATGTATGAGATTCTTTTTATAAAGGCAATACAGCATAAAGAAGTTAGAAAGGTGTTGTATAGTACTGGTAACAAAGAAATTGTTGAGCTTCATCCAGGAGATAGATTTTGGGCTGGGGGTCATTATTCAGATGAAAACTGGCTAGGTAGGTGTTGGATGATGGTCCGTTCTCAAATGTGGAATGGTTTGTGTAGAGAATTTAATACCAAGTCAGCGTAATTTATTACGCTGACTTTTTTATTACTTAAATATTAAAAAATCCCGTCAGATTTCTCTGACGGGATTTGATTGGGTTAACAATTACCTAGCTAAAGAAACTCCCACGAGCTCCCGTGTGCAGCGAAGTCGAAACCGGTAACATAATCAGCTAATAGAACGATCTTGTTCGAAGCTAATACAATGGATTCGGCTTCAGCCTGGTCACCTCCTTTCAGTCGTACCGGAGTTTCCGCAGCGGTTGCGTATAAGGAAGATGCGAGGCGATTGCCGGCGGTGTCGATGTCCGAATAATTATAATAACGACATACCGTGGCACTTGTCTCCATATCGATCGAAGCGAGGAATGCTGCCTGGATGTTTGGCGGCGATTCCCAGTTGACCAACAGAATTTGATTCATATCAACGTCACTTTGACTGGTGATAGAATCGAACGTATATACGACCTCGTGGCCGGGCGGTGCAGTTGCCATGTCCGTGTTATCAAAGACCGTCGTTTCGAACGATAAGCCCATGATCAGTGGCTCCGGTTGCTCATAAGAATGAGCAACTAGTGCGGACAGTGCAATGCCTAGTATTGTAGACAGTGCGATTTTCTTCATTGTTTTATTGGGGATCCACCCCTTTGTGGTTCTTGTTGCTTTCGAAACCAAGAGTGGTCCTTGTGGACTTCATTGGTTTAGAAATTAAAATTGTATTGTAACCCTTATCAAAGAGCTCTACGTATATTTATATCAATTATAGGGCGAATATCAAGTCTTTTATTAACTTATTAAAATCAAAAACGGTTCTTTAAAGCGTTTTTTATAGTTTCAGAATCGGAGTATTCCAGTTCAGTTCCAGTAGATAGGCCGCGACCTAGAACTGTTATTTTAATTCCATTACGTTCACAAATTTCTGTGATTTCCTTACGAACAATCTCTGTAGTATTTTCACCATCAGGATTAGCATTAAGAGCTAGAATTACTTCGTCTAAAGTATCTTTTTGTTCAAAACTGTCGCTGTGACGCTTATCAATTATATTTTTAAGTTCATTCAATCGAATTTTTGATGCAGGGTTCTTTTCCAGATGAGGAACAAGACCACCTAGCACAAAGTAAAAACCATTGTAATCCGATTTTTCTACTGACTTTATATCTACATCTTGACCAACAATTAAAAGTGAAGAGTTGTCGCGTTTATTGTCTCCACAAATATTACAAATATCACCATGGCGATCTGAAATAAAATAACGGTAACAATCACTACATTGCTTCACTGAATTTGAAAGAGAGGGAACTAGACGACCAATTTTATCTAAACTTCCTTTTGGTTGGCGAAGTAGGAAATAAACAAAACGCTCGGCCTGACGTGGACCTACTCCTGGAAACTTTCTGAAAATTTCAACTAGTTCATCAAATGGATTCATTGTCTTATTTCTTTAAAAATCTGCTAAATCACCAACTCCACTCTTATCAACATCTGTAAAAGTGGATTTCTTGTCGTCAAAGTAAAGTTCAACCTGTCCTGTAGGACCATTACGATGCTTTTCAATTAGAATTTCTGCAATATTGTCTTTTTCAGAATCATCACGGTAACGGTCTTCACGGTGAATAAACATAACAACATCGGCATCTTGCTCAATAGAACCAGAATCACGTAGGTCAGATAGACGAGGCTTTCCACCACGTTGTTCAACTGCACGAGATAGCTGTGAAAGAGCGATAACTGGAACATCTAATTCGCGAGCTAGACCTTTTAAAGAACGAGAAATTTCAGTAACTTGTTGGACTATGTTGTCATTATTTTTGCTTTGAGTTGGAACCATAAGCTGCAAATAATCGACAATAATCAAACCAAGACCTTTTTCAGCTTTTAGTCGACGTGCAGTAGAACGCATTGAAATAATATTGTTACCAGGCTTATCATCAACATAAATAGGGGCTTTTGATAGAACATCTAGAGAATCACGGATACGATCAAAATCACTTTCGGCTGTTAGGTTACCAGTTCTAAGTTTCCAAGCATCAACTTGAGCTTGTGCGGCAAGCATACGATCAATCAATTGTTGAGAACTCATTTCAAGAGAAAAGATAGCAACAGGAGTTTTGTGTTGGATTGCTGTGTTTCGAGCAATATCAAGAGCAAGAGTTGTCTTACCAACAGAAGGACGGGCAGCTAGAATAATTAAGTCTGATTTTTGAAAACCAGCTAGCTTACTATCAAGTCCTTTGAATCCTGTTGGAACACCACGCATCTCACCTTTATTTTTGTGTAGATTATCAAGACGTTCCCAGGCTTCACCAATTGTATCCTTTAATTCAATAAAAGATTTTGATTCCTGATGATCGGTGATAGCAAAGATTTTTCTTTCTGCTGTATCTAGAATATCTTCGATGTCTCTTGATTCTTCGTAACCCATTCCAGCAATTTCCTCAGATGCATTAATCAGATTTCTAAGTAAATATTTTTTACTTACAATATCAGCATAGTGTGCGATGTTTGCAGCAGAGGGAACTGACTCAACTAACTCAGACAGGTATGACTTACCACCAACTTGTTCTAGTAACTTTTTTTCCTTGAGGCGACTTGAAATAGAAATAAGATCGATCGGCGTAGTTTTTTCAAAAAGCTCCAGCATAACTTCATAAATTTTCTTATGTCTGTCTGAATAAAATTTTTCAGGTTTTATAGATTCAATGATGTCGTTAACCTTGTCAGGCTTTAAAAGTATTGATCCAAGAAGTGCCATCTCACTATCAAGACTTTGCGGAGGAACGCGCATGAATTCGCTTTTCACTGCATTTTTAGAATTAGTATAATTTCTGTTATCGGTCATATGTATATAAGATTACCAGAAAACGGACTTTATTAAAAATTTAGAATATTGGATAAGTTGTTGGAGAAAGGGGGATAAGTAAAAATTTGCTGTAATAAAATCAATGAAATTTGACCCACAATCCAAAAAACAAATGGATATCATATTTTTCTTGAGCCAGAGAATGAAATATGTCCTGAAAGTAAAAATATTATAAATTTACTTGTAATAAACACATTAAGGAACTTCTTTCCATCCTCATATTACTTTACTTACTCGTATAAACAGTAATTCTGACGAGAAAGTGATTAAAAAACGCAGGATTTAGCTAGATAAATGCTTCTCTTTTATATTTCTCTTGGAAAATTACAAACAAGGCCTGTATATTCCCAGGCTTTTTTTATATTTTAATCTTTTATGTCAAAATTAAGGTCTTGAATTGCTTTTTCGAAGAGTTTTCTTTCGTATATTATTTTACCAATAAATTTAGCACCATCTAATGTCCAGTGGTGATTATCGTAATACATTCTGTTGCCATATTCATCCAATATTTGACACCTTTTTGTTTTTTTGTCACAAGAGATTAAATCAATATCCAATAAGCCTAAACCATGGTCAACTGCCATTCTTTCATATCGTTCTTTATTGTAGTCTTCGGTATTTCTTAGATTGTTTGATATTGAATTGAAAAAAGTTGATTCAATATCATTAAATTCTGGCGAATTTAGGCCAAACTTTTCAAATTGATAATTTAGAAAATCATTATTAAATAAGTTGCCTTTAATTAAAGCATTATCGAATAATGTTTTTCTGGTTGTTAATATTATTTTTTTATTTTTTTGTTTTATTTTTTCTATAAAATCAATTAGACATTCATTACTAGCATCTAAAACATGGGAACTTGCTAATATTATATATTCTGATTGTGAGAAAATATCAGAATCTAATACTTTTTCTTTTTTTATATCGTTTTGTTTATCGCATTTATGAGGATTATAATTGTTTATATGCTTATAGTCTTTTTCAAATTTTACAAATTCATAATCCTTAAAAAGATTTGCGTTAAGATAAAAAGCATTAAAAAGATCTTTTGAATGTGAATCTCCAATTAGTAATACATTAATTTTTTTTTCATCTGTAAAATCGCGATTGTTTTCAACAGTTTTCCAAGAATCATTCCTCAATTCTCCCATCTGTAGGACATTAATTTCTTCTATGGAGAGATTAATTAAATTTGAGTTTTCTTTAGTCACAAAAAACATAATGATTAGAGTAGAAATTATTAAAATTAAAGATATTAGTATGTTTTTCTTATTTGACTCACTATTTTTTTCCATAATATAATAACTAAAAATAGATATTATAAACGCTAATATTATTAATAATATTTTTTCTGTTAAATTTAATCCATACCCCGATATTTGTGCAAATGAGAATAGTGGAAAATGCCATAAATATAAACTGTAAGAAATTAGTCCTATGTAAATTAATGGGCGATGAGAAAGAAGTTTAGTTACTATATTTTTAGGTGATGGTGACCATATTATAAAACTTGTAGATAGAACAACTGCTAGTGTTATCCAGTGTGGGTGAAGCATTTCTTCTTTAAAAAAATTAAAAGCTGTAAAAATAGTTAATAATCCTAGTATTGAAATAAACTCTAGAATTTTTTTAGAGATTTTTATTTTGTACTGTAATTTGATTATGGCTACAATTCCACCAGCTAAGAATTCCCAAAATCTAAAAGGTAGTAGATAAAAAGCAGCTTTTGAATTATAAGGTACATAATAAATTGTAATTAGAAGAGAAATAATAAAAACAATTATAGTTACGGTTAGTAATTTTTTCTTAAAAAATTTATATGTAATAAATAAAAATAGTGGAATTATCAAATAATATTGTGCTATTAAAGATAAATACCATGTATGTAATAAAGGTTGAGATTCTAATATATCCCAATAAGAATTAAGATTATAAAAGAAAAAATTAGAATAAAATAAGATTGAAGACATAAAGCTGTCTTTGAAAACTGTCATCTCATTGAAATTTAATATTAAAATTGATGCAATTACTGTGGTAGCTAAAACAAATATAAATAACGGTAATATTCTAATAAATCTCTTTTTGTAGAAAGATAATATTTTAAATTTTCCAGACTGTAATTCTTTTAAGCTTATCAATGTGATCAAATATCCTGATAACACAAAAAAAATATCTACCCCCAGAAAACCTCCAGAAAGAAATAAATTACCATCTGCCATTATAAAGTTAGTGTGGAATATTAAAACACCTAATATTGCAATCGCTCTTAAACCATCTATTGCGTCTATTCGTTCTATAGTTTTTTTCATTTTATTTCCTTAAAACTTCAAAATCGTCACCCTTATCAACTACTTCATAACCACCTACATTAATTTCATCTCTTAGTCTATCAGCTCCTTCATAATCGCCTGATTTACGCATATTTTGACGTTCCTCGGCCTTTTTAAGTATTTCTGCGGGAATAGTACTCTGATCTGAATTTAGGTTATTTTGAGCTTTGTTTTCTTTAATTTTCACTTCAAACTTCAAACCTAATAACTTATCGATTTCCAGTAAAGTTTTGTATTGATTAGCTTTAGAAATTTCATTATCTTTTAATAATTCAGAAATAGTTGCAATGGCACCGGCAGTGTTTAGGTTGTCTCGTATAAAATCAAGAGCTTTATTTAAATATTTTTCTACAATAACTCCACCTGATAATTCGGCACCATTAAAATGTTTTAATATTTTGTTATAAGCAGTAGCTGTAGCAGATAGAGATTCCCAAGTAAAGTTAGTTAGAACAGAGTAACCACTAGTCAAAAGCCAGTAGCGATAAATAATAGGATCAATATTACGTTCTTCAAAGTCAGACAGATAAATTACGTTACCAAGTGATTTAGACATTTTTTCATTACCAAATAGTACGTGACCATTATGCATCCAGTAGTTAGCTTGAATTTCTCCATAGGTTTGTTGAGATTGAGCAATTTCGTTGTTGTGATGAATTTGGATATGTTCAATTCCACCAGTATGGATATCAAATTTTGTACCTAATAGTTTGTGAGACATAGCAGAACATTCTAAATGCCATCCAGGGAAACCAAGACCCCAAGGTGAATCCCATTCTTGTTGTCGGTCACCTTCAGTGTTAGAAAATTTCCATAAAGCAAAGTCAGTTGAATTTTTCTTTCCTGAACTTTTTTCAATACGGGCACCTTCTTTTAGGTCGTCGACTTTGATATTTCCTAGCACTCCATAGTCAATTTTTGAAGTATCGTAATAAATTCCATCATCAATTTTATAAGTAAGTCCTTTTTTCTCTAGTATTTCAATAATCTCAATTTGTTCTGGGATATGATCAGTGGCACGAGGGAAGAGTATCTCTTCTTTTTCAATATTAAGTGTATCCAGATCCTCCATAAAAAGCTCAGTATATTCATCTGCGATTTCCTTAGCAGTTTTACCAAGTTCGCGAGCAGACTTTTCCATCTTATCTTCACCTTCATCTCCATCTGAAACAAGATGACCAACATCAGTAATATTAATAACTTGTTTGACCTCGTAATTATAATAACGAAGTAGGCGACCTAAAAGATCGTCAAATACAAAAGCACGCATGTTTCCAATATGGGAACGATTATAAACAGTAGGGCCACAATGGTACATTGAAACTTTCCCTGAATTTACAGGTTTAAATACTTCTTCTTTTCCAGTTAAAGTGTTTTTAAAATATATTTCTTTACTGCTAGAAGTATTTTCAGCTTTATCTGAATTTTTATTATTTTTTTTCTTGAATAGTTCAAACATATAAGCAGTATACTATAGCCACTTCTTGACCTTAAAGTACAAGAATAGGACAGTCGCAATAACAATCATTGACGCTGTTAGTACCCAAAAATCGTTAGGATGACCGATAATTGGCATATTTTTTGTATTCATTCCAAATATTCCAGCTAATAGTGCTAGAGGAAGGAATATAAAGTTGGTGATTGTTAGTATTTTCATTACTTCATTTTGTTTTGTGGAAAGTAGAGAGTCGTTTGTATCACGAAGTTCATTTAAATATTCCTTTGCGCTATCCATACTACTTCTAACTTTGTAGTATTCACCTGTGATACTACGTAAATGATACTCAAAATCCTTTCCAAAAAATTTCTTACCAGCTACTTCAAAAGATTCTAAGATTTCTTGGTGGAGATCAGTTGATTCGCGATAATTTAATAGGAGTCTATTAAGTTTTGATACTTCTTGTACCATTTGTCTTTCGTTTCCGCTAAAAATTTGGTTTTCTATATCTGTTAGGATGTCGCGTACGTGATCAAGGCGATTTTCCAGATTTTTATATAGATTCTGAATCATATAAAAGAAAATATAACCGGCGTGTTGAGCCATGTTGCTTTTATCTAATATAGATTCTACTTCAAATATCTTTGAGAATTCTAATAACGCATCTATATTTGTGTAATGAGTGGTGATTATGAAATCTTTTCCAATAATAAAATCAACTTCTTCTATTTTTTTATTAAAACCATTAACGTCATTGTGTCCGTTAGGGAAGTGGAGTATTAAATAAATGTAATTATCGTGGTAATCAACTCTAGGTCTAATAGTTGGACTTAAAAGTTCATTACTTGTTAATGCATCGACACCATATTTAGTTGCTAATTCTCGAACCTCTTCTTGTGTTGGATTATCTAAATCAATCCAAGTTAATTTTTTATGTTTAAATTCTTTTACCATTGAAATAATTTTAACATGTTTTATCTATATAAAGTTATTAAAAATAAAATATGTGTGGATTTATATTATTAATTATCAATATCAATTTTGTGTGATAAAATTACAGTAGTTATGAAAAAAATAGTGAGGAACGTTTTAAAAAATATTTCATTTTTGTCTATAACCGCAATACTCTTCGGTGCAGTTTTCTTTGGTGGGTATTTTATAGGAAATAAAGGTGGGTTTACTAAGGTCTCAGTTGGTAATTTCAATAGTATAACTAGTGCATCAACGGATGCAGACTTTGATCCTTTTTGGAAAGTTTGGGATTTGCTAGAGGAAAAATACATTCCAGCTAGTTCAACTATAGAAATTGGTAATCAAGAAAAAGTTTGGGGTGCCATTAGTGGTCTAGTTGATTCGTACAATGATCCTTATACTAACTTCCTTCCACCAAAAGAGAATGCAGATTTTGAAACAACGATTCAAGGAGAGTTTTCAGGTGTTGGAATGGAAGTAGGAATGGAAGATGATATTTTAACCATCGTTGCTCCTCTTAAGGGTACACCGTCTGAAAAGGCAGGAGTTGAAAGTGGTGATAAGATTATCGCTATCGACGGATTCATTACTCAAAATATGAGTATAGATGAAGCAGTTGATTTGATTCGTGGTGAAAGAGGGACCGAAGTAACACTAACTATTTTCAGAGAGGGTACTGAAGAACCTTTTGATGTTAATATCATTCGTGATGTTATAAATATACCTACAATAGATACAGAAATAAAAGATGATGTTTTTATTATCTCTCTTTATAATTTCTCAGCTAACGCTTCTACAGATTTTAGGAATGCATTAATTGAATTTATTGGCTCAGGAAAAAACAAAATGATATTAGATTTGCGTGGTAATCCTGGTGGCTTTTTAAATGCTGCTGTTGATATTTCTAGCTTCTTCTTACCAGCAGGAAAAGTTATAGTTACCGAAGATTTTGGTGATGGAGAACAAAAATATTTCAGAAGTAAAGGGCATGATATTTTTAATGATAATCTAGAAATGATTATTTTAGTTAATCGTGGTTCAGCTTCGGCTTCAGAAATTGTTGCAGGAGCTCTAAAAGAGCATGGAGTAGCTCAAGTATTAGGTACGAACACATTCGGTAAGGGTTCTGTTCAAGAGTTGGTCCCGATCACGCCAGAGACATCTCTAAAGGTGACAATTGCTAGGTGGTTAACTCCTAACGGTACTTCAATTTCTGATGGGGGATTGAGTCCTGACATATTAATTGATAAAGTTCCTGAAGGAAGTGAAATCGAACTTTATGATTATCAATTACAAGAAGCACTAAGAATTTTAAATAATTAAAATTATGAAAGTTATTTTATTACAAAATGTTCCTAAATTAGGGCAAAAAGGGGAGGTCAAGAGCGTGAGCGATGGATACGCTAGTAGTTTTCTGATTCCACGTGGTTTAGCAAAATTTGCCTCAACTGGCGAAGTAAAAAAAGTCGAAAATCAAAAGAAGAAGAAAAAAGAAAATGATGCAACTATACAGAAAGAGTCAAAAGGTCGATTAGAGAAAATATCTGGTTCAAAAATATCAATTAAAGAAAATGCTAATGAGAAAGGACATCTATTTGCACAGGTTCACTTAAAGGAAATAGCTGATGCTATATCTTCACAATTAAATGAAGAAATAAGTGAAGACTGGATTAATCTAGAAACTCCCATTAAAGAAACAGGGGAATTCGATATAAATCTAGAGGCCTACAACAAGAAAGTTAATATAAAATTATTTATAGAAGCTAAATAGATAATAAACAACAAATAAAAAACACTCTTCATAATATTGAAGAGTGTTTTTTAAAATAGGTCTTAAGCAACTACTGAAACTTTCTTTCTGCGAACAGTTTTTCCGTTGAAGTTCTTCTTTCTTGCAGAAGTGAATTTAACTACACCGTCCTTTATAGCAAAGATAGTGTGGTCCTTACCTAGTTTTGTATTTTCTCCAGATAGTACTTTTGTTCCTCTCTGACGAATAATGATATTACCTGTTTGGACTTTTTGACCATCAGAAATTTTCACTCCAAGATATTGAGCGTTTGAGTCTGTTAGGTTTTTTGCTGATCCACCAGCTTTTACGTGTGACATATTTCTTTAATTTATTTAAAATTTAACCTTATGTGGTTAATTTATGTCTAGTGAGTTTAAAACATATTGATAAAAAAATCAAGGCTTTTTATCATAAATATGTGGAATCAATTATTTGGGTTTATATATTTATCCTAATACTTGTAAATAGCTATATTTTAGGGTTCCTATCTAGTTTCAATAGTATTGATAGTGATTTATTAAAAATAGAATACGATCCTAATATCGAAATTACTATTGATGATTTAAAAACTAATTTAGTAAAAAAAGTTAATTCTGGAAAAATTCATGCTTCAAAAAATGGAACAAAATACTATTATGATTGGTGTGGAAGCAGTAGAATAAAAGAAGAAAATAAAATTTATTTTGATTCTGATAATGATGCAAGGGAAGAGGGTTATGAAATTTCTAGTAGTTGCAAATAAAAAGACCACCGCTTTATTAACCAATTTACTTAATAGGTTAATAAGTTCGGAGGAATCTTTACTAGAATACGATAGCTAAATTAAAACCAAACTTATCGGGTTTGAAGTCATCGGCACCGATCTTAATTGTTCCATTTTTCTCTTTGAGAAATTTCTTCTCGTAGAAAAGTCCATCAGAACTAGCGTTTACCTTGAAAAAACCGAAGATATCAATATCCCAACCTTCCTTTAGTATTTTTTTGACTCTTCTGATTTCATCCTCGTCTAATCCAGTTTTTTCTTCTATCTTGGTTTTGACTACTTCTGATTTCGTTACTATGTAATCAATACCTTTTTCAACTTGATTCATCTCTGTGTCAGTAATCTGATCATTTGTAGCTGTCATAATATTAGCCTCATTTTGATTAGTTTCTGATACTCCAGTAGTCTTACATCCAGTTTGGAGGCAGACAATCAGTGCAAAAAACACTAATGGGTAGTATTGGGGTATTTTATTCTTCATTTTTATTGAGGTAGTTAAAGAACCTGCTCTATATTTTATTTATTTCTATATTTATTTTAGCGTCTTTTAGATATTATTGGTAGGGGAGTTATGCAGGTTATGTCTCACTAAGGCCTTATTCCAAGGCTTTCTAGGGGGTTGACAGAAAGAGTTGTTTTGTGCTACTATGTTTACATCTCAGGCGGATGTCTGAGCTTTTTATTTTATGTCGTATGACCTCGTAAACGAGATCATCTACGGCCTGTGAACGAGTAATACGGTTGCAATCACAGATTACAATTAAATTAACGCTTATTATACAACTAGCAATCGGATTCTCAATATTAGCCGCAACAGTAGCTAATCAAAACAACGAATCCAACATTCAAAAGATTATTACAGATTCTCAGAACTCAGTTATAGTAGAAGAGATAGAAACAGTAGAAGTAAAACAGCAAATTGAAAAAACAAAAACTACAGAAGATATCGTTAAAGAATACTTTATCGATACGCCAGTTATGGCTGACGTTGCTTTCTGTGAATCTCGTTTTAACCAATTCAATGAGAATGGTAATGTCTTGAGAGGTAAAGTTAACAGTGCCGATGTTGGAGTTATGCAAATTAACGAAAAATATCACGCTGCAACCGCTATTAGGTTAGGAATTAATATTTACACTCTTGAAGGGAATATGGAATACGGTAAGTATCTATATGAAACTCAAGGAACTAAACCTTGGGTCCATTCAAAGCATTGTTGGAACACGGTTCGTGAAATAGCAATTAAATAAAAAGATCAACAAGTAGTTATATCCGCTAAGTATCTCTTAGTAACAAAAAGACCCAGGTAGGTAACACTCCAAGGGTCTTTTTATTTTGTACAGACAAAATCATTATAGAGCCTATCATTCAAATGGGTATTATGTCGCACAATATACCTTTTACGACACTATATCTAATTTTACTTATAAATAAAGCTTTTAAAATTGAGATTCTAGCGTCCTATGATTTGATTAACGACATCTACTACCGCTCCAATAGATGCAAAGCCTACTTTTAATAAACCATATAAAACATTTGCAAACCATACACAAATATTCCAGATAACACTAACTATCGGTAGTATGAAATCACTCCACAAGCTTTCTATGTTGAATCCAAGGAAGTTTAGTACGATTAAAGCAATTACTATTAATACTATTAGCTTTAAAAAACCACCTTCACTCTCCCCTATTTTTGATTGAAAATTTTGATTTTTAGTCATGCGTTAATTATAACTTTATTTTTAAAATAATTCCGTAAAATTTTAAACAGTTTGACATAAAATGATTTATTTAGTATAAAAAAGATTGAACACTTAATTAGAACCTTCAAAATACACTAACTATGTCTATTCAAAGTTTATTTTCATTCCCAATAATTGCAGCCTTATTTTATTGTTTTGGCTTAGTGTACTTATTAAACGGATTAATGAATAAAGAAATAAGAGATTCAACTGTAGGATCATTATTATTTTCTCTCGGTTTTACTTATTATTTTTATTACTTATTTTTTCTGAATTATTCAGAAAAATACATTGGTTTAATAATAGGAATTTCTGCACTGACCTTCATTTTTTGCTTCTTTTTATATCTTATTTTATTAAGGGTGCAGGAAAAAAATAGGATTGCTGATATTCCAACAGAAAAAAAAGCCATGCAAGGCGCAATTGAACATTAATTAGTTGATTTAATTCATTACAACGCCCCGTAAACCGGGGCGTTTTTTTTATTCTTAATATTAAAGACTAGGTAAATAAGTCATTGGGTCTAAATAAGCATCCAAGTCGGCAAACGGACCGCTAGCAGCTGTAGCAGAACATCCTGTACCAGCTTTAAAATCACCATACTTACCAATCTTAACACCTTGTGAAGCGTAAAGTGTAAGGTGTAAATGAGGGCCAGTTGAGAATCCTGTATTACCTGATAGACCAATTGTTTCTCCTACGTTAACTCTTTGGCCGTTAGATATAGAAATTGATGACAAGTGAGCATACAGAGATGTTAAACCGTTATCATGTTCAACAACTATCCATTTACCCCATGCATTACAACCTGGATAAGCATCAGTGTTTCCATAACCAATAACTACACCAGGTGCAATTGACTTAACCCTTGTTCCAATCGGGATTCCAAAGTCTGTTCCAGGATGAAATGGTCTACCGTAAACTCCTGGGTTTGTAGCTGCAAAAGCTGTTCCACCAAATTGTTGAGTTATATAAACACTATCCACCGGCCATTCTAAAATTCCATTTCTAGGGTTAGGATATGAATCAGGGTCAATTAAGTATTGTAGTTTAGATTCAATTTCTAATAACTCTTGTTCAAAAGCTTCACGCTGTCCTTTTTTCTCATCTAGTATTTTTTGATAAGCCGCTTCTTCATTCTTAGTTTGTTGTAGAATCTTTGCCTTTTCCTTCTGTGTATATTCAACAGAAACCTGTTCACTTGCAAGTTCAGTTTTGTAAGATGATAATTCTTGTTTCTGTAGGTATTCGTCTTTTTCCTTCTGTTGAAGTTCGTTGTATAGATCAGTTAATGTTTCGACTTCTGTATGTAGAGTTTTTTGTATTTTCTGAGTTTGCTCAAAATCTGACCAAAATTCAGATATATTGTTATAACCTAAAAATCTTTCAATTATTGATACTGATTCAAGACTGTTCATTAATCTAATTGATTTAGCTAATGCATCAGAATTACTTTCAATCAAATTCTCTTTGTCGTCAATTTCTCTCTCTAGTTTTGATAAAGTTAGATTAGTTTTTTCTATTTCCAATTCAGTTTCTTGTATATCTGTAGTTATTTTTTTAGCAGAAGCTTCTAGTCCGCTTATGGTGTTTTGTAGAGATTGTGATCTTTGGTTGGCATTGTTTGCAGAAGCCTCTAGTTTCCTAATTTCTGCATTAATACGTTGCAGTTCCCTTTCTTTTTCTGAAATTTGTTGGTTAAGTTGGTTTACTTCTTCATTAGCAAAAACAAAATTATTTTGAGTTATTAAAAAACCTAAAACTCCTACAAAAGTAATAATTAAAAAACTAAGAAAAGTTTTCCTTGAAAATATTTTTTTATTGTTATTTACCTTCATTTAATTTATTAATTGCGTTTTTAATTCTTTGAATAGTTTTTTCTTTTCCTAAAATACTTATTAGAGTAAATGGATCTGGTGATTTATCACGACCTGATAGGGCGTAACGAGTGGGCCACAAAACATCCCCCTTCCCTACTTCCTCTGCATAATTCCAAAGGAGTTCTTTGACTTCATCCGGGTTATTTTTTTCTTCATTTTCTGAAATTATTTCTCTTACTTTTTCTAAGTGTTGAATAGTTTTTTCTCTATCTGATTTTTTCCAAATAAGTTTTTCTGATTCGTAATCAGAAGATTCATTAAAATAATATTCAAATTCCCCATCTTTAATTAAAACATCTAATTCGCTTAGCTTGCTTATTCTTTCTCTGATTAACGGTAAAAGTTTCCTAACGGTGTCATTGTCTTTCCCTGTAAATTTTTCAGAAACTTTTTTAAACATATCCTCGTCGCTAATTTGTTCTAGATAATGTTTATTAAACCAATCTAGTTTTTCAATGTTAAATACAGCTCCACCTTTGCTAACTTTTTCAATATCAAATTCCTTAATTAGTTCATTGTGACTAAAGAATTCTCTTTCATCTCCTGGGTTCCATCCTAAGAAAGCAAGATGGTTTAAAATGGCTTCTTTAAAGTACCCTTGTTCCTTAAAAGCATCTAAACTAGTTGCGCCGTGTCTCTTCGATAATTTAGACTTATCAGGACCTAGAATTAGTGGTAAATGGGCATATTTTGGTCTCTGAGCACCGATTGCTTCTTGGATAAGGATTTGCCTAGGAGTGTTAGCTATACCGTCATCACCACGCAAAATATGAGTTATACCCATTTCATGATCGTCTACAACAACAGCTAAATGATAAAGTGGTTCATCAGTTGATTTAGCGATAACAAAGTCACCTAATTCAGTTGTATCAAATTTAATCTCACCGCGTATTAAATCATTAAATGCTATTTCTTTGTTTGGATTCTTAAAACGAATAACCTCTGCTCGTTGACCTTCTTCTTTTGGCTCCTCTTTTGAGATATAAGCCTTCCCATCTTTAATAAGCTTATCTAAATATTTTTTATATACTTCACCTCTTTCTGATTGTCTATATAACTCATCATGTTCTAGTCCTAACCACTCTAGTGAATCTAAGATATCTTTTTCAAATTCTTTTGTACTTCGTTCTTTATCTGTATCTTCAATACGTACAATAAATTTACCATTGTTTTGGCGAGCGTATAAATAATTAAAAAGTGCAGTTCTTGCAGTACCTACATGTAAGACACCTGTAGGAGAAGGGGCAATTCTGGTTATGATCTGGTTACTATTGTTACTATTTTTTTTAAAAAGGTTTAAGAAGTTCAGCATATTATTTTTGATGTTTTAAAGCGGTTTCTAATATTTCTTCTGCAATTGTATGAGCTGCATCAGGTTTTGCAAATTTCTTTGCTCCCTCGATCATTTTATTTTTTGTTTCCTCGTTAGTTAATATTCTATTTATTTCATTTACTAGAATATCATCTGTCAGGTTCCTTTCCTCTATTACAATTCCCCCTCCAAATCTAGCGTATGTGTAAGCGTTAACTCTTTGGTGGTTTCTGTTTGACTTAGTAATAGGGATTATAATTGCAGGTCTTTGCCAAGTGGATATCTCAAATAGAGTTGATCCAGCACGACTAATTATTATATCAGAAGCACCAGCTGACATTTTCATACCAAGATCATCTAAATAAGCGTAAGCGTGATATCTATGCTTATATTCATCGTCACCCATAACTACATCAGCTGTATTTTTAACTTGCTCAAAATTATTTCTGCCGGTCTGGTGGATAATTTGATAATCCTTGATTAATTTAGGAAGAGCGTCAACTATTGCATCATTAATTATTTTTGATCCTTGAGAACCGCCTAGAATAAAAATTACAGGTACACCGTCTTCTAAGTCTAGATATTCAGCAGCACCATCTCTTACAACGTTAGAAATTTCGCTTCTGACAGGATTACCTGTCCATGCTACCTTCTCCTTAATAAAATCATCACCTGCTTCTGGATATGAAATAGCAATTTTATCCGCAAACTTCCCTGCCCACTTGTTAACGAACCCTGGGGTACTATCAGATTCATGGATAATTATAGGAATACCTAAAAGCTTCCCAACCAAAACCACAGGAAAACTACAGTAACCACCCTTACTAAAAATAACATCTGGGTAAATCCAGAAAACAGTCCACATAGCCTTTAAGATACCGAAACCAGTTTTAAAAAGATCCGTAACATTTAAAAGAGAAAAATATCTTCTAATTTTACCAGCAGGTACATTTTTGTAAGTTATTTGGTTATCAAAAAGTATCTTTTCATTGTAAGGATTGGGTGCAACAAAATACAAATCTTGATCTAAGAGTTTTTGTTCTTTTGAAACTTGTCTCATCGCTTGTGCAACTGCGATGATTGGATAAAAATGTCCTCCTGTTCCTCCTCCTGTAAATAGTATTTTCATAATTTTACTGTTTCTTAAATCTTGAAATGTTAAGCATTATTCCCGAAGCCGCTAATGTAAATAATAAAGCTGTTCCACCATGACTTACAAATAATAATGGAAGTCCTGATAATGGAAATATTGCTAACATAGAAGCAATATTTAAAAACGACTGAGATACTATAAGTATAGCAATTCCTATCATGAGTAGTCCACCGAAACTGTCCCTACTCATCAGACTAATTCTGACGCTTTGAATTAGTAATGCAACAAACATTAAAATTAAGAATGTTGCACCAAGAAAACCAAACTCTTCTGATATTACTGCAAATATAGAATCACCAATCGGTTCTGGTAAGAAATTAAATTTTTGTATACTTTGACCAAAACCTCTTCCGCTAAAGCCACCTGAACCTATCGCAATTAATGATTGTTGAATTTGGTATCCGGATGTTAATGGATCAGAAGCTGGGTTTATAAAAGTAACTATTCTTTCCATTATGTATGGTCTAGAAAAAATGATCGTTAATATAGCAATTAAACCTAGAACACCTACTAGTAAAATATGTTTAAAGTTTGAACCTGAAACAAAATACATAACACCGCCCGCAAGCAACATTATTGCCATTGTGTCGTTGTCTGGCTGAAGTGCTAGTATACCTCCAGCTACAAAAGATATAATTAAAAAAGGTAACGTACCATATTTAAAAGTTCTAATTTTATTTTTAGCTGTTGCTAGAGAAAGCCAAGCTGCTACATAAAAGAGGTATGCAAACTTTAAAAATTCTGACGGTTGGAAAGATACAGGGCCAATATGTATCCATCTCTTTGCACCGGCAAACTCAAAACCAATACCTGGAATAAATACCAATAAAGTTAAAAATATTGCGCCCAAGAGAAACCAAAAAGAATAAATTTTCCAAAACTTATATGGAATCTTTGAAGATATATACATTAATATTAGACCACCAATTAAGCCGAAACCAAGTTGGCTTGCTACAACGCTAGAATATTGGGCACCGTCCTTTGCTAAGAGTCCTAGAGACGCTGAAAGAAAAGTGAAAACACCAAAAGTAGTTAAAATTAAAATAATTATTAGGAGTGGTTTATCAACTTTGTGCTTCGAAGTCATTTGAGTATTATAACCTGTTTTAAAAGTATTTTCTTGTGTAAAACTACCCTATCAAAGCAATAATAATACCGACACTAGCAAAAATGACTGAAATTACCCAGTAACGCATTACAACCTTTGTTGCTGGCCAACCGATAGCTTCAAAATGATGATGTAGTGGTGCTGCTAGCCATATCTTCTTACCGTTCCTTAGTTTTTTATGCATAATTTGCAAGAAAGATGATCCTGCAGTTGCTATTAGTGGGAAAGCGATAATTGGAAGTACAAATAACCCTACTCCACCAACTAACTCATCGGTCATAAAGGCTACAATAGCTAGGACTATTGTCAGTGCCATACTTCCTGTCTCTGACATGTAAAATCTAGCTGGTGGAATATTAAACCAAAGAAATGCTAACAATGCACCAACTATAGCTGCACAAAATGCAGCTAGATTTATTTGATCATAAGCAAATGCAATTATTCCGTAGGCAGAAAACATTGAAGCTAAAACTCCTCCTGAAAGTCCGTCTAGTCCGTCAATAACACCTCCAGAATAAATAACTAAAATAACAAAAGTAAATAATGGAATTAATAGAAAGCCAATTTCTAATTGGCCAAGGAATGGGATTCCAATTGATGTAACTCCTAATTTAAAGAAGAACCAAATTGATACTAGTAAACCTATTAAACCAACAACAATTAAGCGCTTTGTTGATGAAAGACCACCAGAAACATTATCTCTAGAACCTTTAATTTCTAGCCAATCATCTAGTAATCCAACAAATGCTCCTACCATAAGTGCGGCAAGTGGAATCCAAGTTTGACTACGGCTTAAGAATTCTAATTTATCAAAAATCTCAAAAGGTGAAAAACGAGCTAGTACCCACAGTAGAGATATTACAACAAAGGCACTTAACCAAATAACTATACCTCCCATTCGTGGAGTTCCAACGTCCCTTTTTTCATATAGTTTGTCATATACTGGTGTTGCATTACCTGCAGTATCTAGTTTTCCTGGTTTCTTTTTCCACATCTCATTTTTATATAAAAAATCTGCTATATATGGAGTTAAACTAATTCCAACTAGGAAAGTTAGAGCTGCTGGCAATATTACTTTTACTACGCTTAAAATTTCAATCATGTTTACTTTTTATTTTTAAAATATTCTATTGTTTTGTCTGATAATTTTTGTACATCTACAAATCTACCGTCTACTGAAGATCCAAGAACAACTATAGTTAAAGGTTTATTTAAAGATGGGTCAATTACAACTGCAAGATTACCACCTGCGATATCTGTGTACCCTGTTTTACCGGCTAATAAGTTTGGAAGGCTATCGACGATTTCATTAGTGTTTGATGTGTTATGGATAAAGCCCTCCTTTGATGTAACTGTGAGACTATTTTTTGCAGTAGCTTTGAATAAATCTTTATTGTTAGAAATTGCGTATTCAAATAGCTTTGCAATATCATTTGCAGAACCGTATGCACCAGCACTTTTTTCATTTTGGTCTAGTCCAGTTTCATTATAAAACTTAGATCTAGTCATCCCTATTTCTTGTGCTAATTCATTCATCTCTTCTATGAAATCTACTTTCTGGTTACCTAATCTTAAAGAGCTTATTGCGTTACTAGCTAATGCTGTTGCACCATCGTTTGATGATACTGATAATGTAAGATCTATTAAATCTTGTTTGTTAAAATTTTCTCCAACAAGTAAATTATTGTCACCTTCTGTTAAGAGATCATTTAGTGAAATTCTTATTGTATCCTTATCTATTAATTTATCTACAGTTAAGACAGTTAAGACTTTCGTAATAGATGCTAGTGGTAAAGATAAATCAGCATTTTTTGCGTATAATATTTCTCCAGTATTCATGTCTTTAACTATTGCAGCTTTTGCTTCGATTTTTAAGTCATCAAATACATTAATTTCTTCAATGATTTCTTGTTCCTCAATTGTTACAAGTTCTTCTTTGTTTTCTCTGCTTACAAAATAAGTAGTAAAAAGAATGGCAAGCGGAATAACCATCAATAGTACAGAATAAGTTATTTCTTTTTTATTCTTGTTTATCATTTTCTTTCTCTGATTCAATAAAACTATTTATATCGCTATTAACTTCTTTGTATTCTGGCAGATCTTCAATTTTAGAAATACCCATGTGTGAAAGTAAATCCATCGACGCTTTATATATGTATGTCCTCTCATCATCTTTTGCTGTTTCTTTTTCAATAAGCCCTTTTACTAAAAGTGCTCTTAAGCTAAATTGTGAATTAACACCTCTTATGTAATCTATCCCACTTCTTTTGATTGGTCCTCTATAGAGAATTATACTTAATGTTTCTAATGCTGCTTTGCTTAATTCCTTATCTTGCTCGTCTTTTTTTATTTTGCTGATAATTTCTGAATTTTCTGGAGAAGTTGTAAGTGAAACAGAGTCATCGTTTTTGATTAATTTGATTCCTCTTTGTTTTAGGTTTTCTTCTAATTCATCAATAGATTGAGATATTTCAGTTTCACCAACTTCCAAAATATCTGCCAATTTTTTAGTTTTGATTGGCTCTACCTGGTAGAATAGTAAACTTTCAATTTTATTACTTAGATTTTCCATAATTTTTACGAGTAATCAGGTAAATGAGAATCCTTAGTCTGCATTTTTATATCAGAGTAACCTCCCTCTTGCTCAGCCTCAATAATACCATCTTTTACTAATTGAAGCATTGCCAAAAAACCAACAATAATATCAGTTTTTTGAGCCTTACCAACACCGGCAAAATCTTTAAAGCTAGTATTAATTCCCTGTCTAACTCTATCAGTAAGTTTGTTAATCATATCCTCTAGGCTGATAATTTTTCTAATTGCAGCTTTGGGTATTTTTTCCACTTTTGGTAAATTCTTTATTATGTTTGAAATCACTTCCTTGATAAGAGTAACATTAGTTTTCTTTGTTGGTCTGAATGAAACCTCTTCAATTTTTACGTCCCTCTTAAAATAAGTTGGATTCTTAAAATAAAGTTCTTGAATTTTCGGTTCAACTGCTTTGAGTCTTTTGTGTATTTTTAGGCGCCTCTCTAGATCTTCAATAGATTGCTCTTCTTCCTCAGTTAGCTGTAGTGTTGGTAAGAGAGATTTTGATTTAATTAGTAGTAGAGTTGATGCTATTAAAATGAAATTTGATTTATTAGCTATTGAAATATCCTCGATACCATTAACATGTAAAATATAATCATCAGTAATTTTTACTAATGAAACCTCGTTAATCAATAGTTTTCTTTTTTCAATAAGATTAAGTAACAGATCTAATGGACCAGAAAAGACATCAGTTTCTACTTTAAAAACCTTATTATCATCCATATTATGGTTCTAGACGGTTAACGTCTCTTGGTAGAAAAGTTACTTCTCTAACATTCTCGTAACCAAACATTTTCATAAACAGTCTTGCGGGACCAATTCCTCCTCCTCCGTGAGGTGGACATCCAAATTTAAAGAATTCTAAGTACTTAGAAAGGAGCTCTAAATCCATCTTCTTTTCTACGGCTTGTTTTTCTAGTATTTCTGAGCGGTGTTCTCTTTGAGCAAGTGTAGTAATTTCAATTCCTCTATAAAGAAGATCAGCACTTTTTGTTAATTCAGGATTATCTTCATGACGCATGTGGTAGAAAGGTCTAATTGATATGTGGTAGTCAGTAATAAAAACAAAATCATTACCGGTTTCTTCCTTGATAATTTCACAAATTTTTCTCTCTTCTTCTGGAGATAGATCGTGTTCTTTCTCACCTTTTACTCCAGCAGCATCTAATTTTTCCTTAGCTTCTTTAATCGTAATTCTTGGAAAAGGTGTGTTCGGAATTTCAATATCTAGGTCAGGTAGTTCAGCTTTTATTTTTTCAAAACCATTTTTGATCATTTCCTCCTCGATTTCCATCAGGTCATTATGGTCTTTTATATACCCCACTTCGAAATCCCATCCTGTAAACTCTGTCATGTGTCGAGTAGTGAATGATTCCTCTGCACGGAAAACTGGGCCTGTCATGAATACTTTTTCTAGACCAGATGCAATAGCCATTTGTTTGTAAAATTGTGGAGACTGAGCAAGATATGCTTTTCTGTCAAAATAATTAACTTCGAATACTTCAGCACCTGTTTCACTAGATGTATTCATAAAAGAAGGAGTATAAACCTGAATAAAGTTATTTTCCTCAAAATATTTTCTCATTCCACGCTCAAAAGCTGTCCAAGCTTTAAATATATTTGTTTTACTCTCTTTTCTTAAGTCAATAAAACGATAATCAAGACGTGAAGTTATGTTAGTTTCTTCACCTCCCTTTTTTGTGTTAACAGGTATTGGTAATTCAGCTTCTGATTTTGATAGAACAGTTATATTTTTTGTTTCGATTTCATAACCGCCTGGTGCCTGTTCTTCAGCCTTTACTAGACCTTCTATTTCTATAACAGATTCCTCAGTTAATCCTTTAGCTAAATCAAAATCGCTACAGTCTTTCAATACTACATTCTGAATTTTTCCTGTTATATCTCTAAGAATAATAAAAACAATTTTATTCTGGTCTCTTAGAGTATCTACAAAACCTTTAATAATAACTTCTTCACCTACATGATCTTTTAGATCTTTTATATATATCCTTTCCATATTTGATTTATGTTAACAAAATTAAGCTATTAATTAAAGCTTCATACCTACCTTTTCTCTCACTTCTTCCATTTTAGTAATTACATCCTTATGTGCTTTCTTCGCCCCTTTTTTAAGAATCCTCTTAACTTTTTTAGGATTATTTCTCCAGAATTCTCTTTTATCTCTCATCGGCTTTATGAAACCTTTAAGGTCTTCGATTAGGAGATCCTTAGCTTCTTTGTAACCAATACCATCTTCATATTTTTTTCTCAATTCAAAATCTTCTTCTTTCGTTATAAGCAATTTATGTATTTGGTAGATTATTACTTCATCAGGATCTTTTGTTTCATCTGGTGATTTAGAATCTGTTTTTATAGACATAACAGACTTTTCAATTTCTTCGTCAGTAGCAAAAAGTGGAATTATGTTCCCGTAACTCTTACTCATCTTCTGCCCGTCAATTCCTGGGACAGATTCAGTTCTTTCTAAAATTATTGGTTTCGGTAATTTGAATGTTTTGCCATACAATCTATTAAACTTCTCTGCTATATCTCTAGTAATCTCAATATGTTGTTTTTGGTCTTTGCCAACCGGGACAACGTCAGCTCCTGGTAGAAGTATGTCAGCTGCCATTAAAACAGGATAATCAAATACACCAACATTTATTTCTTTATCTTTCGCTTCTGCATCCTTGAAAGAGTGTGCTCTCATTAGAAATGGCATTGTTGTAATACAATTAAAAATCCATGATGCTTGTGTCACCTCTGGTATATCTGACTGCTTAAATAAGTTAACTTTTCGTGGATCGATACCTGCCGCCAGATAATCTGTTGCAATATTAATTATATTTTTCTCTAGAACATCTTTGTCTTGGATTGATGTTAAGGCATGAAAATCAGCAATAAAAATATTAGAATCATATTCATCTTGTAAGTCTACAAATTGTTTTAGTGCTCCAAAATAATTACCTAAATGTAATGTTCCTGTTGGTTTAATTCCTGATACTAGTTTCTTTTTCATATATTTAAATTAACAAATTAATTATCTTTTGCAATTGGTAATGAAATGTGAAAAGTTGACCCTTTACCAATTCCATCTGACTTAACCCATATGTTACCATCTTGCGATTCAACCATTATTTTCGCAACAAATAATCCTAATCCTGTTCCTACAACATTAACCCTTATTGCCTCTTCTGATCTAGCAAACTTATTAAATATTTCATTTACTTTATCTTTTTTAATACCAATACCGCTGTCTTCAACCGTAATTATAATGTTTTCTTCTTCGACTTCAGCAACAATCTTCACATAACCATTCTCGGTATATTTAATTGCATTGTCTATTATATTTGATAGAACTTGTCTAATTTTATTCCTATCAGCATTAATTTTTGCATTCTTGGTATTATCTTCAAAACTAAATTTTAGTTTTGATTTTTCAGCAACAATTTCATATTCTGAAACAACATCTCTTAATACATTTGAAAGTTTAATTTTATCCATATTATATTCCATCTCTCCCCTTTCAATTTGAGCAACATCCAAGTAATCGTTTATAAGTAAGCTTAGTGCTTTGCTGGAACGAAGAGATCTATATATTGGTTCTTTTGATTTTTCAGGTAAAGGTCCGTAATCACCTTCTAATACCATTGATAAATAACCTTGTATAACTGATAGAGGACCCCTTAATTGGTGTGAGGCCAAAGAAACAAATTCAGATTTTTTCTTGTCCAACTGTTTTAATTCCTCGTTATTTACTTGAAGTTTGTCTATTAGCTTATTTATTGTATTTTGATACTCATCCTCGTCGTGTAAATTTTTAATTAAGAAAACTCCTATTATTACTGAGGCAACGAAAAAAGCTATACTTACATACTCCTGCGTTCTATTCTGCGCTAACAATATATCACTTAATATACTTATCCATATAGTTAGCATTATTAATTGTATTGCTACATTCTTGAAGTTAAGCTTTTTAATTCTTTTTCTTTTAAAACTAAGATTAATAATAAAAATAAATAAAACAGCAAATAAAGTGGTTAGTATTACTGTTATTAAAATTAGTTGTGTACTCATATTATTAAAGGTGTCTTCTGTTAGTTATTAATATTATTATTATTGGGATAATTAAAGCAGCAGAATAAGGTATGTAAGAAACAAAATTTATTATTGATCCTGTAAATTGGTAAATAGATGATAATGCAGGTACAGAATTTATGTTAATTGATATAAATAATATAAGGTAAGTTGTAGTTAATAAAAAATAATCTATAAATTTTCTAGTAGTCTCATGATATTTTTTCACATGAATATTCTTCCAAAGGATATAGGTTGATAATCCGTATAAAATTAAAAATAATATTGCCTGAAGCACTTGGTCAGTTATGTTAATTTTATCGTATGGTAGATTTTTAAAAATTAGAACTGTCGGGTAAAAGGATACTATAAGTGTAACTAATAACTTCTTTCCTGTTTTGAAAGATAAAAGAAAAAGAAATATAAATAATATTAAAATTATTAGTATGTCTAATGACAAAAAACCTATACCACTCATATATTAATTATATCTTACTAATTGAAAAAAGTCTGTAACTAGTTGTTAAAAACTTTATTAAAGACCTTCTTTTTGTAAATCCTCTATGGCTTTTTTGGCCTTCTTTGAAAGTTTTTTAGGTGAATCAACTATTATTTTAATAATAATGTCCCCCCTTTGTGAACCCCCGTATACAGGCACTCCCTTACCTTTTAATCTTAATAGTTCACCATGGTTAATACCTGCTGGAACCCTGATTGTTACTTCTTCTCCTTCTGGTGTATCAATTTCTGCTTTAGTGCCTAAAATAGATTCAGTTAGCTTAATACTCTTCTCTGTAACCAGATTAGCACCTTCTTTCTGTAGTGTTTTATGTGGTCTTGCGTGAATTTTAATAAATAAATCACCAGGTACACCATCTTCAACTTCTTCCCCCCTACCTCTAACACGTAACATTTCACCACTATCAATTCCTGCTGGTATATCAATAGTCATCTCTTCTGCTTTTTTCGATTTGTAATTTACTTTTATTTTTTCCTTTTTACCAAAAATAGAATCCTTGAATTCTAATTCAATATCAACTCTGACATCCTGCCCTTTTCTTTGTCTTCGGAATCCTCCACCACCACGAAAGAATGAACCAAATATCTCGCCAAGGTCAACATCAAAATCCGCTCTCTGTCCATTTTGAGTGAACTGAGAAAAATCGAAACCTTCAAAACCACCATGTTGACCTCCTCCGCCTTGTCCACCAAATCCTGCTGATCCAAATTGATCATATTGAGCTTTCTTCTGATCGCTAGATAATACTGAGTATGCTTCGTTTGCTTCCTTGAATTTAGTCTCGTCACCATCTTTTTTGTCAGGATGATACTGATGAGCTTTTTTTCTAAAAGCTTTTTTAATGTCTTCCTTTGAGGAATTTTTGTCTACACCTAATATTTTGTAATAGTCTTTTGACATTAGGGGTATTATTTATTTTCTTCTGAATCGTCTTCGTTATTTTCTTTTTTATCTTCCTCTTTTTCTTCTTCAACTTCTGCTTCCTTCACATCTTCACCCCCTTCTTCTTTGTTATCTTCTCCTGCAGGTTGTTGATTTTGTTGCATGTGTTGACCAATCTTTTGCATCTCAGTTGAAAGTTCTTCCGTCGACTTTTTAATATCTTCTACATTGTCTTTTGTTGAAACTTCTCTAAGATTTTTGATTTTTTCATCAACGGTGTTTTTAATATCTTCAGGAATTTTGTCCCCAGCATCCTTCAGAGCTTTTTCTGCAGTATAAGAAGTTTGTTCCGCTACGTTTTTAACTTCAACAAGTTCTTTCTTTTTCTTGTCTTCATCTTCATGTATTTCTGCATCTTTCTGCATTTTTTCGATATCTTCTTCAGAAAGTCCTGAACTAGCTTCGATCTTGATAGATTGTTCTTTGTTAGATGCTTTATCGACCGCCTTAACGCTCAGAATACCATTTGAGTCAATATCAAATGAAACTTCTACTTGAGGAACACCACGAGGTGCAGGTGGAATACCATCTAAAATAAATCTTCCTAGTGATTTATTATCATTAGCCATTGATCTTTCTCCTTGGACAATATGAATTTCTACTTGATTTTGATTGTCAGCTGCTGTAGAGAAGACCTGAGATTTATTAGCAGGAATTGTTGTATTTCTTTCGATAAGTTTTGTAGCTACTCCACCCATTGTTTCAATACCAAGTGAAAGTGGAATAACGTCTAGAAGTAGAACATCCTTAACATCACCTTGTAGGATACCTCCTTGGATTGCTGCACCAAGCGCAACAACTTCATCAGGGTTAATTGATTTGTTTGGTTC
>Ga0136604_1000155_pt1 | contig 38773 bp, 32 predicted proteins | sample AntRauFillE10628_FD_104928 | JGI IMG/M metagenome (GOLD analysis project Ga0136604, IMG submission 104928) | Saline lake microbial communities from Rauer Islands, Antarctica - Metagenome Filla E10 #628 | ecosystem: Environmental > Aquatic > Non-marine Saline and Alkaline > Saline | place...
AACATTCATGGAGGATATTGATGATGGAGTTAACGATGAGTGACAAAGAGCTGGATAGAGCTATAGTGCTACGTCAAGTATTAGATGGCTTATTAACTAAAGTAAAGGCTGCCAAACTACTAATATTAATCAAACTAATTAAAGACCTGGTTTATTTAATAATAGCCCCTAAGTAGTAGAGCATCTTTTGTGGACATAATCTAAAGCCCCCAATATATACTTCATGTAGGATAGAAATAAAGGGGGATTAAATATAGCGAAATAGATAAGGCATATGTTTTAATTTGGGCATTAATTTATGCTCCTACACTTGCGGCGCCGCTGATTGATATAATTCAGACTTAACTTTACTATAAGCTTTATATACAGCATATCTTATTTCTTCCAGATACTTTTTCTCAACCTCTTGCGAACCTGCCTCATAATTAAAATTAGAAAAAGTAATCTCTTTTAAAAAAATAAGGTTCATATTATAACCATGGGATTTCACTTTTTTTTGCAAGTCTAATAGCGTATCTTCAAGTTTATTTAGTTTTTGAAGTAATTTAGACTTTTCATCTAAAAGTGGTGCTAACTTTCCAGTATTAAGTGGTTCTTTTAATTTTAAAAACATATCTCTCAAATATGATGAGTTTTCAGAATTATTGCTTTTAAGATACATCTCAACATGAAAACTAAGCATTTTTATAACAGATTCAGTGCCGCTCATATATTCTCCAAAAATTCAAATTGCTTGACGCTTGCACAATAAGCTTTCAACCAATATATCCTATTAAATAATAGCTAATGCACATTTAAAATGTTAATGGATTGCGTCAATAATGCTTATTAAAATTGTTATTTTTTAGGTTATATGTTTTTAAACAAACATTTAATAATTAACTCAGAAATATATACCAGAGCATGATTAATTACAATAGTATAATAAACATAAAATTGCTTTTACATTAAATCAAACCAATAAATATTTGCTTTAATAAATTAAATAGTCTTAATTTATTGTTAACAAATAACTTAAGATGAGATGAGATAGCTAATTTATTCCACACAGCCAAAATTATACAACATTATTTTTTATTATATCAAAAGCGCAACACGTCATTATATAAAGCAAGTGACATAAAACTAAACAAAATTATTAACCCTAATTTATTTAATAGCTCTTCGGTAGCTTCTGTTACCGGTTTTTTGCGAATATACTCTAAAACACCTAACATAAAATGACCGCCATCTAAGATAGGAATAGGTAGCATATTAAGTATAGCTAAGCTAATGCTTACGACAGCTAAAAAAGATAAAAATGGCTGCAATCCTGTAACTACAGTTTGCCCGGCATATTTAGCAATAGAGACAGGCCCTGCCACATGCTTGGCCGACATTTTGCCAGTAAGCATTTTACCCATAAGCTTATAGGTTAAAATGGTAAAATTTTTAGTTTTAGCAACTGCTAACTGCATAGCTTTCACTGGCGCATATTTTTGCGTACTAGTGTATTCCGGTGGATATGGCATTGATTTAAATTGGATGCCTATGTAACCTACCTCTTCCCCACCATCAATTAAGCGCGGTACAGGCGTTATACGCAACTCCAGTGACTCATCTCCTCTGGCAACCATTAACTCAATTGGTATATTTTTCTTATGTTTTACATATTGCTTAAATTGCGTTCTAGAGTCTACGCTAACTCCATCAACAGCTAATAATTTATCTCCAGGCAACAAGTTTGCATAACTTGCTGGAGTATCTTGATTAATTTTTGCAACTACAGGAGACACTGGATCAAAAGGATAAATCCCTAAAGCCTCTAAAATATTCCCCCCAGCATCATTTTTATCCCAACTAGTAAGATTTAAAGTGTGATCTAGGATTTTATTTATTTTATCAAAAGTGCTTACATTAATAAAATTTTTACTCCCAGCAAAATTCATTAACGTCAAGGATACATCTTCCCAGCTGTCCACAGTCTTATCCTCAATGCGAATAAGCTCTTGGCCGGTTTGCAATTTAGCCTGATGCGCTATAGTTCCCGAAGGTATATCACCTATGATAGGCACAACTGTTGTGACTCCTAACATAAATACTAACCAATACATTAATACTGCAAATAGCATATTAAATGCAGCCCCTGCCACTATCACTAGCATTCGCGCCCATATTGGTTTATAGCAAAAACTGCGATGCAAATCGCTAAGAGCTAAATCCGGAGTTTCTTTCTCACCCAATAACTGGACATAGCCTCCAAAAGGCACAATAGCAAGCACATATTCAGTGCCATATCTATCAAACCAAGTAAACATGGGCCTGCCAAAACCTATAGAAAAACGCAAAACCTTAATATGTAAAGCACGCGCTACAATAAAATGTCCCAATTCATGCACTGTTGTTAAAATACCTACAACTAGCAAAAAACCTAATAGAGAATAAAATATATTAAACAATGTTACATAACTCCAAGGTTGTATCCCAATTTTGCTGCAGCTTAGCTAAAGCCAACTTAAACCATGGCGTAAAATCCCCTGGCATGTGCTTTAACCATGACTCTAGTTTATCAATGCTAATCCACTGCACTGCTTGAACTTCTGCCTGATTAAAATTTATTTTATCATCAGCATAACTACCCACCAATACATAATCAAACTCATGCTCAATTAAACCATTACCCAGTTCCGCTCGATAAATAAAACTTCCCAACCTACGAAGCGTACATTTTATTTGCATTTCTTCAAATAAGCGCCGCTCCCCGGCTGTTACTATTTTTTCTAAATGTCGTGGATGCGAGCAAGCAGTATTAGTCCAAAGATTTGGGCAATGGTATTTGTGGGCTTGGCGTTGTTGCAATAAAATTTCTATTTCCCCAGCATTTTGGCGCAGTAAAAAAATAGAAAAGGCACGATGCAACACGCCCTCAATATGCGCTTGCTGCTTTTCCATAGTCCCTAAAGAATTATCATTTTCATCAACTAATACTACGTGCTCTATATCCATAATTATCCAAAAGGGCTTACTAATAACAAATTAGGAAATGCTTCTTTTACGCTATTAAGTGAGTTAATCTCAAATAATAATTTAATATTAGGCCCAGCATCTTGAGTGTAATACACAGCAACATTACGCGCGCGCAAAGCATGCACTTTAGCAATTACTTGCTGCGTTTTAATTGAACTGTAGTTAATACTTGGACGCGTTGAGCAAATTAGGGCATGCATAGCTTGCGCATTATATTCAGCTATTTGCCCAAATCTTGTAAAATCTTGCGCAATTATTGCTTGTTCTATATCTAGCAAATCTTGTGCCACCAATTGGGGCCAAGCTTGATATAGTTTATTAGTAGCCACACATTGGCGCATAGCATCTCTGGAAGATGCAGCTTTAGCGGTAGCATCGACTATTTCTAAACCAACTAATAGCTGCGGCCATACTGCATTTAATTGTTCGGCATAACAGTCCATAGCATCATTTTGGCGGCCTTGATGCCACTTTACAAAGCCATGATATACTGAGCGCGCAGCGCTGCCACTGCCCATTCTGGCCAACATAGACAATTGCGTCAAACTCAAATTCCAACCAAAAAAATCATTTAAGGCTAAAGTTAGAGCGGCAAAACCTGCAGCAGATGAAGCTAGCCCCGCAGATATGGGAATATTAATTCGAGTTATTACTTTAAATTTAAAATCTATCGTGGGACGCAACAGATTTAAAAAAGTTACAATATTTTTATAAAAATTAGAAGTAGTAGCTGCAACTTTATCATTTACATAAACCTCATCTGTAGATTCCAAGGAGCGCTCCACATGAGTTTTAGCACCTAGCTCTTGCAAAGATATAGAAAGGCTACTAGTTTGCGGTAAATTTAATGACTCACAGCGTTTGCCCCAATATTTGACTAAAGCTATGTTTGCTGGCGCAAAAGCTACCCCTTGCGCCTTAGTCGGCGCCCTTAAATAGCTCGCTTGTAAGATAGCGCGCACATGCTCTTGCGCTATAGTTTCAGTTTCTACTTGCAATCTAAATACTCCACACCTGAGTCTATTTCTAAGTTATAACTAAGTTTATCAATAACTAAGTCTGGATGCACTTTAGCGCTAGCTATCCCAATAACACAATCGCCAAGACCGGCTCCAGAAATTTTAGCGCCCACAAAATCATTGTGCTTTGCTAGAATTTCAAGTATATCATCTAAGGTGTGATCACTAACCTGTAATTCATGCTGTAATGCTTGGTGAGCAACTAAATACTTACCAAATTCCACTAAATCCGCATGGTCTAAGGCTAGACTTGCCTTTTGCACCAATTTTCCTATTTTATGATAAATTTCTAATAATGCCTGAGGTTTAGAGCTAAAAGTTTGCGCTACTTGTGCAATTACTTGAGGAGTGGCAGTTTTGTAGCCGGCATATACTGCCGTTATCATAGGCCTGGCACTAAAACGCTTTAGAACGCCATCTTGGGGGGTATATAATAACAATCCACCATAGATACTAGCTGCAACATCAGCTCCAGAAGCTATCCCTTGCTGACGCACCACTATTTCTTTGGCAACTTTAAATAACTGGGCATCAGTTGGTACGCATGCATATAAAAATTGCATTATAGCCGCACATGTGGCAACAGTTACCGCGCTTGAAGAGGCAAAACCTACATCCGGTGGTATATGCGAGCTTATATTAATTTTTAAGCTACAACCTTTTGCTAATAGCTCAGCTTTAAAATATTGAATTGTTGCCAACACAAAAGCAAACGGCTCTTTTGGTATTATTTGTTTAATAAGAGCCCGCATTTGCCCTAAACGACTATTAATTTGTAATATAGGCTCTAAGGGCCCATGCACTAATTCTAGCTCTACGCTCAGACGTTTATTTATAGCAGCCACAATAGCTGTAGCGCCATGTAGCACCGCATGCTCACCTAAAATCATAACGCTACCTGGCGCTGTTACTTTAAATAATTTTGGTGCCACATTTATCCATTTGTATTGTTTCTAATTTAAAACCAAGCTCGCCTACCATTTCGGATAAACCCGAATGTAAGCTTGTAAGAACGACAACACCTGCGCTAATATCCGCTAAACTACCCGCGCCACAAAGCTTAGCTCCCACACCTTGCGCATGCAAATTAGCAATAAATTTTTTGACTCTAGTTGGAACTACGTTAATATATTCTAATAATTTTTGATTATAATTTATGCTATCTACAAATTTTGTGTAATCTTGGCTCAATAGTGCTGCGTGCATAGCATATGCCGTGGCTTTAAAGTCATCCAATAAGCTCGCATCTGCGCTTAAAACATCTTGTACTTTAGCAACTACTTCACCTGTAGTATTTGCAGGTTTGCCCGTATTTACTATGTACAAAGGAAAATCTAAACTGGTAAAGCTATGCTTAGTTGCTTGCTCTAAAAACACTCCGCCACCATTGGTTGACAATAAAATATCGATACCACTAGAAGCTCCATGCTGCATAGCCTCAACTTGAGTATTAAAATCAAATAATTGCTGCGAAGACATGCAACAAGTTAAAGCATTAAGCGCATGCGTTATTGCCACAATACTGGCACTAGATGAGCCCATGCCACACCCTATAGGCAAATTAGATGAAACTTTAATATCTAATCCAAGATTACTATCAAACGCTTGGGGCAAAAAAGCAGCTATAGCATAGTTTAATAGCTCAAAGGGTTTAGTAATTACTTGGCTGATATTAAGGTTACCGTATAAAAATTGCAAATAGCGCTGCTTAACGCTAGCGTTTAATTTATTCATAGCCGTCACAGTTAAATTATCGGCATAATCTAAATCTTCTAAGGTTAATTTAATTTGCAACTTATTATTTTGGCTAATTTCAACGGTAGTATATTGATTAATAGCTATAGCTAAACCGGTATTGTTATACAATACCGCATGCTCTCCAGATAAAATCAATTTACCTGGAGATTGCACGATAATATTAGACTTTAACATTTTGTGGGCGCCGCTCCATTAACATATGCGTGCGCAATAATTCACCTGGATTGGTTTGGGCCGCTAATAAAGAAAGCTCTCCACACAGCACGGTAGCTGCAGTAATAATAGCTAGTTTATCTGCCCCCTCAGCGCCAAGGCACCCCATGCTTTGCAAATTTTCTTGCACAAAAGCTAATTCTTTACCATTACCTACTGTGCCTATAATTAAATTGGGCAGCGTCACTGAAAAATATAAATGATCATCTACAATATCTGTGGTTACAAAGCCTTGGGAGCCTTCGACAATATTGGCCGCATCCTGGCCAGTTGCTAAATATATAGCTAATAACATATTAGCAAAATGAGCGTTGGCCGTGCGCACCGCTCCGGCTATATTCGTGCCTAATAAATTTTTTTTTATGTTCAGATTGTGAATTTGCTCTGGAGTAGCGCGCAAATAGCGCTCACATATATGGCGCGCAATTTTTATATCTGCCACCACATATTTACCGCGACCCAATATGCCATTAATAGCTGCGGGTTTTTTATCACAACAAATGTTGGCAGAAATAGAAACATAAGTTAGCGTTAATTGTGCTAATAAGAAATCCATAATAGCTTGGGCGGCTTTAGTGGCCATATTGTGCCCTGAAGCTTCGCCCGTGCTAAAAGATAAGCGTACATATAATAGCTTGCCCACTATTTCAATATGCATGCTTTTAAGTTTGGCAAAACGACTTTGGCTTGCCACTTTTGCTGCTAAGGTATCTTCTAGCGCATAAATTTCTTGAGAAATTTTAGCTGCCTGGCAAGCATCTGAGGATTCAAATAATATAGAGCGCGTCATACAAGAACTTACCAGAACTGCAGTTATGCCAGCAGGCACTTGCTTTGATATTTTAGCGCCGCGCGCCACTGAAGGCCACAATGGTGACTCATACGTAGCTAAAGGTACAAAGATTTCTCCTGAAATCAAATCACTAGCTAAATTAATAGGGCCGACCATGCGCATAGGCACACTTGCAAAAGTATCAGATTTCATAACATATCAAACCTAAAATATAACATATAGCTACAAGCTAGAGGTATAGCGCAAAGCAGGCTATCAATTCTATCTAAGACTCCGCCATGACCTGGAATAATGTTGCCGCTATCTTTAACTGCGTGTAAACGTTTAATAGCACTTTCAAATAAATCGCCAACAATACTGCCTAACACAATACAAGCTGTCAGCCCCCAAATTAGTTGAGAGCTGGACAATATTTTATTAAAAATTAAAGTAACTAAAGTTGCACTTAAAATACTGCCAATTACTCCCTCGATAGTTTTTTTAGGGCTAATAATAGGCACTAAAGGATAACGGCCAAACAATTTACCCGCACAATAACCGCCGATATCTACCGCCCAAATACAACTTAGAATAAACATAAGCCACAATGGCGCATAAAATTTATGTAAAAAGCTAATTCCCAACCAAGGTGGAATAAAAAGCACAATCGCTTGCAGAGCGTAGCTAAATCTACAAGTTAAAAATTCCGAAAAGCGCGGGTATATACTTAAGTAAAATGCCACCATGATCCAAATCATGGTAGCTGGGAAAAAGCACATTTTAGCTAATTTTAAGGCGTTATCCGGATAATTTTCTGTCAATATGAAGCTATGTAATATAAATAGCAAAGCTAAATTAATAACTAGCAAAAAAATTGCCATATTTAAAGTTATTGATGACAACTTAGCCCACTCCCAAGCTGCCAAAAAAAAGATAAATGCTAGCAATGCATGCAACACTATGGTGGGTGCATAAAACACAGTAGCAATTACGGTAACTATCATTATTAATGCAGAAATAACTCTATGTTTAAACAAGTTCATTCACCTTATTATTGCTTGCAGGGTTGTCTATGCTTACATTGCCAAAACGTCTATCTATAGATGCATAAAATTGCAATGCAGCTTGCATGTCTTTTTCTGAAAAATCAGGCCATAAGGTTTTAGTAAAAAAAATTTCACTATATGCCATTTGCCAAATTAAAAAATTACTAAGACGCTGCTCTCCTGAGGTACGGATAACTAAATCTGGAGCCACTACATCACTTAAGCATAAGTTTTTCTCAAGCAAGCCAGCATTTAGCTCACCGGAAAAATCCTTTTGCTGGATAGCTTTATTTACTGCTTGAATAATATCCCATTTGCCACCATAGTTTATGGCCAAATTAAGTTGTAAGCCGTTGTTGTGCTCTGTGGTCCGCTCAGCTGATGCAATCATAGTTTGTAAATAACTATCTAACTGAGCCACATCCCCAATTATTTTTAATTTAACTTGATTGGCATGCAATTCTTTAAGCTCATCTTGCAGCAACTTGCCAATCAATTGCATTATAAATTCAACTTCAGCTTTAGGGCGAGCCCAATTTTCTGAGCTAAAAATAAATAAAGTTAAAATCGGTAGTTTATTTACATGACAGAATTTTACTATTCGCCGCGCACTTTCAACGCCATATTTATGCCCTACCACTCTTGGTAATTTACGTTTTAAAGCCCAGCGTCCGCTACCATCCATAATAATAGCTATATGCTGTGGAGTTGAAATAGGGCGCGCTTCCACGTTCATTTAAGTTTACTATATATGTAAGAGCTCTTGCTCTTTAGAATTAATTTTATCTTCAACAATAGCAATAAATTCATCCGTAACCTTTTGCACATCATTTTGCAATTTTTTATCATCATCCTCTGAAATCTCTTTATCTTTTAGTAAAACTTTAGCTTGAGTATTAGCATCGCGACGTATGTTGCGTACCGAAATTTTAGTTTTTTCACCTTCAGCTTTAATAATTTTAACTAAATCTTTGCGTCTTTCCTCTGTAAGCGGAGGCAAAGGTACTCTAATCACAATCCCCGCAGTTACAGGATTTAAGCCTAAACCACTTATGCGAATAGCTTTGTCAATAGAGGCTATCATGCTTTTATCAAAAGGAGTTATTAATAAGGTTCTAGAGTCTTGAACATTTACAGCAGCCACTTGGTTAAGTGGTGCAGGATTACCATAATACTCAACTACAATAGAATCTAACAAACTTATATTAGCCCTACCAGTGCGTATTTTAGCCATTTCAGCAGCTAAATTTTCCACACTTTTTTGCATTCTTGTACGTACATCTTGTTTTATTTCATTTAACATGCTTCACCTATAACTATTATCTTACTAAAGTTCCCTCTTGTTCACCTAGAATAATTCGCAATAAAGCTCCAGGTTTTTTTATGTTAAATACGGCAATTGGCATTTTATGATCGCGGCATTGGCAAAAAGCACCTAAATCCATCACTCCTAGTTCTTTACTTAAAGCTTCTTTATAGCTAATTTCACTATAAATTTTTGCATCTATTTGCAAGCTTGGATCTTTATCAAAAACTCCATCTACTTTAGTGGCTTTTAATAATAGCTCCGCTTCAACTTCAATAGCCCGCAAACTTGCAGCAGTATCGGTGGTTACTAAAGGATTACCAGTGCCACCTGCAAAAATAACTATATCGCCTTTTTCCAAATGCCGTAAAGCTTTGCGACGGTCAAAGCTATCAACCACACCAAGCATGCTAATAGCTGACATAATTCTAGTTGGATGACCCGAGCTTTCCATAGCATCTCGTAATGCTAGCGAATTCATAATAGTAGCAAGCATTCCCATATAATCGCCCGTTAAACGATTAATGCCTAAGGCTGAAAGAGACTCGCCTCTAAATAAATTACCACCGCCTATAACGATGGCAACTTGAACTTTGCGTCGCGTAAGCTCTAAAATCTCTTGAGCAATTCTGTTTATGACTTTGGGGTCAATAATTTTATTGCTATCACCAGATAGAGCTTCACCGCTAAGCTTTATCAGTACTCGCTTGAATTTAGGTTGCATTTGGGCCTCCAGCGTGCTTTAGCACTAAGCATTAACCTGGGCCATCACCTCATTGGCAAAATCATCTTCTTTTTTCTCAATACCTTCACCAACTTCATAGCGAATAAATTTAACTACTTGAGCATTTTTAGAATCTAATAACTGCTGCATAGTTTTATCTGTATCTTTAAAAAATGCCTGATCTGCTAAAGTTACTTCTTTGATAAATTTTTTAAGCTTCCCAGCAATAATTTTTTCTAATACATCATCAGGTTTATTAGCATGCTCTTCTCGAGCCTGAGTCATAAAAAATTCTTTTTCTTTAGCTAGACGTTCAGCGGGAATTTGACTCTCATCAATAAACTCAGGTTTCATAGCGGCCACTTGCATAGCAACATCATGCGCAAGCTCTAAATCATTAGTATTTAAAGCAACTAAAGAGCCAATGCGGGCAACCATAGCTCCACCATGTAAATACTCTCCAATACTGGCACCTGGCTCACAGGTAAGCATCTCTAAGCGGCGCAAGCTAATATTTTCGCCCACCTTACTTATAAGCTCTAACCTTTGCTCTTCTACGGTGGCATTGTCTAATTTTTGTTTGCTCAGCTCTTCAATACTGGTAACTTTAGCACTTAAAGCTAGTTGCGCTAATTGCTTGCAAAATTCTTGAAATTTTTCTTCACGAGCGACAAAATCGGTTTCGCAATTAATTTCTAAAATATATGCTTGAGTTTTTAAATTATTAATTGCTATTGCAACCAAACCCTCAGCTGCAATCCTGCCGCTTTTTTTGACAGCTTTAGCTTGTCCTACATTGCGCAAGCCCTCAATTGCTTGCTCAATATCGCCATTTGCTGCCAATAAAGCTTTTTTACAATCCATTATCCCTGCATCTGTAATCTTGCGTAGCTCTGCTACTAAAGATGATGAAATTTTAGTCATAAAACTTTCCTATATAATTTTTTATTAACTAGATTTTATTTGCTTTGTTCAGAACTTAAAGTGTTTGTCGCATCTGTACTTTCAGCACTTGCCTCTTCATTAATCTCTACAAATTCTTCTTTAAATTTTTTAATAGGCGCAGGTGCTGCTTTGGCACGCTTGGCCTCTTGTACTTGTTTGATAACTGAAGTTACTGATTCTAGATATAGACGGATAGAACGCATAGCATCGTCATTGCCTGGGATCATATAATTTATGCCCTCGGGACTACTGTTGGTGTCAACTACACCAATAACTGGAATACCTAATTTATTAGCTTCTTGCACGGCAATTCTTTCATAGCCTACATCTATTACAAATAAAGCATCAGGCAAACCATTCATATCTTTAATACCGCCTAAGCTATCTTCAAGTTTAGACAATTGGCGCGATATAGTAAGACCTTCTTTTTTAGTCATATTATCCACGGTGCCATCTTCAATCATTTTTTGAAGATTAAACATGCGGCGCACAGATTGGCGTATTGTCTTATAGTTAGTAAGCATGCCACCTAACCAGCGATGATCTACATATGGCATGTTAACTGAGGCGGCGTATTCGGCTACTAATTTTTTAGCCGAGCGCTTAGTGCCTACAAACAAAATTTTAGCATTACGATTAGCTAATTGAGTAATAAAACTCATGGCACTATTATATAATGGCAAAGTTTTTTCTAAATTAATTATACTAGTGTTGTTGCTTACACCATAAATGAATTCTCTCATTTCTGGATTTCTAAAGCGGGTTAAATGACCAAAATGAACGCCAGCTTCAAATAGCGTGCGCATCTCAACTTTATTTGTACTCATAAATATATTTCTCCAGGGGTTGCGCCTCCACACACCTCTTAGTCCAACCCGAAGGCACCCGATACTAAGATTTAAGTGTATGTGAGTTTTAATACAAAAACTATTGCTTAATAATGATAGCGTTTATACCATATGGGTCTATATTTAGCAAGAGAGATAATAAGTTTTACATATGACTATTAAAATAAAATCCCCGGCAGAAATTGCCAAAATGCGCCTAGCTGGTAAATTAGCAAGTGAAGTTTTACAAATGATAGCTCCCTACGTTGTAGCTGGAGTAAGTACTGATGAATTAAATAGTATTTGCCATAATTATATCACCTGTGAACAACAAGCAATCCCTGCTCCTTTAAATTATAAAGGCTTTCCTAAATCTATTTGTACTTCAGTGAATCATGTAGTTTGTCATGGGATCCCAAATGATAAAATTTTAAAACAAGGAGACATTATTAACATTGATGTCACAGTCATTAAAGATGGATGGCACGGCGACACCAGTAAAATGTTTTATGTGGGAGAGCCACCAATTATGGCCAAACGCTTGTGTACAGCGACCCAACAGAGCTTGTATGCGGCTATTCGCCAAATTAAGCCGGGCAAATCGCTAAATGATATTGCCAAAGCAATTGAGCACATAGCCCAAGCCGAGCGCTTTACTATTGTTCGCGAATATTGTGGACATGGGATTGGTCAAAAATTTCATGAAGCTCCACAAGTGCTACACTATAGCTGCTTAGAAAATGAAATTACCTTGCGCGAAGGCATGGTGTTTACCATAGAGCCTATGTTAAATGCTGGCACCGCCCAGGTAAAATTGCTTAAAAATGACGGCTGGACTGTCGTTACTAAAGACCGGCAATTATCGGCCCAATGGGAGCATACTATTGCAGTCACCACAACAGGTTATGAAGTTTTAACAAAACGTGAAGAAGAAAAAAGTTTAATCTAATATTAAAAATAGGGGCCAAAAAAAATCTAAAAATTGGCTATTGTACAATATGGGGGCTATACTAGGTCTTAAAGGATACATAGGGATTTATGTTGTAGCCATTTGTGCCTTTACAAGCCAAGTTTTAACTTTAACAATGGGGCTAACCGTGTCGGAAATGATTTCAAATATTACCAGTTCTTTTGTCACCTATTACATTACTCAACAAGTTGGTAGTTTAAAACCGAGTTATGAAAAAAGTGATAGCAACTCTGATTTAGATATGATAACTCACAAACCAGAATCAAACCCACAGCGCCTAGCTGTGCGCGATTATATTGCAAATCAGAGTAATGCACGTATTATCGCAGAATTTACTGAAATTGCAGACTCTAAAAAAAATAATGTATGGCCAGAATTAAAACGTGCCATCACTCAAGCTAAGCTTAACAATGCAATTTTAATAATTGCTGAGCTTGGAAACCTAACTAGTAACAAAGGCTTTACTGATGAATTAATTGCTAGCAATGTGAGGTTTCATTGCTGTGATCAACCATTTGTAACACAAGAAATTTTAGTAGCGCTATGTAAGCATGCCCAAGTCCAACGGCAATTACATGGTAAGCTTATTCGTGAAGGTTTAAAAATGACCTCAGCTAAAAGCGGCAACCCAAATGCAGCTCGAGTTATCAAAAAAGTTAACAAACCTAAAATAGATACAGCTATAGTTTTTGCTTGTTTATTGCAGCCTATTATTACAGATTATCGACGTAAAGGCTTTTCCCAAAGACATATGGTTAAGTCATTAAATGAAGAAGGCTTTACCGCACCTGAAGGTGGTAAATGGGTATTAAGCCAATTACAAAAAGTGTTAGATAGAGTAAGATTAAATGAAATTGCCTTAGAACATCGAGAAACTATTAATGAGCTACGCGCTCAAGATATGTCTAATGCGCAAATTGCCGCGGAGTTTAATACTCGAGGCATTTCTTCTTTAAAACGCAGTGACTGGGATGAATCGCAAATTAAAAAATTAATTAGCCGAATTGATCAAATTACAGAAATAGAGCATATAAATGAATTTTTATTAAATTTATTGCCTATCGTTAGAGAGTACCGCCAGCGCGGTGAAACTATAGAGTCTATTATTCATAAATTCAGTCAAATTGGATTGACTGTACGCAGTGGAAATGAAGAGGTTGCAGCATAAAATCATGGAGGATAACATATGGCTTTATCAGATCAAGAATTACGCGAGTTAATGGAGCGACTCAAAGAAAATATTAATAGTTTAGATGGTGGTAATAGTTTAGAGTCCCAATTAGAATCGGGATCTAAACACCTACCTGCTTATGTAAAAATAGTCAAAGATCATATTTCACAATTAGCTAACGTTTTAAAATTAGAAAGCCATAATAATCGAAGTATTGATAACATAAATTTGGCCAAACCTGTAAGGCAATTAATGGAAATCTTCAAGGATTTAACCCATGAAGATTTAAACATGGTTGAACAACTATATAGCTCTGTACGCATATGGCAAAATGATGTAAGCCACGAAGAAGACAACACTGCCCCTGCAGCATCCGATATTGAAACTTCTGCTGTATAAATATCTAGCCCAAGAGCCCTTAAAACTCTTGGGTATATTTTAAGGGCAATTAATATGGACTTTATTAATAGTTTCAAAATAGGAACTTTGCAAGCTAAAGAGTCGCAGCAAGAAATTGAAGAATGCGCAGAAACCTTTGTAAAAAATTTCACTGAAAAGTTTTATGAATACTCAGCTAATGATTTAATTAATATATTAGAAATTAAAAATATAATTAACAATCCAGACGTATCAACTAGCGAAGCTTATGAATTTATACAAAAAAATTTTGCAGAAAAAGATTTTTTTAATATTTTGCGCTTAGAAAGATGGCCAGACAAAGTTAACTGTATATATTGTCACAGTCAAGATATCCAGCTATTACGCCGGGAAACTTTAAAAAATTATTATCTATGTTTAGGGTGTGAGGCTACTTTTAATGATGGTAGTGATACTCCAATAACTAATGATAAAATTAGTTTATGGATGTTGCTATGGTTATTTGCTAACCGCCCAGATTTATTAGTTTTTTTAAATAATGAACTAGGAATATCAATTGCAGAATTAGAAGAAACTCAAGAAAAAGCTCGTACCTTTTTTGCCAACAATGAAGGACCTTTAATTAGATTTTTATCCTTTGATGGTTGGGAGAGCTTAACTGCAGTAGAATTTAGAGAGCAATTAACCGCAGATTTATTGCGAGATGCAGTCATGTCTTCTGGCAATAGAAAACGCCCACGCTATCATAATTAAAAATTTAAGGTTATAAAATTTAATTATTATTCACTTAAGCGTTTTGCATTTTTTTCAATTATTTTTAAAATATCTTCAAAAACACTAGAACTTAGACCATCACTGACAAGCTTAGTTTTTAAACTGGCTGCGGCATCTATAATTTTGTCTGTCATGCTTTTAATTTGTCTTTTCATTGTTGCTTGAGCTAATTTAGTATCAGCCACAAGTTTATAAAAGTTATGTAAATATACCTCTTGAGGTTTATATTTACCCCCAATTTTCATAGCCATTTTATTTGATAAATTAGGATAAATTGCGGTGCTTAATAAATCATAAGCTGGTGCTAGCTCAGGTTTAGAGCTTTTATATAGCAAAGAGAAATTTTTGCCATGAGCATCGGCATTTCCAATCAAAAAATTAAACAATATAATTTTTAGCAGTTTAATATTATCAAGCGCGGGACGTGCGCCATATTTAGTAATTAAGGCTTGGCATGTTGCAATATTGGGCCCACCTTCGCGTTCATATTTAATTTCAGATGCAATACCCAATGCTTGGCAAAAATCCTCCTGATGGATGCGTATTACTGTACCATCTGGCGCAATTTGCCTGTCATAGCGGCTAACTAGATAATACGGTGTATCATTTACAAAATGTAATGCAGCCTCTGGCACTTCAAGCCCTATCATTTTTGCCAGCTGCATACAAAAGAGCTCATTGTGCGCACTATCTTGAATATGCTCAATAATGGGTTTTAAAATGTGCGTGGTGGGGGAGCCTTTAATTAGCCGCACTTGGCCATTATCAAACCCTACTGCCAGTTTATCTTGCGCGCCTGCTAAAGATAAACGATAACCATTATCACCCGCAAGCATTGGCTGGCGTTTAATTAAATTTAAGAGCTCTTGCAGTTGCGCATTATCTAGAACTTGCACCTGCCCTTCAGAAGTAGAGGGTTTTAAGCCAGGCTCATATAGTGCCAGGGCGCCAGCGCAATCTCCACCTACCGCTTCTAGTAAGGCAAAAGGATTATTGGCAGATAAGCCCAAATACCCTGCTAAGCGCGCCCGCACACTTTCTTCTGGTAGCAATCCGGAAAAAAAAGCTTTAACCTTTGCGCCAGTAAAAGGGGCACCTTGAAGTGGTAGAGACAAAGATATGCCATATACCGCAGTAGCTAAATAATTGGCACTATAGGTAAAGCTCAGCTCACCATTGGTATTTTGTTCAAGTCTGCCAACTAGATTTTCTTGCAAATAAACATCTAAAATACGGCTCATAAGTTTTCGCCATTTATGACAATATCCAGCCCTAGCATGGCCACCACAGTTAGAGCCTTGCCAATATGGCAAGATGCCTTGCCATGTTCAAGCTCGCGTATAAAACGCACCCCAACCCCGGCAGTGGCAGCTAGTTGTTCTTGGGTTAAAGCTTGCTCTTTGCGCGCTTGTTTTACTAAAAGCCCAAGTTTTATAATTTTATTTTCAATCATTAGTCAACCCTTTAAGGACTATTTTAGCATATACTTAGTTAAAATTAAATAAATCAACCCGATAGGGTTTCTTAGTTAATTTAAGCAAATTTATATATAAAAAAACCCCGAACGGGTTTTTAAGATTTTAGCTTGAAGATTATTAAAAAGCATTAAAGAGATATTAAAATCACCTAAAATTAAATAAATAAGTTGCTGTAAATTGGGTTAATAAAATTTAATTTATTAACCCAATTTATATTAAGTATCTTAATTTAACTTATAATTTTTATTTACCAGCATTATTGTGGGCTTGAGCTAATGCTGTAGCTAATAAAGCTTCAATTCTTTCAGTCTGCTGATAACGTTGATAATCCATCCACATTTGAAAGGCTTGCATTTTTAACATTTCTTTCATAAGAGCCGCTTGATTTTCGCCAGATTCAACAGAAGCGTTCATTGAATTAATTAAAGATAACAAAATAGCACTTTGATCATTAGATGATTGTAATAAAGCTTGCAAGTTTTGTAATTCACTAGGGCCTGCAGCTACTGCTGCAGCCGGAGCTGCCACAATTAATCCTGCTTGATTCACATCTGTTGTTAAATCATCTACATAACTAGGATTTTCATAGCGCGAGGTAGACTCGGTTTCTATTAATTTTAAACTAGAATTATCACTGCTTAAGTTAATTGGTGAGGTGTATTTATTATCAATACTTTGTCCTAGCTCGCCAGTTGCCACGCGCATTGAATATATACTATTTAAAGAATGGCGAGCTAAATCTAATACCGCTTGCTTGGATAAAAAGCTTGCGTACTCATCACGTTCTGAGGGCGTAGTAAGAACTCTATTTTCAGCAGAGCTTAATTTGAACTTAAATTTTGAGTCCGGAAATGGCTGAATTAAGTTACGAATGTAAATTTGTGCAGTAGCATCTCTTTCAAAATTATAAATATTAGGAGTTAATAAAGCCGCCGCTTTAATATCACCTAACACTACAGGTGCGTCAGTTTCATTGACAGAACAGCCCAAACCAATTTGTTCGGCATCAATTAAAGGATTACAATAATTTTCTTTATGAGCTAAAACAAGTTCGCGTTGAGGATTAGTGCTTGTTTTAATTGACATTTTGTTAGTATTAAAATCAAAGCTTCTGCCCTGCAAATAAAGGCCATAACTAATATCATCAAAAGACTTATAGTAAAGTTCTAATGGTAAATTTTGCCGAGCCGTGGCTAGTAAGCTGCCATCAGCATACACTGGTATGGCAAACAAGGACAATGTGAATGCGCATACAGCACATAAGCGGGGAAAGCTGAACATATTAAAATCACTCCGTCGATTAACTCTCAAACTATTCGCTATTGTAGCGCTCTAAGCTCTTAATTACTAGTGCTACCCTTTGAGCAGAAAAAATTCTGGAAAGCAATTGCAAGCGCTCAAAGACCATGTTACGCGTTAAAAACATTTTTACATGGGCATTAGCTGCAGTAACTTCACCTTTAGTATTATCTTCGGCGTATATTAACAAATCTGCAGCGGTGTTAGGTTTAGCCAAATCCAAAGATTGCATAATGCGCATAGCGCGTGCTGAGCGCGTCATGGCTAATACGCGAATTACTGCATCTTGTACTCCATCTAGATTAAAATCATACGTAGAATCTATAACATGACCTAATTCTAGCAAAGCAGGCTCTAAGTCTGGCTCTTCATCCATAGCCCACTCTTCTACGCGCTCAAGACTTGCAATAACCCGGTACAGGGTTTTTCTATCATAGCTATCCCAAAAAGCATGAACAGCATCTTTATGTAAATCAGGCACTTAAAACTCCACCAGTTACTTGATTGGTTAACCTACTCATTGTATTATATCATGGCTTTCTCAAAATAGTTTAGTTATAATCATGATTAATCCTAAGCATTCTTTCTAGTATGTCACATACCTTACCCGCCAAAATTATTTGGTTAACTTTATTTTTGTGCTGCACAAATAACGCATTTGCTGGAGTATTTACGCCCCCGCCTACCGATCAATCCGTAAATATTTTAGGGATGATTTTTGGTAACAACATAGGTCAAATAATTCTTGGCGGCCAAGCTAATCCAGCCCTTATGCATATGTTTGAAATGTTCAACATAATAGCTGTAACTTTGGGCACAATTATTGTGTCCTATGTGGGTGTTGTATCTATTGTAAATACAGCTCAAGAGGGCCAAACCATGGGTAAAAAATGGCACTCAATCTGGATCCCTGCACGCGCCGTTTTAGGTATGGCCATTTTAGCTCCTACTCCAGGCTCAGGTTATTCTGTAATTCAAGTAACTATCATGTGGGCCATAACCCAAGGCATTGGTGCGGCAGATAAACTTTGGAATAACGTACTTGCCGATTATGCTAGTGGCATAGGACCAAGCACTGGTATAGTTTTTAATGCATCGCATGATAGTAATATGGGGGGTATAACTGCACGCCAACGCGATAACATCATTATTACAGCTGATGATATTGCCGAGAATATCTTAAATTCAGCAGTAACTTCTGCCACCTTACAACATTTATTTTTAGAATATGTGCGCACCGGCAACAATGATGTATCAGAAGAGGTGCGCAAATTTGCGCGCGCTATCCAGCTCCATACAGTAATGCATGAGCCTATTGAACAATCAGATAGTAGTGTTAGCCAAAAAGGCACCCTCTACATTGGAGTGCCGGGTCATAAAAAATACTACAATCTGTGCGGAGAGTATGACGTTGTCAGCACAGTTAATGCAGGCGAATTTACAGAAACTAATACCCAAATAAGTGCAGATAAGCTAAAACATAAAGCGCAAGAACTAACTAAAAGCAAACTAAATGCCATTGCTAATATTTACGCTAAAATGTTTACTCAAGCTCAGCGTATTGTAGAACACCAACCTACAGCTAAGGGTTATCGCGCCCTTGCAACTAATAGCTATTTAAATGCTATGAGTTCTTTAGTGAGACCTCAAGTTGCAGATTATAGTTTACAAAATTTAATCGAACAAAAAAGCAATGATGGTTGGTTTAGTGCAGGTGGCTTTTATTTTAGATTTAACAAAGTTAAAAATAGTGGCTTATTTTATTCAGTTGCTAATGACTCACCTAAATTTATAGACATACCTAAATGCTCTGATGCTATATGCGCTCAAACTAGACATGAATATGACTCAAGTCTTGCAAAATTTTATGATTTTTTAGGTAATAAAGAGCATTTATTTACCCTCGCCCATAATCTCCATGCCGGACATTTACGCTTTACTGCTGATGATTATCGTTTCCAAGATGTTGCATCTAGTGAAGTTTATAAAAAAATCTTACAACAAGTTGATACTAATATATCTGACGATAATAAAGATAAAATATATACTTCAATTCGTGATTTAGTTAGCTCTAGTAAAATAAGTCAAATTTTAGAATTGATGGAAAATAAAAATGCTGATCCTCTATATATTCTCTCAGCTTTTGGAAATGAAATTTTATTAGAAACTGAAGATATGATGTTAGATTTTTTAAAACATCCAGATAAATTTATTGCAAAAATTCGCAAAGTTATTGGCGGCGATCAAGAAGCCCAAAAAGGCATGCAACAAGAGATTTTTATTACAACCCTAGGCATTGGCGTATTTTTAGCAATGTGGACAGCTGGAGCTAGTTTAGCGTTATATGTACCTTTTATTCCATTTTTAATTTATACCGTAGCTAGCATTGGCTGGCTTATGTTAGTTATAGAAGCTATTGTTGCGGCCCCCTTGCTAGCTATAAGCTTTATTTTGCCAACTGGCGAGGAGCTTGGAAAAATTATGCAAGGCATGATGATTTTATTAAATATTATGCTACGTCCAGCTCTTATGTTATTTGGCTTTGTCTTAGCTAGTAGGTTATTTAGAGCAGTATTTTATTTAGTTCATTATGGCTTATTACAACACATTAGCGATTTGGTTTTAGATAGCTCTATATTAGGCAGTGTTGCACTGATAGTTATGTATATTACTTTTGTGGTATCTCTTAGCAATCGCTGCTTTTCTTTAATTTATGCTATTCCAGATAAAGCCTTACGCTGGGTAGGAGGCGCACCTGAGCAAACTGATATTAGTCAAGAAAGCCAAGCTGCTAAAGGTGGAATTCAAAAAGCTGGCGATATAGCGCAAAAAGTAGCCTCTGGAGCTGCCATGGAAGATTTATATAGACGCAATGCGCTCCTAAATAAGTACGCAACCCCTACAGACTCTAGGTCTTCAGCTTATAGACCAGCTGAAGAGCCAGAATATGCCGAAGAATAGGAATAGTGTAATAGTTTAAGTTGCTGACATATTTTGAATTTTCTAGTATTTAGCATACAATTATAATGGCGTGGTGCATTTAGCAAGGGTAAATATGGGCATAATATCTGGAGTTAGACGAGCTGGCAGCAGCATCTTCAATTTTAAAGTAACTCGTTGGTTTGGCAAGGACTTTATTTTTGATTCCCTGCGGACCGTGGCTAATTTATTTTTAGGGATATTTACCCCCGAACAAGCTGAAGTTCAAGAAACTTATGAACAAGCACTAATTCGCCTGGGCCTTAGTGAAAGCGATATACAACAACGCCAGCAAGAATTTACCAAATTATTTATTTTTTACTTAACTATTTCTGCAATGTTATTTGCTTATAGCTTATTTATAGTTGTCACTTATCATAATATTGGCGGGTTTTTTATGGGGTTTTCTATAACTTTATATGCTCTGACCCAAGCTTTTAGATATCATTTTTGGTTATTTCAAATCCGCAATAAAAAATTAGGCTGCAGTTTTAGAGAATGGTTAATGGATAAATAAGTTTTTTTTAAGTTTTTCTTAAGTTTTTTTATACAAGTTTTTTTGATAAAGGATTATCATGCGCTTTTTATACTCTTTACTTCTTATTGTATTAACACCTAACGCTTTTGCAGGAGTCTTTACGCCTCCTCCAAGTGATAAATCGGTCGAATTTTTAGGCAATATATTTGGCCCCTCTATTGGCTCTATAGTGCTAGGTGGCCCAGCTAACCCTATTCTTGGGCAGCTCATGGAAGCCCTTAATCTAATCGTTGTCACCATAGGTATGGCCATTGCTGGCTATGTTTCTATTATGTCCATAGTAAATACCGCCCAAGAAGGCACCGTTATGGGTAAAAAATGGTCAGCCGTGTGGATTCCAATGCGTTCAGTAATGGGTCTTGGGCTTATGGTTCCAGCCCCAGGCTCTGGTTATTCTATGATTCAAGCCACAGTTATGTGGATAGTAATACAAGGCATAGGCGCAGCTGATGAATTGTGGAACATAGTGCTAGATGGTATGGAAAATGGCATAACCCCTATCCAATCAGGTCCTAGCGAAAACAAATCAATGAGTTCTGAGGCACTAAATACACTAAACACAACCTCCGGGAACATATTAAGAGGTCTGTCTTGCATGCAAGCTTTTAAAGAATTAGCTGATGTCCATGCTAGCGCCCCTTATAATTATGATTCAAGCAACTCTAATATAGTTAAATATGGAAAAAATTTAGGCGCTTATACAGATACTAGCAAAAGTTATGAAGCAAAAATAATACCGAGAGCACCCCTTTATCATGCTGAAGGTGAAACTACTATAAATTTTGGCTACAAATTTGCAGACACAGAAGATTTTGATCATGGAGATTGGAGTGATGTTTGTGGCTCTATTACTATAAAAGCATCCACAGATTTTCTAGAAGTTTTCCCTGATGCAGACAAAGAAATTGCAGAGATAGACGATCTTCCAGGAGTAACTATGGATAAGCCTATTACACAACTATATCTAAATCATCAAGATAAAGTTAACAACTTGTACAGTCAAGAAACTGTAAAGCAAGCTGCCCAAAAAATTCTGGACAAAAAGCTACTCGGAATAAATGGCATGATTAGCTTACTAAGCGAGCTGTCTCGTAATTTTTTTGATGGCGTAATTATGCCCAATAAAAAAATTGGGAAATTATATTTTATAACTGGTGACGACCCTACTTCAATGAATAGTTATCAAGGAATATCTGAAAGAAATTATGCACAAATCATGGATACTTTAATAAAACCAAAAAAAAGAGAACGTTCTGGGGATAAAATACTACTCAAAGCTCGAGAAGAAGGCTGGCTTCGAGCTGGCAGTATGTACTTCCAATTATCTAAAAAAAATGAAAAAAGTAAAAGGGACAGCTATTACAAAAGCATAAACGAGGAGGTGCCTAGTTTCAAGTTAGCTGAAAATATGGACCTTGACGGATTTACTGATTTGAATGATTTTTTTGAAATAAGAAGTGACAAATCATTAATTAAATTTAATGAAAAAGTGCATAATATGGATATTGGTGAAAATTATAAATATATGGCATCAGCCCTGTGGAATGCCGAGAAATATATTAATAATAATAAAGCATATACTACGGCTAATAGTATTAGTGTTAGCCAAGCAATTATAGAAGATGGAGCACTTGGCAATCTTCAGGACAAAATAGAATCTGGAGAAGATGTTGACATAAGTACAGAAGAGATGAAAGCAGTTGGCAAAGATGCTCTTAATGGAATAACTTCAGAAGTAAGCTCAAGAAATGCCGCAGCTCTCCGCTCAATTTCTAAATCTTTAGAAAAACACGGTCATGATCCTATTATTGGTCACACATCATATGGCTATGAATTAATGCAACAAGCTGATGCTTTAGTTTTTACTTTTATGGCTTTGGGTCTTATATTGGGGGCGATACTAGGTCTTGCTTGTGGACTAGAATTAGACTTTTTCTTTGCTTCTTTTAAAGGGGATGCATTCTGCATGATTTTAGATCTTCTCTTGAGTATTATAGGACCCGTTGTAGCAGCTATTGCTTTTTTCATGTACACTTTAGGTGCAAGCATGGCGATATACCTTCCTATAATTCCTTATATGGTATTCACTGTAGCTTCTTTGGGTTGGGTGATAACAGTTGTTGAAGCAATAATTGCTGCGCCATTAATAGCTTTAGGTATGGTAACCCCTGCCGGTGATGAACTCGGGCGAGTAAGTCATGCTCTAATAATATTAGCTAATATATTTTTGCGCCCGGGGCTTATGATTATTGGTTTTTTATTAGCTGGCAAAGTTTTTGCAGCGGTAGTTGAAATAGTAAATTGGGGGATGGCAGATAATTATGAATTGTTTGAAAATTTAGACGGTGTGGCTAAAGGCAGCGTTTTCTCTCCACTTATTGTGCAACTAGTATACGTATCATTTATAGGCTCACTTGCAAATAAATCTTTTTCACTTATTTATGCTGTGCCAGATAGAGTTATGCGATGGCTAGGTGGTCCAGCAGAAAATACTAACGTTTCCCAAGAATTAGAGGCTGCTAAAAGTGGTGGTAAAACTGGCAGTCAAGCTACTGCTCAATTTGGAACAGGCATGGCGGGCAAAGCGCACACTCCAGGGCAATCAACATACAAAGACGCTATAGCTAAAAAAGAAGCAGTTAAGAAATAAGAAAAATAGAAGTGGATAATATAAAAGATTAACTAATTTGTTAATAATGTAGTAATTAATAATAGCCTGGTATAATTTTTATTATTTATTTTATTAATCCGCAAAAAAATTAATTATAATTAAAAGCTAGCTATATATCATATAACTATTAAACTTATTTTTAGCATAATGACATTATCATTAACATCACTAAGATTTAAAATTAATGCAAAAATATTAGTTATTTAGGTTAACAGTAACATTATCTCCCTCTGGCTCTTTCCAATTGGCATGAGCACCCGCAATAACTCCAGGAGCCTGATTTTCTAAAATTCTTTGTACTTCTTCTTGAACTTCCTTCATATTAATTGCATTTTTCTTACTGGGCATGCAGGAGAAAAATCTTTCCCTGTTAATAATGAAATCTAATATCTCATCTGCAGAATCAATTCTAGCAAAATTTCTTGCTTTTATTTTAGCAATTATATGATCTTTAGTATGCTGCTTAGGATATAACCTATGCAAGGCAAGCAAGGCAAGAGCTGTACAAGCAGAAAATTGCTTAGCATCTTCATAATTAATTTTAACGTTTTTAGCTTTTTTCTGAACTCTATACGTTTGCGCTAATATTGCAAATTGCTTTATAGTTTCAGCTGCAATTTCTCCTGGATTTAATGATAAGGCTTTAATAAATACTGCAAAACCCGCTTGAGTTAATTGTAGCCCTTTATTATTATCTTTAACAATTATCATTAATTTTTCATTTAAAGTATTATAAATTGCTGAAAAGAAAGCTGTCTCGTTAAATCTTTCAGGAGAACTTTCCTCGTTTTTAGATAGTCCCTGCATAATAAGTTCAGGCCATAAGACTTGCTCTATATTGTCAAGTCTTTGAGCATTTTTTGAAGCTAATAAATCATTGTTAATCCGTAGACTTTCACGCGCCTGGGCTCTGGCTACTATATTAGGGTTAATATCTATTAATTTTAATTCAGCATCTTTGCATTGCTTCCACAATGTATACAAAGGACTATTAGGATTGGCAAATTTAGAATTAGAGCCGGTATTTAACATATCTCCATAATAGCAATACGGCACAAGTCTACTGTCTCCTTTAAAAGAATTTAAATAACTCAGTTGTCTATTAATAGCTTCATTATCTTTTGCTGAAGGAATTACCTCTAAATAGCGCATAAAACCAACCATAGCTTTAATTTTATAAATTTTTGAATCTATAGAAGTATCTTGTACTAATCCCCGAGCACTATTTATAATGTCATATCTTTTAACTAAATTGGCCAGTAACATCCCAAGAACTTTTGCATGTGAAGAACCTTCTAATATTTCTACGCGTGATTTTTGATTAACTTGAGGCGCCACAATTTGCAAACTAAATTTTTCTAAAAGCTCTCCAGCTCCTAATAATAATTTTAGTTTGGATAAATTTTCCTGTAAGAACTCATCTGCCTTTGCTTTTGCCTTTGCTTTTGCCTTTGCCTTTCCTTTTTTAATTAATTTTCCATTATATGCACCAATAAAATTTTGCACAAGAATCTGAATAGCAACCAAATACAAATAACTTGTTTCTAAAAGGCGCTGGGAATAATTGGCTTCATCTATGTCATATTTATATAAGTCACTAGCAGACTTGCATCCTTTTACTTCTTTAGCTTCTTCTTCCATAAACTCTAAGCCTGCAAAAATATCCTTATGCACTTTGGTGAATTGTTCGGCAAAAGTAGCGCTTGACTCTTTAGTTTTTAATTCAATTAAAATTTGCAAGGCATTTAAATAAGCATATGTACTAATATAGCCCACCTGTTGTACTTTACTAAGTCTTAGCTCACCAGATTTACCGGAATATAAGGTATCAAGTAGCATTTCCTTAATTTGTGTTAATTGTTTTAAATTAACAATATCATTATCATAATTATCTTGAATCACACATACACTAAGGTCAAAAAATGCTGAAGCACCTAATGCTTGAGGCAATGGATCAACTATAATATTAAAAGCGCTGTCAACACGTGTAGTTTTGGCTCTTTTACTAAAATCTCCAAACATACCTGCAACGGAGCTTTCTTTACCCGCAGCGGAGCTTTCTTTAGGAGTAAAAGCTTGCCATTTATCTTCCAAGGGGTCAGCAAAGTAATTAGATGGAAGTGAGCCGGCATAGCAAATATCGCCAGTTGAGTTATAAAAAAAATTTTGACTAGTAGATTTCCAACCTTGATTTGAAAAAGTGATAGCTAGAGCTTTAGGGATTGCATAATTTCTAACGCCATAAATAAATTGATTAATATCATTAGCAGAAACACTTAAAGTGTTTAAAAAAACACTTACTGCATTCATATTAGAATGTAGCAAGTTATGCAATAAAATTACCTGCAAAGAAATATCCATATCTTCAAAACTATACATATAAATTACATTAGATCTGGCTCCCACAACTCCATTAAGTTCTTTTAATGAATACATAGCTTCTATACATTTACTATCATTCAAAATAGCACCAGCTTCAAGTTGACATAAAATTTTTTGACGCTTACGTTTGTGCTTGTCTTTTTCATTAGCTCCTATTTCATTAAAAAAATCAACGGTTATTACACCGCTTGTAGCGGCAAGAACACTATCGCTAATTCGTTGATGAGATAAAAGTATTTTTTGAAATCTTGTGGTAGATTCAGGTTGTGCTGTAAGACCTGTTTTAGCAAAGTATATTTCAATTAGATTAAAACACGCTCTAATAATGCTACTGCTAAATAGCAAATCAAGCTTGCCTAAATTTTGATGTAATTTAACCGTGCTTTTGTGGCGTTTACTATGGCCATCCGCTGCAACAAAGCCATCAAGATTCTCTTGCTCTAATTGATTAAGCTGGTGTAAACCTGAAAAATTCATAACCAAATTAAAACAGCAATAAGCAAGCTCTATATGTTGTAAAATGTTTGAAAAAGATTTGTTACCTTTTATTACTTCAAGCTTAGCTTTAAATTTAGTTGAGATGAATATTGAATTTAACAACTTATTAATTGTATCAGCTATTTTTAAAATTTTATCCACATCATGGCATTTTTTAAAAGATTCTTTATCATATTCATTAAAATATTCCTCAAATTTTTGTTTAATGCTATTAAATTCTTCTTCATCAGACAATCCAAGAATTTCCAATGCACGAGTTAAGCTATAGATAGCATCACTTTGTTTGTTTAAGCTACGAGCTGCATAATCATTAAAAAAACTAGAAAACAAACCTTCAGTTGCAAAAGCAGTAAAATACTCACTTGTAGACTCTTGGGTCCCTGCAAACTTACCAAAAATTAATAATGGATCACCTATAATAACCTTAGCAGCTAAAATTTCTCTTAACCATTTTGCCTCTGGATCGTTTTTTTCTGTTTCTTTTAATATTGCATGCGCTTTTTCATCAAAATGCGGAATAATCTTTGTTCCAGAGTATAAGCTAGATAGCATGAAGGCATATAAAATTGCAGCTTTAGGATCTTTATTCATATTCAAGGCAGCCTCGACTCGCAATTTACCTGTATCGTATCTTGCTTTAGAATATAATTTTTTAGCTTTTTCTAAGTTAACATCAACTCCTATTCCAAGCTCGTAAAAACAACCTAAGAGTATTTGATTTCTTTGACTACCAACTACTTTCTCCCTACTTTTTTCTTCTTCTTTAACTAACTCATCTAGCTGCCAAAATAGTGTAATTGCTTCGCTTGAGTTAAAATACAAACCGTGTATAGCTGCTAAGAAGCGGTTTTCTTGGTACTCTACTGTGCTTAATTTAAAATCTTCAGTTAAATCTTTGGTTTTTTCGTCTTTTTCTTTTAATTTTTGGTAAAATTTTTGTAGTATAAGTTCTACTTGTTTAGTTTTTTTCCAATATTCAAAATTGAATTCAGAAGATCTTTGCTGAGAATCACCGTAAGCCAAGAAATTGAAATTATTAGAATTGCTATTAGCAATGTATGCTCTTTTCAATTCTTGAGATAAGCGGCCCCATTCAGTAAAATTATAACGAGTTGGCGCTTGGATAGAGCCTACTGATATACTATCACTAGAATTTGAAGCATGCGATCTTAAATTGGAGCTTGCTGAGGCTGTTGAAGTAGGCGAGTAATCACCACCAGCGGGATTGGATGTTTTAGTTTTATCGCCACTATGAGCACTTAATCGTTCGCTGCTATCATGTTTAGGCATAAGTGCTCCTCAGAAAATTGCATATGTTATATATATTTTATAAAGTTTGAAAACTTACAGTTAAATTACCAATATTCTATATCAAAGTAAACACAATATCTGCTTTAATTACACAATAACTGTATATTTTTAGGGGTAGTTCAACTATTAAAAAAATGAAAGATAATTATTAAAATCGCCAGTTCAAAAGTGAAACGCGTTAAAGTTATTTAAACATCTTTTTGAGATTTAGTCTTATCTAGTGTTTTAGGAGATTTATCAACTTTTTGAGCAGTAGCAGCTTGAGCAGCAGCTTCTTGAGTAGTAGCTTGAGCAGTAGCTTGAGCTTGAGCAGTAGCTTGAGCAGGAGCAGCAGCAAGCCCAGGTGCATTAGCAGAAGAAGGTGGTACTGTCCCATTACTCTCTATGCCTTGAAAATTAAGTGTGCCTGGTAGAGATGTTGTGTCTAAACTAGCTCTTGAACCAGATCCCACCCCACTATTACCAACTTTTGACGCCGCTGGACTAATAGGTTCAGCAGTAGGTTCAGCAGTAGAAGAAGCAGCAGGAGCAGCAGGAGCAGGATTAGAAGGGCCTTGTGGACCAGCTTGATTTAACCCCTCTTTGCGCATTCTACTTAAAAATATACTTTGAAATGCAAAAGTAAAAAACTTTGCTCTATGGTTATTTTTATGTTCAATGTACATCTGACTTAATTTTTTTCTTTTATAAGCTTTAAGTTCATTCTTAATAGAATTGGTTTTTGTATGATACTCCTCATGTAATTTCTTACTTTCTTTAATAAGGCTCTCAATGTCTTTTTTTTCTGATTGTGTTATATTTATATCTAATTCAGCTTTATCTAGTTTCTTTTTAACGTAATCTAATTTACCTTTTAATTCTGGAATACCATGGTTAGCTTCTAATTTATCTTTTTCTTCAGCCGTTTCTCTAGCAGCCCTGTTTTTTTGGAATTTAAGCTGCAAAAGACTATAACCCATATCCATAAGGGCATCTAAAATTATTAGCAACTCATCCACCGTTGATGCCATCCAGCTCTCTTCACTAAGATGATTTCTTGAATTATGTTCAGCTGCTTTCTCTAAGAAAGCTGAAACTTTTGGGTAATTTTTTTTAATTTCTTGTAGTTCGTCTAATGTAAGTTCCGGAAAAGAAGCTTTTTTTCCCTGCTCTGCATCTTTTGTAGCAGTATCTTCTGCAGCAGCAGCTTCTGCAGCAGCATCTTTTGTAGCAGTATCTTCTGCAGCAGCATCTTTTGTAGAAGTATCTTTTGCAGCACTTACATCATCATCTTGTGGGCTTTCACCATCTATAGACTCACCACTCATATTTTACCCCTTTACTAGCAAATAATCATGCATTAAGATACATAATTTAATATTCTATTCGTCTTTTAGTTGGAGCTTAATTGCTTTATATAGTTCATATTAATTTGAATGTGGTGAACTAATTATTTTAAGTGCATGTAAAAATATATTTTGTAGGGATAAAGATTAAAAAAAATTCCTAAAGTGCAAATTAAGTGTAGTTTCACTATAAAATAGAATGTTTTAAAAAATAAAAATATTGATAAAATTTATGCAAGCTTAATTTCTTGCCAAGATTTATTCATTAAATTATTTTTAATGTTATTAGTCATCTAAAAAATCATCTAGTTCATCTAAATCTGGCAATTCTGGAAGAGTTGGGATATCGTATTTTTCCATTTCAACTTCTTTAAATTCTTCTGGAGTTTTATCATGCATACTAGAGGCATCATAAGGGGAGCCCCCTAAAGCTTTAATAAAATTATTAATAGCTTCTAGGTATTTATCATAATCTCTTTTAACTTCCACGCCTTCTACTGGGAATCTAGTGCGCTCTTCTATATCATTAGCTAGATTAAGCGCCATTTTTTCAGCATCTTGATGATTCATGCCAAGCATGCGTTCTATGTGCTTTAAATCCTCTAAGGTAGAGCCACGGCGCAAAAGCGGCATAGCAAACAACTCTTCATTTTCGCCACCTATCATATAGCGAATTGTAGAATTCACTGGGATGCGGCTAAAGGCTGATGAATATTCAGCTAAATCCTCATAAGGTGCACTTAATTCTTGTTGTTTTTCAGCTTCAAACTCTAAAACCTTAACCAAAGCTGCTATACCACGTTCTATGGGGTTTAATTTGTGGGTCTCATTAAAAGAAGATAATAAAACCGTAATATCTTCATTAGTTTTAACTTTGGGTTTTTTATATTCATTGTGGGCTAGCACTTTAGTAAAATTATTTAAGCGCTTATCTAGCTCAATTAAATATCGATCTGGTGGCCCTTCCACTTTAAGAAAGTGGGTAATGCGCATTCTTTTTACGGGTTTTGGGTCTGCAAAAAAAGCTTGCGCCCGCACGATATCTGATTTGAAGAAGACGTGAAATTGCCCCACACGTTGATCACGCAAATCTAATAGCTCAATTCTTTGGCGTCTATCTACCGAGGCGCTGCGGGTATCTAAATAATTTACGCTAAAACTGCCACTATTTTGCTGAAAACCAGATACATTGGTTACGTAGGTTTCCCCGCCAACTTTATTAAAAAATTCCCAAGTTTCTTGGGGATCTTCAAGTTTCATACAAATTTTAATATTACAGTTAGCCCCAATGGATGCAGCTTCTTCTTTGGAAGCTTTTTGAAAAGCGGGTAAATCTTGTCCAGCAAATACTGCACTAAAGCCCAAAGAGCGGGCTTGGGCTGCGACCACGGCAAAACCTTTTACGGCATAGTAGCCATATTCATCCATAATGCACACATAAGGCGCAGGCGAATTGGTGGGTTTGCGTAAAATAACATCACGATAGTCCCCTTCTACTGAGTCACCAAGACCTGCAGCCATCATAGCTTTAAGAGATGCTATAATAATTTTACCTAAATTAGCTAATTCATCTGGAGATTTTTCTAGGGCTGGTAATAATACAACTAATATTCGTCTATTTAAGACTACATCTTTTAAATCTACTTCAGCAAGATTGGTACGTAGAATATGACCATAGGCATCGGCTAGAGAGCCAAATACTCGAGTTAACTGCATGGTAATAAAGCCATGTTGCTCTAAGACTTCGCCAGCTTGACGGCCTTTATTTCTGGGGCTATATCCTGGTAAATTTATTACGTAATTTTTTAATGGTTCTAAAATCAAGTCAGGTACTTTGGAAATATCTACTGGCTCACCATTTTTTTTAATAAATTTTCTATCAATTACTATAGATTCGAGCTTATCTAAAACAAAATAATCCCGAATAGTATTGGCATCAATTAATATGTGCCCTTGATCGCGCATATGACAAAGAATTTTCATTAAACTTTCGACAAAGTTAATGGCACGACCTTTCCACATGTCTCCATTGCCACCTTCTGAACCTGAGTCCATCAATGACACTACTAGATTGGAAATCATGCTTGAAGAGCCTTGGGCAAATGGGTTCATGGTATTAGAAAGGCGCGAGTCTTGGGCCCCAATAATATCTTTAGCACCAGTCATGAAGTTAATCAATAACATATCATCATCACGGCCCATGCTGCGCACCATGGAAAATATTTTAGCAAATAAGCTATTATCACCTTTACCATCTATATAGATAAAGCCACTTGCATGGACTAAAGAATTATATGCAAGAGAGACTAAAAATTCAGTTTTACCACTACCGGTAGAGCCAAAAATCAATACATGCGTGCGTAAATCATCATTAGAAAACCACAGCTCTTCTTGCGTGGTTCTATCATTGCCAAAAAAAGATATACCCTCGCCATGCTTAGGTTTATAACTTCCAGGAACTAATTCATTGTAATCTAGAGTATGCGCGGACGCTGGTATTTTAAAGGGTAAAGTATGAACGCGTGTATAGGCAAAAATAAATAAGAAAAAACATATTAAAAAAGTTATATCAGCTAAAATAGGAAATAAAATACAAGTGGCAATGCCTGAAAAAGATGAGACAAATATGGTGGCAGGTTTACTTAAAAAATCGGCAAAACGGGCACCTAGGGGCCGGGTGTCGCGGGCAAGCTTTTGAGCTGAATGCTCATGATGCTTTTCTAAACCACGAATTTCATCACCCATGATTAGCCCCTGTTGCCGGAACTTGCAGTTTTTCTTGCGCTTTTTTGACTAATTCCCGCCCTTCACTAGATTCAGGTTTATAATTTATATCTTCTAAAGCCAAAGATAATGCATTGGTAGCCTCTTCTACTACCGGCACCCCTAATGGTCGACTAAGAGCTCTTTCAGCTAGAAAATGTGCATGTACGCCTGCAGCTTCACAGCAAGGGGTTTGACGCCCTACTGAATTTAGCACATACCAAAAGCGTCTATCAAAGGGCTTTAACCAGATAAAATCTGCTGTAGATAATACGCCATCTTCTCGGGCAAATAATAGCAGTGCCATAAAAATAGTATTTTCATATGCATGCAAGCCAAGTAAATCTTCTACAGCAGAATTATTTATATGTTTTTTCCACAATATATCAGAACCACTAAAATCTATTTTATCAAGACGCCCGCCCTTACAAGAGGTATTAATTTGGTTTAATAAATCCCGAGATTTTTGAGTGTCACGACAGCCTCTGGCAATTAGGGCTGAAAATAGGGCCCGCTTGTGTACCGGCAAGTATTCAGGACCACGCCATAAACGTCCTAATTGCGAGGCAAATAATCTAGAGGTCCGGATTTTATCAATATGCATGATAAATTTGGGCTCGCCTGAGAGGGCTGTTTCTGGCAATTTTACTGCAATTGACATTAAGTTAAATTTTTTACAAAATTCCACAGGTGACAAAGACATCGCCCATGGTCCTTCAATCAAATTTTCTTCATTAATTTTAAGTCCAATAATTGGATTAATTTGGGGCCATTCAGCAGACTCTTGAGCAGCTAAGCTATCCATATCATAGCTTTTACGGTAACGCATCTTAACGTTACGCCCATACATCATTATACAAAAAATAACAAGCACGATAATTATAGGAAAGCGTAAATATAGACCTACGCCTAAGCTTAAATCACTAGCATATTCTAAACTTACATTTGTAGGCTTTATAACTTGGCTGGCAACCAATAAATCTGCAGAATATTGTTTTATCCCAAAAATTTGTGGAATTGAGTCTGGTAGAAATTTTACACACCACCAAATAATCAAAGCTTCCACGTAGCGAATTTTTAAAAATAGCGCCACTAGCTCTTGTTTAAATGACATCCACAGAACTAAACAAATAACAAAAATAGAACCTATTATCCATAAAATTGCCATGGAATTTTTGTCATCTTGTCCACCTGCTTGTTGATTCATAAAGGCGCCCCATCAAGCACAAGCTCATCTAAGGATATTTTTTTAGAGTCACTAGCATTTTGCATCATTTCAACAATTACATCGGTTAAACATAAAAGACGCAAAGAAGACGGAGTTTTATCATCAAGCTTTACGGTACTGCCAACTATTGCTGAAGATTGTTGCTCATACGACACACCAAGACCATAGCCAAAACAAAAGTTTGAAAGCTGCTCGGCCCGTTTTAAGAAAGATGGCAACAGGCCATCTGAAGCAAATACTTTATCAGTATCTACAGAATCCCCGCGAAGAGTATAAACTACACCCAATTCTTGCGAAATTGCGACTAGTTGCCTACCTAGCCTTTCATTTGACTCGCTCATAAATTAATCACCCAGACACAGTAGCACAGCTTACTTACATTAAGGTTAGACACTTTATATAAAAAATTCTTTAAGTAAGCGTTACAATATAAGTAATATTACGGGTTTGACAATATGCTAAAAACTACTGACTTACTAGTAAGGTGCAAAACTAGAAATGACAAACCATATGAAAAATAACATAATTTTAAGCTTCATACTAGGTCTTAAAAGCGACACATTACTTTAAAATTAAGTTTATTCCATAATTTAAAGTCACATAAAAGTTAAACTGCTAGACTTAAAAAACCAAGACCTACTACCTTTATATTTAAATTCCTAATTAAAATATAAAGGTAGTAGGTTATCTTAAGTCATTATCTTTAAGTCTTAACTTAAAAGTTAAATGGTTAAATCCGTATCGCATTCTAAAATTCTAAAGTCAATGTCATTCAGGCGTTGCTGCAAAAGGTCCTTTAAGTTCTTGTGATCGCTCTCTCTAGTTAAATTAACGGGGCACCTTTGCAAAAGCTCAACGCAACAATTACGCGCTTTTTTAAAATCTCAAGGCTCACATCATTAACTGGAAGATTATTTAAACCATACGTAAAATATTGTTTAAATAAATTATAAATTCTAAACTTTATTGCTAAACTTGATTTAGACTCTTCTAGGTATTCCAGTAACTTATCTATGGCAGGAACAAAATTATTAACAATAATTTTCATAGGCTCTGCGTTATATTCTGTAAGATATGGTTCGAAGTAGGCCTTGACTTCGTCTATTTTATCAACCCACGCCCTATACTCAGCACCAGTAAAACCCCTTGCGGTTATCTGACTAAATCGAAGGGGTAAAGGCTTAGATAAAGAAGCACTTGAACTCGCGCCTACTTCGGTCTTTGTTGGAGTTGGTTTTAATAACATAAAATCACCACTAACTGTATTTTTACCTTATTGTTCATTAATTTTTTAGTAATTTAAATAATTGCTAGCAGCGCTAATAATTGAAAACATAAAATAGCACAAGGTTGAGTGCTTTGCTAATTAAGCTCAATAGCAAACTTATCTTGTTATTTTGCTTATTAATAAATTTTTGCCATATCATAGCGCAAATATTTTATAAGTTCGTGCCTGCAAAAATTAACTAGGAATATAAGGCCTGATAAACTAACAAAAATAAGTGCAGCTTCTCTTATATTTTAGAAAAAATTAAAAAGCAAATGCTTATGGAATACTGTCATCCGAGCAGCTGTGAGCAATCTCAAATTTACGCATTACTGTCAAATAAATGTTTTCCAAGACAGATAGTTTTTAATCTAAATAAATCGCTTTCAACTATTGGTCGAGATATTAAAAGAAACACAAAAGTAGAGGCTACAGGACTAAATAAGCCCAAGCCAAAACAGAACATCTACTGGCAAGGGGCACTTCTAAAAAATGCATGGCAATTACTTGCTCTAGCAAAAAAGCTAAAAAGCTAAAAAGCTAAAAAGCTAAAAAGCTAAAAAGCTAAAAAGCTAAAAAGCTAAAAAGCTAAAAAGCTAAAAAGCTAAAAAACAACTAATTAATATTTAGTCTAAACTTATACAATTTAGTCGTGACAACTTTATCAAATACCATAGTTATCAAGGTTTTACTTTTCTATATTCATAAACAAAGTTTATTATTGCTAAAATATCTGTATTGCTGGTTTTATTAAATTCGTGATTTAATCTAAAGATTAAATCTGGTTGCATTTTAAGCAATAATTTTTTTAAATATTCATCTCTATGTGTTTTATTTATCAGAGTCTCATCTTTAGCCTCACTTTGAAGGTCCATCTGGGCTAATACAATAAATAAACCCTCAAGATAACCTTGAGTTTTCACAGAAGAACAATCAAGTTCATTAAGATGCTCAAAAATTCCAGTAAGAACAGTGGCTAGATTTTTATTTTTATTAGAATTAATAAATCCGATAAAACATTCTCTATAATTAGTGACACTATACATAAAGTCAAAGATATAATCCCCATCTTTAAATATTAATCCTAGCTTTTGACTAATGCATAACTGGGCAAAATCAAATGCTAAAGGCTCAACAGATGAGGCATTTTGCTCTAGTATAAGTTTAGTTTGTTCGAGATTATGCACTATTTGATGGGGTATTTTCATAACAAACTCCTCTGGCATATCACAAGCTTTTTTTAGCATCTCAAGAGCTTTAGAAATATTTTCAAGGGTTTGTGTTATAACTTCTGCAGAAATCTTGCCTTTTTTTTGCAAAAAGTTCTTAATTTTTATTGCAAACATATAACATACATTTGCATTTTTCCAAAGATTCTCACCTTTAGGATTATCTGTAATTAAAATCTTTAAATGCTTAGATAAAAATTCATTAAATGCTTTGAGTCTTATATTAAAGGTTAATTTCTTATACCATTGAAGATGCGTCGTTAGCGCATGAGAGCTAACATTATCGGTAAGCCAAATTTTAATATTTTGCGCACAAAGTGTTGTGTCTTTAGAAAATAGATGCAAAGCCAACATAGTTGACTTTATGGTTGTCACTGTACAGTTGCCACGAGCCTGTTCTTTTTGCTCTAAAACGTATATAGGTTTTGCAGATATTATATTATGCTTTTTTAACTCAGATAACATCTTATACAGTTCACTTTCAGTTTTGCTAGATACTTCGTTTAATTTTTCTACCAGAGCATCTATGCACCCTTCATTTATTTTATAAAACTTTAAACCTGCAAAATCATCTTCATCAAGATTTAATAGACCTCTATTACAAAAACATAATAAATTATTGTGAATTACCACCCCATTAATATGGTGTACAAAATGTTCTGGATGCACAGAAGAAAAAAAAATAAATTTGGTGTTATTATCCTTGCTTGGTTTATTTTTGCCGTTTACTTTATATAATATTTTTTCTTTTACTTCCTCTCTAAATGAATGTTCATCTGGAAGAAATTCCTCTAAAAATCTTATACTGTCTTCTATATAGCCACCTTCCCCCATCACCCCAGAAAAATATAAATGATTAAATGCTATTATCCTTGCATGCAGTATATTTTTAAAAAATCCATTTTTTAGCTTATCAATTTTCTTATAATCATCTCTATCTATAATTTCACATAAAAATCCCAGGTCAATTCTCGACAAAATTTCTTGCAACTTTTCAGACTTTTCTTCAAACAATAACAAAGAGTCTTCTAAAAGAACTTTTAATGTTATTTCTTGAACATAGTTTTTTGGCAAAGTGTCTTTAAAAATAGATGCTTCAATCAATTCTAACTGCTTATCTGGTGCCGATGCTAACGCTTTTAAAAATTTAATTAAAAGTTCTATTTTAGAAGCCGTATGAATATAATCCACAACATCATAAATAGCTTCTTTATATTTGCAATTAAGAAAACTTTGCATTATATCTACTTTGTCAAAAACCTCATCGAGCAAATCATCAACTGCAAATGTTGCGTCTTCAAGACTGGCACATGCGCTTATAATGCATAACACCTGTGCATCTGGCTTATCTTTTAGTGCTATTAAAACTTTAATAAAAAGCTCTGTTTGTAAGTTCTCAACAATATATATGATGATAGAATTAAAGTTATCTGAGTCGACCTCTGCCTTTTCCTCTGTATCTGCATCGGACTCTGTTTGGGCATTTTTATATATTGCGAAACATCCAATAATTTGCTCATCATTTAAAGCGGCACTAACTAATTTTTGTCTTTTGGCTTTAGACGCTTCTTGTGAAAATTCATAAGTAACGGCTAGGGCAATATATTCTAATTGTTTTGCTGGATTTGCTTTTAAGGCTTGTAGAGCTTGTACAAATAAATCATTCTGAGCATCGTCAATAATAGGCTGCATTATGGCAGAAATTCTTTCCATCTCAGCACATGCAGTTAAACATGCTATTTCTTCTGCACTAAGTCCTTCACTTGGTTTACATTTTCTCTTGGGCATTTTTAATTTTCTTAAAAATTAATAAATAGCAATATGCCGATTCAAAAGTGAAGTGCAACAAGTTATTTAATTAATTTAGTTTATAAGATCTAATAATAATAGTTAATTAACTGGTAAGATAAGAAGTGGTCAAATAACAGCAATAAGTTTAGCTTCTCTTAGGTTCTAGAAAAACTTAAAGGAGCAAAGACTTATGGAATACTGTCACTTGACCAGCTGTGAACGTTCTCAAATTTACGCATTATTGTCAAATGGATGTTCTCAAAGACAAATAGCTTATTTATTAAATAAATCGCCTTCAACTATCTCTCGAGAAATCAAAAGGAACACGGGAGGTAGAGGCTACAGGCCTAAACAAGCTCAAGCAAAATCCGAGGAAAGACGTATCTTGGCAAGTCATACCCCTAAAAAGATGCATGGCAAATTACTTAATCTGATAGAAGAAAAGCTTCATCTAGACTGGAGTCCTGAGCAAATATCTAAACGCCTAGCTGCCAGTGATATTTTGATAAGTCATGAATCGATATATCTTCATGTGTGGAAAGATAAGCGTCTCGGGGGAAGACTCTACACTCACCTAAGACATGCTGGGAAAAAATACCACAAACGTGGTTGTAAAAAGGCTGGTCGGGGCTTATTCCGAATCGTTTGGATATTTAATAAAGACCAGTTGTTGTTGAGGATAAAAAACGCTTGGGGGAGGGAGGGTGGCACCGTTCTTGGCGCTCATCACAAAGGAGCGGTCTTGTCTGTGGTTGATAGAACATCAAAATTTAGTTTATTTGTAAATCTTGCAGGCAAAACTTCATCAGGTGTAAATAAAGCAATTATTGAGCGTTTTAACCTATTTCTCCAAGAATATCCTAGCTTTAAATTGAAACAAATTGCTCGCACAATAACGTTTGATAATGGGAAAGAATTCTCAGGCCATGAAGCCATAACCAAGGCATTAGGGATAGATTGCTATTTTGCTAAGCCTTATCATTCATGGGAGCGTGGCCTTAATGAACACACGAATGGCATGATTTGCCAGTACTACCCCAAGAAAACAGATTTCACTAATCTTTCTGAGGAAAAAACACAATGGATAGAAAATAGACTTAACTAC
>Ga0136604_1000156_pt1 | contig 38713 bp, 41 predicted proteins | sample AntRauFillE10628_FD_104928 | JGI IMG/M metagenome (GOLD analysis project Ga0136604, IMG submission 104928) | Saline lake microbial communities from Rauer Islands, Antarctica - Metagenome Filla E10 #628 | ecosystem: Environmental > Aquatic > Non-marine Saline and Alkaline > Saline | place...
GCGTGGCGCAATCGGCTGCCGCGGGGTCGGCACCACCGTGGGGGCATGACCACACTGACGCTGCCCGCCACCCGCCTGCCCGACCGCCGCACCCTGACCGGTGCCGGCGCGATGCTGACGACCACCGCCCTGTGGGGCCTGGTGTTCCTCGGCCCGGAGCTGGCACCCGGCCTGCCCGCCCCGCTGCTGGCGGGCCTGCGCTACCTCGCCCACGGCCTGGCGTCCCTGGCGGTGCTGCGCCGCGTCGCGCAGCGCGGGGCGACGCCCGACTGGTGGCGCGCCGCCCGGCACGGCCTGGCCGGCTTCGTCGGCTACTACCTGCTGGTCACCATCGCGGTGCGCACCGGCGGTGCGTCGCTCGTCGTCGTGCTGATGTCGACCTCCCCCGTGGTGCTGACGCTGGCGAGCCGACCCGGCGTGCCGCTGCGGCGCCTCGCTGGTCCGTTCGCGACGATCCTCGCGGGCGGCGTGCTCGCCACGGTCGGCGACGGCATCGACGCGGCGGGCCTGCGCACGCTGCTGCTCACCGCCGTGCTGGTCGCGGGCGGCATGGCGATCTGGACCTGGTACGCGCTGGACAACGAGAAGGTGGTCGCACGCGACGACCTCGACCTGACGCGCTGGACGGCGACGACGGGCGTCGCCACGGGCCTGGTCTCGCTGCCTCTGGTCGCGTACGGCCTGGCGGTGGCACCCACGGCGCGGGTCGTGCTCGACCCCACGGCGATCGCGGTGCTGCTGGTCCTCGGGCTCGGCTCGACCACGCTGGCCAACCGCGCGTTCAACACCGCCACCCGCAACCTCGGCAGCGCCCGCACGGGCGCCATGCTGGTGTTCGAGCCAGTCTTCGGGCTGACCTGGGCACACCTGTGGATCGGCTCGATGCCGAGCGGCAGGGTGCTGCTGGGCGAGGCGCTGCTGGTCATCGGTGCGATGGCCGCCCTGGTCGTGCTGCAGAACGCCCGTCGCCGCGCCGCCAGGCCCACGGTCAGCCGTGGCGCAGCCCACCCGGCGGTTCCTCGGCAGCGCTGACCAGCAGCGAGCGCTCGTCGAGCAGCTCCGCCAACTCCTCGACCGTGCGGTCCAGCAGGATCGCCAGCGAGCGGGCGTCGGCGGCGCGCAGGGTGATGCGGTCCGCGCCGCGGTCGCCGCGGCGACCACGCACGTCGGCGACGAAGCGCACCAGCGGCCACAGCGCCGGGTCGGACGACGCGGCACGCACGGCGGCCAGGTCGAGCACCAGCGGGGCGGCCGGGTCGACCTGCGCGGTGCGTCCGCCGGGCAGCAGGTCGTTGACGTCGATGCCGTAGAACGCCGCCAGCTCGTGCAGGCGCGGCAGGCTCACCGACCGGTCGGCGCGCTCGTACGAGCCGACCACGACGGCCTTCCAGCGACCCTCGCTGGCCTCCTCGACGTCGCGCAGGGTCATGCCCCGCTGCTGCCGGACCGCACGCAGGCGTGCGCCCACCTGGCGCTCGTACTCGTCGCTCACGGTCCCTCCTCCTGCTCGTGCGGCACGTCCGGCGTCCGGAGCGGCTGCGTGGTCGGTTCAGTCGTCCTGGCTGAAGTTGCGGTGGTAGGCCGACGGGGTCGGCCCGCGCTGCCCCTGGTACTTCGAGCTGGTGCCGGGCGAGCCGTAGGGCCGCGCCGCCGGCTGGTCCAGCCGGAAGAACGCCACCTGCCCGATCGGCATGCCGGGGTGGATGGTGATCGGCAGCGTCGCGACGTTGGACAGCTCCAGCGTAACGTGGCCGTCGAAGCCGGCGTCGATGAACCCGGCCGTGGAGTGGATCAGCAGCCCGAGCCGGCCGAGCGAGCTCTTGCCCTCGAGCCGGGCGACCAGGTCGTCGGGCAGCCCGATGCGTTCCAGCGTCGCCCCGAGGACGAACTCGCCCGGGTGGAGCACGAACGGTTCACCGTCCGCGACCTCGACCAGTTCGGTCAGCCCGGGCTGGTCGACCCGCGTGTCGATGTAGGGGTAGCGGTGGTTGGAGAACAGCCGGAACTGGTTGTCCACCCGCACGTCGACCGAGGACGGCTGCACCGCGCCGTCGGCGAGCGGGTCGATGACGACCCGGCCGTCGGCGAGCGCCTGCTCGATGCTGCGGTCGGAGAGGATCACGCGGCGTCCTCGGATGTGGTCGTTGCGTGACCATAGACGTCCATCAACGCGGTCCGTGCACGTCGACACGCGCGACCACGCGCCGCACGCCAGCGAGCGCCGGCGACGCCGGTGGGTCAGGGACCGAGCAGCAGCGTTCCGGACAGGTCGGTCTGGCCCGGCGGGACGCGCAGCGACAGCGTCGTGCGCGCCGTCTCGCCCGGCGCGACCTCACCGATCCGTGCCGTCAGACCGGAGTCGATCCGGACGGAGTCACCCTGCGCGGCCAGGTCGAGGGTGCCGCGCCACGGCAGGTCGGAGTCGTTGCTGACCGCGACCTCGAGCAGGACCCGGTCGGCGCCGTCGCCGGTCGCCGAGAGCTGCACGCGCAGCGCGTCGCAGAGCAGGTCGTCCGCCGCACCGGCGGGCGCCGACCCGGCGTCGTCCCCGCGCTCGAGCGTCGTGGAGGACGTGATCGACGGCTCGTCGTCGCCCAGGCCCGTGATCGCGAACGGCTGCTCGACGCCCTCGCTGCACGTCAGCAGGTGCGTCAGCCCGCGCAGGTTCGTCGCGAGCAGGGGGATGAGCAGCACGCCGACGAGGGCGAAGAGCGCGACGCGCTGCTGGAGCGAGGTGACCATGCGTGCGACGGTAGCCCCGGGCGCTGCTGCGACACGGCTCCAGTGCGGTGCGGACCTATGCTCGACGGCGGCGAGGGGACGGACCAGTGGTGGACGACGGCGGGTACCGGGCGACGCGCATGCGGCTGCTGGCCGCGGGCGTCGCCGTGCTGCTTGTCACGGCGCTGGTCACGTGGCTGCGGGGCGTCGACCCCGTCGAGGTCGCCGGCGTGCTGCTGTTCCTGCCGGTCTTCGTCGTGGCGGTGCGCAGCGGGACCCGCGGCGGACTGCTGGCGGGTGCGGTCGCGGCGGCTGCGTACGCGCTGCTGCGGGCCCAGGCGCTGCCGCTGACCACGTTCACCTCGATCCTGCCGACGGTCGGGCTGCGGGTCGTCGGCTACCTGGTGTTCGGCGGGCTCGGCGGCTGGGCCGCCGAGGTCCTCGGACGCGGCATCACCAAGCTGGAGCGCTTCGACGTCACCGACGACGACACCGAGCTGCTCAACGCCCGCGGGCTGCACCAGCAGCTGTCCCAGGAGCTCGCCCGCGCCCAGCGCTACGGATCGGCGTTCACCGTCGTGGCCGTGGCGTACGACCCTGGCGAGCACGCCACCGATCGCCAGACCCGCATCGGCCAGGCCGTGCGTGCGTCGGTGCGCAGCGTCGACGACGTCGGCCGGGCGCAGCTGCTGGACCGACAGGTGCTGGTGGCGGTGCTGCCGGAGACGCCACGCGAGGGCGCCGAGGTCGTCGGCGAGAAGCTGCGCACGCACCTGGCAGGGGCGACCGAGGGAGCCCGCGGTGTGACCGTCGAACTGCTGGTCCACCCCGCCGACGACGAGGCCATCAGCGCACTGCTCGAGCGCCTCGACAGCGCCGTCCAGCGGCGCTTCCCGACGGCCTGAACGCCTCGACCGCGCCGTTTGCCGCCCCTGACCGGACCGTCTACCGTCACCGGCCGCACTCCGCGGGTGTAGCTCAATGGTAGAGCTCCAGCTTCCCAAGCTGGCTACGAGGGTTCGATTCCCTTCACCCGCTCGACGGGATCCCGGCCAATAGATCCCAAGTCGGTAGCGAGTTGCCGTTCGTGCCGGCGACGTCCTCGGGCCTGACGGCACTCGGAGGCCGTCAGGCAGCTGGCAGGGAGACGCTGAAACGGCTGCCCCCGCCGGGGACGTCGGCATGCCCGATGGTCCCGCCCGCGACCTCCACCACCGCACGGGAAACGGCCAGCCCCATGCCGATGCCGCGGTCGGTGCGCCGCAGGCCGGTCGTCGCCTGACGCCACGGCTCGAACAACGCCGGACGGAACGCGGCGGGCAGGCCGAGACCGTGGTCGACGACGTGGACGACGACCCGTCCGGCGCCGAGGTCGTGCTCGACCTCGACCTCGACGGGAGCGGCCCCGTAGCTGATCGCGTTGGCGACCAGGTTGCGCAGGACCGTGGCCAGCTCGTCAGGCGCCATGGCCACAACCGTGCCCATCGGACCCTGTCGTCCGACCTCGGTCCCCAGGGCGACCAGGACGCCGTCGAGCACCTCACCGACCACGCAGGCGCCGGCCGGCCCCCGGACGGAGGCCCTGCCGTCGACGCGCTCCCAGGCCACGATGTTGGCCACCAGCGAGCCGAGTCGGTCGCCACCACGACGCAGCGCGCCCAGCAGCTCGTGCCGACGCTCGTCGTCCAACTCGTTCCAGTGCAGGTCGAGGGTGTCGAGGAACCCGACCATGGTCGTCACGGGCGTGCGCAGCTCGTGCGAGACGAGGCTCACCAGGTCCTCCCTGATGCGGGCCAGCTCGGCCTCGCGGGTCACGTCGCGCAGCGTCACGACCATCCCGAGGTCCTCGCGCGCTCCCACCTCGCGGGCCCGCGCGTCGACCACGCGCACGCCGATCTCCATGCGCGTCGACCCACCCTCGGTCGCTGCCACCGCCCGCTCGAGGCCGAGCTCCAGCAGCGTGCGGCCGAGCGCCTCCCGCTCGGCCACGCCGGTGAGGTCGGCCATCACCGGGTTCCACACCTCGACCCGTCCGTCCCGGTCCAGCAGGACGATGCCGTCGCTGGCGCCGTCGACGGTGCGCTCGAGCCGCGCACGCTCGGCGGCTAGGCGCACCTGGCCGCGTCCGCGTCCCTCGATGAGGAGCCGCTGGGCAGCCACCGGCACGAGCAGCAGCACCAGTCCGGCCGGCGCCGCGACCAGCAGAACGGCGGCCAGCACCCCGGCCAGCGCTGTCCCGAGGTTGATCGTCGTCAACGACGGCAACTGCTCGACCAGCACCCGCGACCAGCGGCTGCGCGAGCGCACCGCGACGATGTCGCTGAACGCGGCGAGGTTGACCGCGACCAGGACGACGGCCACGAGCACCGCGACGCCGACGCCGACCAGGTCCGGCGTGAACGGACCCGGCTGCAGCCATCGGCGCAGGAGCAGGGCCAGCCCGACCCCCGACGCCACCCACGCGACGTTGAACACGATGCGCTGCACGCGGCCGCGCACCAGCCAGGCCTCCGACGCCAGCGCGGCGAGCACCACCACGAGTAGGGCATCGACGGGTGGCAGCAGCAGGACGACGGGCACCTGTGCGAGCTCGGTCAGCGTGGTCGACTGGACGGTCCCGCGCACCGGCATGGGGACGAACACGACACCGGACAGCACGCACGCGACCCATGCGAGCGCGAGCGTCGCGGGCGCCGACCCCACGGCGACACCACCCGGGGACAGCACGAGCACCGCGGTCGTCGTGGCGACGGCCAGCAGGCCCCACGCCGCGACGTGCTGCGCGACCGCGGTCTCGTCAACCCCGGGCTTCTCCGCCTCGCGCACCGGGTGCACGTGCTCTCCGCCGTCCGGTCGTCAACGACCATACGGCCGAACCGCGGCGTCCGACAGTGCGTCGCGGCCGGCTCAGGGCAACGGGTGGCCGGTCGACAGCGTCACGTCGGTGTCGGCGTCGCGCTTGGCCTCGTACATCGCACCGTCCGCAGCCGCGAGCAGGTCCTCGACCGACGTGCCGTCCTCGGGGAAGCGTGCGGCGCCGACGGAGGTCGTCACGACCACGTCGACGTCGGCGACGTGGACGGGCGCGCGCAGGGCGGTGACGATGCGCTCGGCGCTGTGGCGGATCTCGGGCTCGTCGTGCACGTCCGCCAGCAGGATCACGAACTCGTCACCGCCGACGCGTGCGACGGTGTCCCCCGGGCGCACCGCGTCGTCGAGTCGTTCGGCGACGGTGCGCAGGACGGTGTCGCCGGCAGCGTGCCCGAGGCGGTCGTTGACGGGCTTGAAGCCGTCGAGGTCGAGGTACAGCAGCGCGAACCCGCGGCCGTCGCGCACGGCGCGCTGGATCGCGTGGCCCAGCCGGTCCTCGAGCAGCCGGCGGTTGGGCAGGTGCGTCAGCGGGTCGTGGATGGACAGCGCCCGGATGCGACGACGCTCCTCGAGCACGGCGAGCACGAGCCCGGCGATCACCAGCGAAACCAGCACGACGCCGGCGCGCTGCAGACGGGCGGGCAGGCCGACGTCGACCAGCTCGCCGCCGGGCAGTGCGGCGAGCTCCCAGCTGCCCTGCGGCACGTCCATCGCGAGCAGCACGGCGTCCGGATCGGCGAACAGCGCCTGGTCACCGGCGACCGCCGGCAGCGCACCGGTCGACGAGCGCGCACGCGCGGCCCAGCGCACGGGCGTGTCGGCCACCTGCTCCTCGACCGCCGCGACCAGCGAGGGGACGTCGACCACCAGCGACACCAGACCCCAGTAGGTCTGGTCGGGCAGGAACACCGGGGTGCGCACGACCAGCCCCCTGCCCCCCTGGACCAGCTCGAGGGGTCCGGACATCACCGTCCCACGGGTGACCCGCGCGCGACGGACGTCGGTGACCTGGTCGGGCAGGTCGACGTAGCGCAGGCCGAGCGCCTCCTCGTTGCCCTCCAGCGGGTGGACGTAGCGGATCTGGTCGTCCGGCGCGACGCCCATGTTGCGCAGGTGCGTGGCGTCCTCGAACACCGCGGCCAGCATCCCACGGAGGCGGTCGCCGGTCGGGTGGTCGGGGTCGGCGGCCTCGGGCGTGGCCACGGCGAAGCCCCGCACACCCCGTGCGAGGTGGATCGTCGCGTTCAACTCACCCTCGAACGCGCCGAGGACCGTCGCGGCCTCGGCGGTGACGCGTCCGCGCTCGGCGACCTCGCGGTTCGCCTCGCCCACGCCGACCAGCCACAGCCCGGTGGCCACGAGCACCCCGAGCAGCGCCAGCGACGCCAGCAGGGCCGACGGCGCCACCGTCGGGCGGCGGGCGGGAGGTGGGACCACGGGAGGCTCCTACGGGACTGGCACGACTGTGCCACGTCCGTGTGACACAGCAGGACCACGGCACATCGAGCTGTGGACTGCAGTCCTCGTCACGGCGTGCGCACGGCCAGTGTCACGGCGTGCGCACGGCCAGTGTCACGGCGTAGTCCCCACGGGCGTCGGCCCAGCGGGCCGAGGTGCGCATCCCGGCCGCGGCCAGCTCGGCGTCGATGCGCTCGGGCCGGAACTTGGCGCTGACCTCGGTGCGCACGTGCTCACCCGCCTCGACGTGCAGCTCGAGGTCCGCGGCCGGGATCCGCACGACCTGGTCACGGGTCGCGAGCAGGCGCATCTCGACCCACTCGTTGTCCGCGTCCCACACCGCGCGGTGCTCCCACCCCTCGGGGTCGAGCTCGGCGCCGAGCTCGCGGCGCAGCACCTCCAGCACGTTGCGGTTGAACGCCGCGGTCACGCCATGCGCGTCGTCGTAGGCCGCGACCAGCCGGGCCTCGTCCTTGACCAGGTCGGTGCCGAGCAGGAACGCGTCGTCGGGACCGAGCGTGGCCGCGACGTCGACGAGGAACCGCCCCCGTGCCCCCGGCTCGTAGTTGCCGATGGTGCCGCCGAGGAACGCGACCAGCTGGTGCCCGTGGTGCGGGATGCGGTGCAGGTCGTGGTCGAAGTCGCCCTCGACCAGCTCGACCTCCAGTCCGGGGTAGCGCCGTCGCAGGTCGCGGGCAGCGCCCTGCAGGGCATCCCTGGACACGTCGAACCCGACGTAGCGGCGCAGGTGTCCGGCGTCGCGCATCGCGTCGAGCAGCGCGGTGGTCTTGTCCGAGCTGCCCGACCCGAGCTCCACGAGGGTGTCCGCGCCGCACGCGGCGACCACCTCGTCGGCCCTCGCGACCAGCACCTCGCGCTCGGCCTCGGTCGGGTAGTACTCCGGCAGTCGCGTGATCCGGTCGAACAGCTCCGATCCGCGGGCGTCGTAGAGCCACTTCGGCGGCAGCGTCCACGGCCGGCTGCCGAGGCCCTCGCGCACGTCCGCGACGAGCGCGGCGGTGCGGTCGCTGGTGGCGCCGTCGTGGTCGGACTCGGTCTGCTGCACGGTCGGGCTCCCGGGTGCGTGGGCGGTGGGTGCGAGCATGCCGACCAGCGTGCCCGCGATCGGCGCTGGGGTCAGCGGGCCAGCCGCAGCCCCGACGCCTGCCAACGCGTGGTGGCGGGGAAGAAGTTGCGGTAGGTCAGCCGCGTGTGGCCGTCGGGGGTCAGCGCGCAGCCGCCCCGCAGGACCCACTGGTCGAGCATGAACTTGGCGTTGTACTCACCCACCGCACCCGGTGCCGGCTCGAAGCCCGGGTGGGCCACGTACGGCGAGGCGGTCCACTCCCAGACCCCGCCGACGAGACCACGCAGGCCCGGGCCGGGCGTGCCGAGCGGATGCAGCAGCCCACTGCCGACGGTCGTGCCGCCGTGCTCGTCGGCAGCGACGGTCGACGCCGCGTGCTCCCACTCCGCCTCCAGCGGCAGGCGCGCCCCGGCCCAGCGCGCGAACGCGTCGGCCTCGACGTACGACACGTGCTGGACGGGCTGCTCGGGGTCGACGTCGAGCCTTCCGGCGAGCGTGAAGTGGGTGAGGCGCCCGTCGACCTCACGGCGCCAGTACTCCGGCATCGACCAGCCCTCGGCCTGCACGGTGCCCCAGCCGTCGGACAGCCACAGGGCGGGGGTGTCGTAGCCGCCGTCCTCGATGAACGCGATCCACTCGCCACAGGTGACGGGCCGGTCGGCGAGGTCGAAGTCGCGCAGCAGGACCTCGTGGCGCGGGCCCTCGTTGTCGAAGGCGAAGCGGTCCTCCTCGGCGGCGTGGCCGACCTGCACGATCCCGCCGTCGAAGCTCGTCCAGGTCGGCGGACCGCTGTCGGAGCGTCTCTCGGGGCGGTCGTGGTAGGCGGGCTCGACCGGGTTGGCGGCGAAGTTCGCCTTGATGTCCATCAGCAGCAGCTCCTGGTGCTGCTGCTCGTGGTTGGTGCCCAGCAGCACCAGGTCCTCGAGCCCGTCGAGGTGGTCGGCCAGCAGCTTCTCCATGCCGACGTCGACCAGCTCGCGGTAGGCCGCGACGTCGGCGGTCGAGGGACGGCTGACCACGCCGCGCCGCGCGCGGGTGTGCCGCTCGCCGACGCCGACGTAGTAGGAGTTGTAGAGGAACGCACGGTGCTCCTCGACCGCGCCCCAGCCGGGCAGGTGCTCGGCCAGCAGGAACGTGTCGAAGAACCAGCTGGTGTGGGCGCGGTGCCACTTGGTGGGGCTGGCGAACTCGTGCGCCTGGACCTGCTGGTCCTCGGGGGACAGCGGCGCGGCGAGCCGCTCGGTCAGCGCCCGGGCCTCGCGCCAGTCGTCGACCAGCCGCTGGCCGTGGGTCGGTGCCGGGTCGGTCGGTGCCGGGTCGGTCGCTGCGCGCATCTGCTGCCCCTCGCCGTGGTGCTGCGCACAACGCTGCGAAGGCCCCGGGTCTGCCGCCGCGCAGCCGTGCAGCCCCCGAGCCGACGCATGCGCGCAGTCACATGCGCTCAGCGCCCGTCGGGACTGCCGCGGTCACAGCAGGCCCTGGGCCTGCAGGGCGAGGAACGCACCGCCCGCGACGACCAGCCCGAGCGCCACGCGGCCCCACAGCAGCTGCACGTCCCGCCGGTCCGGCGGTGGAGCGTCCGCGGGGCGACCGGGGAAGTCGCCCTCGCGGTGGTAGCGCAGCAGCGCCATGCCGGTGCCGAGCACCATCGCCGCACCGACCGCGCCGACGCTGCCGACCAGCAGGAAGATCCACGACTCCACGGCCGCCTCCTGTGCGCGTCCCGGGGGGTGGTGACGGTACGTGGCGGGTCGGGTCGCAGGACCGGTCCGAGGGGGTCGACCGCGCGGATGGGTACCGCGCGACCGGTCCCCGCGGTACCCGCGGCCCGTCGGGCGCGGCACAGTGGGAGCGACCACGACCCCTGGGACACACCTTGGCCCGCTTCACCACCACGATCGACGTCGAACGCCCGGCAGCCGAGGTGTTCGCCTACCTCGAGGACTTCTCCAACGCCGACGAGTGGGACCCCGGGGTCGCCGAGGCGCGTCGCCTGGACGACGGGCCCGTCACGGTCGGCTCGCGCTTCGAGCTGCACCTGCAGGTCGGCTCGAGGACCCAGCGCTGGGTCTACACCACCAGCGAGCACGACGCCCCGACGCGGGTGGTGTTCGAGACCTCCTCGAAGTACGCCGAGGGCCGCGACGCGATCGGCGTCGTGCCGCGCGGTGACGCGGCCTGCACGATCCAGTGGGAGGCGACGTTCGGGTTCACGAGCCTGCTCGGTCGCCTCGTCGACCCGGCGTTCCAGCTGGTGTTCAACCGCATCGCCGGCAAGGCCGTCGACGGCCTGCGCGAGCGGATGGCCCGCATGGAGCGCGAGGCCGCCTGACGCTCAGTTCAGCCGGGGGTCGTCGGGGAAGTCGGCCAGGGCGCGCAGCAGGCCCTGCTGGCGGGCCAGGACGGTGCGCCAGAGCTGCTCGGGGTCGGCGCTGACCACGTCCTGGTCGGTCGCGTCGAGCGGGACCCAGGCGCCCTCCTCGATCTCCTCCTCCAGCTGCCCCGGCGACCAGCCGGCGTAGCCGGAGAACACCCGCACCTGCTCCACCTCGGTCGCGACCTCGTCCGGGTCCGCCGTCAGGTCGACCGCGCGGATCCGTCCCGCGATGGCCCGGTCGGGCACCAGCACGCCGGCGCGGCCGACGGCGAGCCCGACCACCGCGAGCTGCTCGACGGGACCGCCGGTGAACAGCAGCGCCGGCTCGGCGACCAGCCGGCCCCAGCCGTCGAGCACCGTCTCGACCGGGCGGGGCGTCGGCCGGTTGAGCACGATCCCGAGTGCGCCGTCGGGGTCGTGGTCCAGCAGCAGCACCACCGCCCGCTCGAAGTTCGGGTCGAGCAGCGACGGGGTCGCGACCAGCAGGCGGCCCTGGTGGGATGCGTCGTGCATGCTGGGCCTCCCCGTCGGTGGGCCGTCGCCACCCACTCTGCCCGTCGGCCGGGGTCGCGTGCGGACGATGGTCGGGGCGCGCGCCCCGGCGCGCGCGGGCCGGGACCGTCCAGCCGGCCTGGGCCGTCGCCCGGCCGGCGCACTGCACGTTCGGAGCGGGAGCGCAGCCGGCCGGCGGCGCGGTCCAGCGCTACCCGGTCGTGCCCGGCAGCGGCGCACGGTCGGACGTCCACGGTGCCCGTGGGGCCCACGTCAGGCCCGCGAGCGCGAGCAGCGGCGTGTCGTAGTTGACCCGCCAGCCGGCCCAGGCCACCCAGGCCGCCTCGCGGTCCGCGACCAGCGGCACCCCGGCCGCCTCGAGCTCGACCCACGCCCGGTCGAACTCCTCACGCGTGATGCTGATCGGCGCGGCGGGCGACGGGTCGTCGTCGAAGGCGAGCCGGAAGTACCGGGCGACGTCGCGCAGCGCGAGGAAGCCGGCGCGGAGGCACAGCTCGGCCGCCGGGGCGCGGACCTGCTGCTGGTCCTCGCCGCGGCGGTGCACGGTGACGGTCTGCTGGTCCGTGCGAGCAGCGGCATGGTCGACGCACGCGACGAACAGCGCGGCGCCGTCGAGGACCGCACCGGCGGCCACCACCCAGTGCTGGTCCGGTCGGTGCGAGCGGAAGAACGCCAGCGCCGGCTGGCTGGTGTGGCTCTCGTGCACCGCCGCGAACCAACCCTCCCAACGCGCCCAGAGGTCGTCCACGGTGCCGAGACCGTGGATGCGTGCCAGTCGCGTGAGCAGCTCCACGCCGGTGGCAGGAGCACCGGCACGGGCCTCGAGCATCGTGATCTCACGCTCACGCTCCGAGAACGAGGCGTACATCGTGGGCAGGTACGTCACCAGCAGCAGGACGACGATCGCGATGGTCAGGGCCGCCCCCACGAAGGCGACCAGCTCGCCCGCGAACGTCCCGGGCCGGACGAAGCCGAGCGTCAGCAGCGAGGACCCGGCAGCCTCCAGCGCCGCGCGCGGCCCGTCGGCGCCCGTGGCCACGAACAGCATCGTGAAGGCCAGGAGCATCGCGAGCAGCCACACCAGGGGCAGGGACAGCAGGGCGATCGGGGCGTACAGGGCCAGCACGCGGTCGCCACGCTCGGCCGGTCCGAAGCGGGCCACGAACCGGAACACGGGTCGGAGCCCGCCGAAGACCAGGCGCGTGATCAGGACCTGTTCGGGACGTGGGACCACGACCGTGCGCACCGCCGAGAGCAGCGTGCCGACCACGATGGCGACACCGCCCAGCACCAGCAGCGCATTCGTCACCTGCTCCACCCGGCGTCCTCGGTCGCGTCGGCGGGCACCGTACGCACGCGCACCTGCAGGACGGGCACACTGGCCGGGTGTCCTCCCCCCTGCAGCTGCGCTTCCTGACCTCCGCCGACGACCCGGCGGCGCTCCAGCGGTCCCGCGCCGAGGTCGCGATCGTGGGGCGCTCCAACGTCGGCAAGTCGTCGCTGCTCAACGCACTTGCACACCGGCACGAGCTGGCCCGCACGTCCAAGACCCCCGGTCGCACACAGCTGCTCAACCAGTTCGGCCTGGAGGGCGGCGGGACGCTGGTCGACCTGCCCGGCTACGGCTACGCGAAGGCGCCGGTGCGCGAGCGCGAGCGCTGGGAGGCGCGCACGCTGACCTACCTGGCCGAGCGTCGTCCGCTGGTCATGGTCATGGCGCTGGTCGACGGGGCCGTCGGGCCCACGGCGCTGGACCGCGAGTTCCTCGCATGGCTGCGCGAGCACGAGCTGCCGGTGCAGGTGGTCGCGACCAAGCACGACCAGGTCAGGTCCTCCCAGCGCGTGCGCCGACGCCGCGACCTGGCGGCGGGCTGCGGTCTGGACGAGAAGGCGGTGCTGTGGGTCAGCGCCACCAAGGGCGTCAACGTCCCCCAGCTGCGCGACCGTGTCCGGGGCTGGCTGGCCCGCTGACGAGCAACCCTGCGGGGCTGCGGCGCTCGCCGCTTCCGCGGAAGCGGTCCGGGCGTCGGACGACTCGCCCTGCCGCCGGCATGCCCAGCCCCTGACATCGATCCCTGCCGGCGTCTCCCTGCCGGCGTCTCCCTGACATCCGCCTTGACATCGATGCCTATCGATGCGATAGTGCGCACCAATAGATCGATACTCATCGATACGAAGGCTGCGCACCATGGACACCGCCACCTACGTCGTCGGGTTCGTGACCGAGATGACCGTGCGCTTCGCGCCGGTGTTCCTGCTGGCGATCACCCTCGCGGTGCTGATCCGGCACCTGTCGATCGCCGACGTCGCGCGCCGCTGGCTGCAGCGTCGTGACGCGGGCGCGATCGCCGCCGGCACGGCACTCGGCGCCTTCAGCCCGTTCTGCTCGTGCACGGTCGTGCCGGTCGTGCGCGGCCTGCTGGTCGCCGGTGTGCCGCTGGCGGGCGTGATGGCGTTCTGGGTCGCCTCGCCGCTGATGGACCCGGAGATCTTCCTGGTCACCGTCGGGCTGCTCGGCTGGGAGCTCGCCGTGGTGCGCCTGCTCGCCGCGCTGACCCTGTCGCTCGCGGCCGGCGGGGCCGCGGCGCTGGCGCTGCGCCGCGGCTGGATCCGCGGGTCGCTGCTGCGTGAGGCCCAGGTCGGTGGCTGCGCCACGTCGTGCGGCACCGACACGGACACCGACACCGAGGTCGAGGCCACCGACGCCGCGGCCACCCCGGTCACCGCCGCGGTCGACGAACGCGCCCTGGTGGGCGTGGGCGCGACGGTCGCGGCCTCGCCCGGCCCCGCCACCGTCGACCGGGCGCCCGGGACCGGCCCGCACGACGGGTCCGACGACCGGGCCGCGACCACGGGCACCACCATGGGCACGTGGCGCCGGCTGACCGCTGAGCTGCGCGGCCTGGACCGGCGCGAGGTGGTGCGCGAGATCGGTCGCGAGGCGTGGCTGGTCGGGCGTTGGCTGCTGGTCGCGTTCGTGCTGGAGGCGCTGATCCTGCTGTACGTCCCGCAGGAGGCGCTGGTCGCGGTGCTCGGCGAGGACGCGCCGTGGGCGGTGCCGCTGGCCGCGCTGCTCGGCGTGCCGCTGTACCTCGACAACCTCTCGGCGCTGCCGGTCGTCTCGGGCCTGCTCGAGCAGGGCATGTCCCCCGGCGCGGCGATCGCGTTCCTGCTCGCCGGACCGGTGACCACGATCCCGGCGATGGCCGCGGTGCGGGGGATCGTCACCGGGCAGGTGTTCCGCCTCTACCTCGCGGTCGGGCTCGGCGGCTCGATCGCGATCGGCACCGCCGTCGACCTGCTGCTGTGAGCCCGGCGGACGGTCACAACGGGCTGGCACCTCCGGGCGGTGGTGGCACGGGCGGAGCGCCCTGGCCACCACCGGGGCTGCTCGTGCCGGTGCGCTGCCCGGGCGGGGCCAGGTTCGCGAACTTGGTCAGGTGGTTGAGGAACGCGAGGCGGACGGTGCGGGTCGCACCGTTGCGGTGCTTTGCGATGATCAGTTCGGCGATGCCCTTGTCGGGGCTGTCCTGGTCGTACACCTCGTCGCGGTAGATGAACCCCACGATGTCCGCATCCTGTTCGATGGAACCGCTTTCACGCAGGTCGGCGAGCTGGGGGCGCTTGTCGACGCGGGACTCGGGCTGGCGCGACAGCTGCGACAGGGCGATGACGGGCACGCCGAGGTCCTTGGCGAGCATCTTCAGGCCACGGGAGATCTCGGAGACCTCCTGCTGGCGCGAGTCGATCTGGCGGTGCGACTGCATCAGCTGGAGGTAGTCGACGATCACCAGGTCGAGCCCGCCGCGCTGCTTCAGCCGCCGGCACTTCGCGGAGATCTCCAGCATCGAGATCGACGCGGTGTCGTCGATGTACAGCGGCGCCTCGGACAGCCGCCCGAGCGCGTCGCCGAGCCGGCGCCAGTCGCTGTCCTCCAACCGGCCGGTCTTGATCTTGGACGAGTCGATGCCCGCCTCGGCCGAGAGCATGCGGTTGACGATCTCGATCTTGCTCATCTCGAGGCTGAACAGGATCACCGGGCGCTTGAGCGACACCGTGACGTACTGCGCCAGGTTCAGCGACAGCGACGAGTTGTGCACGACCAGGTCGTCGGCGACGAAGTTGTGGTGGCCGGGCACGGTCAGGTCGTAGACGCGCTCGGCACCGGCCGGCTCGACGCTGCGCACCACGTCCCACTCGACCCCACCGCCGAGGTCGGCGTCGACCAGGTCCGGTTCGGCCAGTGCCGTCGCGTCGCCCGTCGTCGCGCCGCGGACCGCGCCGACGCCCGGCGCACCGGCCGGACTGGTCGCGCGGGACAGCGCCGTGCCGGCGGCCACGGGCGTGGGCAGCAGCGCGGGGGTGGCCACGAGGTCGCCGGGGGCGAGGTCCTCCAGATGGCGCCAGCCGCCGGGCGTCAGCAGCGGGTGGTTCGGGGTGGCGACCAACTGGCGACCGGCCGCGGTGCCCAGCCGCAGCACCGGACGCACGCCGTTGTCGTGGAACTCGCTCGGCACGACGGGCACCAGCCGCCGACGGTCGTCGACGGCCAGCAGCGGGAACGCGAGCCCGGCACGGCCCGCGCGGACCAGGTCGTCGATGCGCTCGCTGGTGCCGTCGGCCAGCAGCACCCGCGTCGCGCCGACCACGCACTTGCCCATCGCGGGCCTGGCGGCGAGGATGATGAGGTTCTCGGGCTGCAGGCCCGCGGTGAGGCGGTCGAGGTCGTTGAAGCCGGTCGGTAGGCCGGTGACCTCGGAGTTGTCGCTGGCGAGCTTCTCGATGCGTTCGAACGACTCGTTGAGCAGGTCCTTGAGCACCGAGTAGTCGGTCTTGGTGCCGTGCTCTGCAACCTTGAAGATCTCGGCCTCGGCGCGGTCGACCGAGGCGCGCGCGTCCTCGGTGGCCTCGAAGCCCATGCGCGTGACGGCGGTGCCGGCCTCGATCAGACGTCGCAGCAGCGCCTTGTCGTGCACGATCCGGGCGTAGTGCGCGGCGTTGGCCGCGGTCGGTACGGCGGCAGTGAGCTCGGCGACGGCCGACGGCCCGCCGATCTCGTCGACGCGGTTGCGCGCCACGACCCAGTCGAGGACCGTGATCGTGTCCACCGCGTCGCCCTTGGCGACGAGGTCCTGGACGGCCTCGAAGACCGTTGCGTGCGCCGAGCGGTAGAAGTCGTCCGGGGTCAGCAGCTCGGTGACCTCGGACGCCGCGGCGCGGGAGAGCATCGCCGCGCCGAGCACCGAGACCTCCGCCTCCAGCGAGTGCGGCGGCACGCGCCCGCCGACCGCGACGCCACCACGACCACCGGGGCCGTCGTCCGGCGGCGGCTCGCGCGGGACGTCCATCGGCGGGGGCGCGTCGCTCATCGTCGACCTCGGCGTGGGGCTCGTCTGCTCGGACCAACCCACGCTATCGACGGGGTGTGACGCCGGAACCGGGGATTGACAGGCCACGGACCGCACATCTGCCCGTGGCTGTCCACCGACCTTCCCACAGGTTGTGCACCGTCCTGTGGAGAGCTGCCGCACAGCTGTGGACGACCGGTGGACGGCGGGGTGGCGGCGGCCAGACTGTTCGCTGTGCGAACGCGGGCACGGCGGCGGCGGCCCGACGCGGTGTCCGCACCACGTGACGCCGCGTGCGTCGGCTGCACGAGGGCTGCACGACGAAGGGGCCACCGCGCGTGCGGTGACCCCTCGTCGATGCGTGCGGTGCTCGGATCAGGCCTCGGCCTGGTCCTCGTCCGCCTCGTCCGCCTCGTCGGTGTCGACTGGCTCGTCGCCCTCGGCCGCGGCGTCGTCGGCCTCGTCCTGCTCGGCCTCGAACTGGCGAGCGGCCTCGAGGGCCTGCTCGGCGAGCGCCTCCACGTCGGTGTCGGACTCGCCGGCAGCCTCCGCAGCGGCGGCGACGGCCAGCGCCGCTGCCTCGGGGTCGAGCTCGGGCAGCTCCTCGGACGGGTCCGGGGCGGCCAGCGACTCGAGCGTGACCTCACCGGTCTCGTCGACCACGTTGATGGTCACGGTGGCGATGACCTGCGGGTGCACCTGGACGGGCACCTCGTACTCGCCGATCTCCTTGACCGACTTGAGCTCGATGCGCTTGCGCGGGATGTCGTGACCACGCTCGCGCAGCACGCGCTCGACGTCGGCAGCGCCGACCGAGCCGTACAGGTGACCACGCTCGTCGACGCGTGCCGCGACGCGCAGCACCCGGGACTCGAGCACCTCGCGCATCGCCTCGGCGTCACCGAGGGTCTCCTGCTCGCGCACCTTGCGGGAGCGCAGCAGTGCCTGCGCCTCGCGCTCCGCGCCCTTGGTGGCGAGGATCGCCATGCCACGTGGGATCAGGTAGTTGCGGCCGTAGCCGTCCGCGACATCGACGATGTCGCCGGCCAGGCCGAGGTTGTCGACCTCGTTCTTGAGGATGACCTTCATCGTGAGACCTCCCTCAACGGTCGTAGTACGGGATCAGCGCCATCTCGCGCGCGTTCTTGACGGCGTCGGAGAGGCGGGACTGGCACTTGCTGCACGCACCGGTGGTGCGGCGTCCCTTGATCTTCGCGCGCTCGTTGAGGAACGGCTTGAGCAGCGACAGGTCCTTGTAGTCGATGTACTCGATGCCCTGGGTGCAGATCGGGCAGGGCTTCTCCTTGCGCGGCTTGCGCGGGCCCTTGCCCTTGCTGGCTGCGGCCATGTCTCGGCCTCCTGGATGTGTGGTGGTGGGATGCGCGGCCCCGGTGGGACCGCGGCCCGGAGGCGCGCCGCGACGGCGGCGCGCCCTCGCGGGCCTAGAACGGGACGTCGTCGTCGGTCGGGGGCGGGGTCACGCTGGAGCCCGTGTCGCGCCCGCCGCCGCCACCGCCACCGCTGTTGCGGTCGATGGAGGCCTTGGCCCAGCGCAGGCTCGGCGCGATCTCGTCGGCCTCGATCTCGGTGACCCAGACGGTCTGGCCCTCACGGTTCTCGTAGGAGCGGACCTTCAGGCGGCCGATCGCGATCGCGCGGTCGCCCTTGGAGAACGACTCGGCGACGTTCTCGGCCAGGTCGCGCCAGGCGACGACGTTGAGGTAGGTGGTCTCCTCCTGCTCCTGCCCGTCGCGACCGGTGTAGCGACGGTTGGAGGCCAGGCGGATGGTCGTGACCGCTGCCCCGCCCTGCGTGAAACGCAGCTCGGGGTCGTCGGTCAGGTTCCCGATGAACGTGCAGTAGTTGGACTCGAAGGCCATTGACGGCTTCCTCTCTCGGTGGTGGACGTCGGGAGACGGCCGGACCGGGGACCCGTCAGGACGGCTTCTTGACCCGCAGCTCGGGCCGGACGGTCTTGAAGCGCACGACCTCGTCGCGCAGCTTCAGCCTGCGCTCGAGCTCCAGGACGGCGTCGTAGGACGCCTCGATGTCCAGGATCCCGTAGAAGCCGTGGTTGCGCTTCTCGATCTCGTACGCGAACCGGCGCTTGCCCCACCAGGACTCGTCGACGAGGGTTCCGGAGCCGTCCGCCAGCACCTGCTTGGCACTGTCGAACACGGCAACGGCCTCCTCCTCCTCGAGCGAGTCGCTGATGATGATCATCATCTCGTAACGGCGCATCAGACGTGCACCTCCTGTGGTCGTCCACCGCGTACGACGCGGTGGTGGTCGGCTCCCATCGGACGCGGCGCCAGTGCGTGCAGGCCCGCCGTTGGGAGCAGGGGTGGTGGTCCGCTGCGGAGCTCCTCATGGGTGTGCCCGACGCTGTCGGCGACTGGCCGACGGTGTCGGGCACGACGAGGAGTCCCGCGTTGGGACCGTGCGACGGTATCCACATCCGCCGCCTCCCGACAACCAGCACCCTACGCAGCGCCCGTGACACCGCGCCGGGGGCCTGCTCCGAGCTGTGGACAACCGCCCCTGCCCCGGTCGGGTCGACACGCCCACGACCAGGTGAACGGGCCCGACCATGGCGGCCACCAGACGCCGGACCCACCCACGGCTACCGTCCCGCGACCTCGCAGGGGCCCCTCCACGCACCTTCCCTCGCTGCCGCTGGACGACACCGGCTGGCTGTTCGCGCTGCTGGCGCTGGTGCTGCTCGCCGCCCCGCCACTGGCCCGTCGGGCGCGCGTGCCCGACGTGGTCGGGCTGCTGCTCGCCGGCACGCTGGTCGGCCCGGCGGTGCTCGGCCTGGTCGAGCGCAGCGGCGTGGTCGCCGCGCTCGGCGAGGCCGGCCTGCTCTACCTGCTGTTCCTCGCCGGCCTCGAGCTCGACCTCACCGAGCTGGTCCGCCGCCGTCGCGACTCGCTGGTGTTCGGCGCGACCACGTTCCTCGTGCCGATGGTGGTGTCGACACCGGTGATGCTCGCCGCGGGGTTCGCTCCCCTGCCAGCGGTGCTGCTGGCGTCGTGCTGGGCGTCGCACACGCTGCTCAGCTACCCGACGTTCCGGCGCTTCGGCGTGGCGACGAGCCCGGCTGTCGCCGCGTCGGTCGGGGCGACGGTCATCACCGACACGCTCGCGCTGCTGGTGCTGGTCGTGGTCGTGCGGGCCCACGAGGGCGGCCTGGACCTGCTGTTCTGGCCGCAGCTGCTGGCCGGGCTCGCCGGGCTGCTCGCGTGGACCACGTGGCTGCTGCCCCGCGTCGCGCGTCGCCTGTTCACGGTCGCGCGACGCGACCGCACGCCGCGGCTGGTGTTCCTGCTGCTGGCGCTGTTCTCCTCGGCCGCGGTCGCCGAGCTCGTCGGCGTCGAGGGCATCATCGGAGCGTTCCTGGTCGGGCTGTCGATGAACCGGCTCGTGCCCGAGGACTCACCGCTGATGGAGCGCGTCGAGGTGCTCGGCAACGGGCTACTGGTCCCGCTGTTCCTCGTCTCCGTCGGCCTGCTGGTCGACCCGGCCCTGCTGGTCGATCCGGCCACGCTCGGCACCGCAGCGCTGTTCACGGCGCTGGCGCTCGGCACCAAGCTCGCCGCCGCGTGGATCGCCGGTCGGATCATCGGCGCGAGCGGACCGGAGTGGCTCGCGATGGCGTCGCTGTCCTCGGCGCAGGCCGCGGCGACGCTGGCCGCGGTGCTCGTCGGCGTCCGGGTCGGCCTGCTCGACGAGGGGCTCGTCAGCCCCGTCGTGGTCGTGATCCTCGTCACGTGCCTGGTGTCGTCGTGGCTCGCCGACGGCAGCGCACCGCGGCTGCCCGCACCGGTGCGCTCGCGGGCGCTCGGGCGCAGCGTGCTGGTGCCGATCGCCAACCCCGACAGCGCCGGCCCACTCGTGGCGCTCGCCGCGGCGCTGGCCCGCGCCGACGGCGGGATGGTCGTGCCCGTCACGGTGGTCCCGCCCGACGCGGACGCCGAGCGGGTCGGCGCGGCACGCCGACTCGCCGAGCGCGCCGAGGACGTGGTGATGGGCACCGGCGTCGAGGCCCACGCCAGCACCCGCGTCGACGTCGACCCGGCCTCGGGGATCCTGCACGCCGTGCGCGAGGTCGGCGCCACACTGCTCGTGCTCGGCTGGAAGGGCCACAGCACGACCCGCACCGCCGCGCTCGGCGGCCTGACCGACGCCGTGGTGACCCGTGCGTCCGTCCCGACGCTGGTGACGCGCCTCGCCGCGGACCGCTGGAGCCGCGTCGTGGTCGCCGTCCCGGCCTCCGAGCTGGGCCCAGCCGGCCTGCCGGGCGTGCGCCTGGCCCTGCAGGTCGCCGGGCTGCTCGGCCGCGGCGGGCTGCCGGTGACGGTCGCGACCGAACGTGACGACGCGACGCTCGACGTCCTGCTCGCGGCCCTGCCCGGTGCCGAGGTCCACGTCGGGCCGGTGGGGCCCGTCACGCTGGCCGGCCTGCTCGGGTCGGGCGGCCTGCTGGTCGTGCCCTCGCCGCCGGACGTGCGCGGGCTGCAGCGCGCGACCCGCCTGGCCGACGGGCTGGCCGCCGACCTCGTCACCGTCGTGGACCACCGTCCGCTGGAGGGCTGACCTGCTCAGGCGAAGCGGGCCAGGTACTGGCGGCGCTTGCCGACGCGCAGGACGACCACGGCGCCGGGCAGCAGGTCGTCGGGACCCAGCACGCGCTGGGGGTCGTCGACGCGTTCGTCGTTGACCCGCACCCCGCCCTGCTGGACCGCGCGGCGTGCCTCGCCGTTGGAGGCCGCCGCGCCGACGGCGACCAGCGCGGCGAGCAGCCCGACCCCGTCGCCGGCGAGCTCGGCGCGGTCGAGCTGCTCCGAGGGTGCCTCGGCGAACGCCATCGCGAGCGCGTCGGCGTCGAGGTCGGCGACCGGCTCACCACCGAACAGCACACCGGTGGCGGCCTCGGCCCGGGTCACGCCCTGGTCGCCGTGCACGATGCGGGTGGCCTCCTGCGCGAGGCGACGCTGTCCGTGGCGCGCCGAGGGGTCGCCCGCGTGCTGCTCGACGACCGCGGCGACCTCGTCGAGGTCGAGGAACGTGAACAGCTTCAGGAAGCGCTCGACGTCGCGGTCGTCGGTGTTGAGCCACCACTGGTAGTACGCGAACGGGGAGGTCTGCGTCGCGTCGAGCCACGGCGCGTTGCGGGCGGACTTGGAGAACTTCTTGCCGTCCGAGCCCTCGACCAGCGGCCACGTCAGCGCGAACACGCGCCCGCCGTGGATCCTGCGGGCCAGGTCGACCCCGGCGACGATGTTGCCCCACTGGTCGGACCCACCGAGCTGCAGCACCACGCCGTGCTCGGCGTACAGGTGGGCGAAGTCGTAGCCCTGGATCAGCCCGTAGGAGAACTCCGCGTAGGAGATGCCCTGCTCGCGGTCCTCGAGGCGACGACGCACGTTCTCGCGCGCGACCATCTGGTTGACCGAGACGTGCTTGCCGACGACCCGCAGGAAGTCGAGCACGTTGAAGGACCCGAACCAGTCGTGGTTGTCGACCAGCATCCCGCGCTCGGGGTCGTCGGTGCCGTACGGCGCGAGGTCGAGCACCAGGTTCAGGTCGCGCCGGACACCGGCGAGGTTCTGCTCGACCTGGGCGTCGTCGAGCAGCGGGCGCTCCTCGTCGTTGAACGAGGGGTCCCCGATCCGGCCGGTCGCCCCGCCCGACAGGGCGAACGGGCGGTGCCCGGCGCGCTGCAGCCACGCCATCGCCATCATCCCGACGAGGTTGCCGACGTGCAGCGAGCTCGCGGTCGGGTCGAAGCCGACGTAGTAGGAGGCGGCCCCGTCCGCCAGGACCTCGGCGAGGCCGTCACGGTCGGAGCAGTCGGCGACGAAGCCGCGCTGCTCGAGCAGGTCGAGCACGTTGTCGGACATCTGCGGCACCGGGTCGTGGGGTCGGGACGCACGCCGTGGCGGCGCGGGTGCGGACGCTACTGCGCGGGTGCGGATCTCCGTGGCCGGCTCCCTCAGCCCGGCTGGACCGCGTCGTCGCCGGCGGCGTCCCAGCCGTCGACCCCCAGCGAGCTCGGCGGGACCAGCGCGGGCACACGCGCGGCGCGGCGCCACTCGGGCATCCCGTCCGCCCACACCCAGGTGTCGGGACCCACGTCTCCGTCGACGACCCGCTCGCGCACGGCGTCCAGCGCGAACGGCCCGGTCTGGTCGCCGTCGACCAGCACGTACCAGCGTGCGGGATCGGGCATCGGGCTGCTCCGGGAAGACGTGCGGCGGACGTGTCGGCGCCACCCTACGCACCCGGGCCCGCCCGTACGCTCACCGCCCGACCCGACGGAGGACCCGTGATCGCCTGCCGCTGCAAGGTGCTGAACACCCTCGCCGGCACCGCCGCGACCGACTACGTGCGCCAGCACCTCGACGTCGTGCGCGAGGACGCCGCCGGGCGGCTGACGCTGCGCTGCGAGGGGACGGGCACCTCGTGGGTCCTCGAGGCGGCCCGCGGCCCCTACGGCGGCGACAACCAGCAGCGGCTGCGGCGCGTCGCCGGCTGACGGTGCGACCGGCGGCTCGCGCGGCGTGGCTGCGACGGCAGCCGTCGGCGGGCACCCTGCGCGGCCCCTCGACCAAGGATCCCGTGTGCGTCGTGTCCTGACCGTGCTCGGGGTGCTGCTGGTCGTGCTGGTCGCCGGCGTCGCGTGGTACCTGCGCCCGATCGCCCCGATCGCGACCGGCTACGCCGCCCAGATCGTGTGCGGGGCGGTGCACCTGCAGGGACGCACCGTCGAGGCGGGCCTCGACGACCTGCCCGCCAACCCGCTGGTGCCGTTCCTGCGCGTGGAGGCCGGCGAGGACGACGTGCAGGCGACGCTGCTCGGCCTCGCCGGCAGCCGCGCCGTGGCGGAGCCGGGCAACGGCTGCCGGCTGGTCGACGACGGCTCGCCCGACGTCCAGCAGGTCGCGGCCGTCGAGCCCGGCGCCGACGACCTGGTGGTGCCGGGCGACCCGACCGCGGCCGCGGCCGCGGCGGGACTCGACGTCGAGGAGCTGCAGGCCGCCGTCGCCGCGGCGTTCGCCGAGGACCTGCCCGACGACGCGGTCAAGGCGACTCGTGCCGTGGTCGTCGTCCACGACGGGCAGGTCGTCGCCGAGGAGTACGGCGAGGGGTTCGGGCCGGACACGCCGCTGCTCGGCTGGTCGATGGGCAAGTCGATGGCCCACGCCGTGGTCGGCCGCCTGGTCCTCGACGGCGCGCTCGCGGTGGACGAGGACGACCTGTGGCCGGGTTGGACCGGCGACGACCCGCGCCGCGCGATCACGCTGCAGCAGATGCTCGAGATGACCGACGGCCTGGCGTTCGAGGAGGTCTACGACCCCGACACCGACGCGACCCGGATGCTGTTCACCCCCGGCGACGCGGGCGCGTACGCCGCCGACCAGCCGCTGGTCGCCGACCCCGGCACGCGCTGGTCGTACTCCTCGGGCACGACCAACATCGTGTGCGACGTCGCCGCCGGCCGGCGTGACGCCGCACCCGAGGCGCTGCTGCACGACCTGCTGTTCGCGCCACTGTCGATGACCACCGCGACGATGGGCCTCGACGGCGCCGGCGACCCGGTCTGCTCGTCCTTCCCGTACGCCTCCGCCCGCGACTGGGCACGCTTCGGCCAGCTGTACCTGCAGGACGGGGTGTGGGCGGGCGAGCGACTGCTGCCCGAGGGCTGGGCCGGCCACGCCGCGACCCCGGTCGAGCTCGAGACCAGCGAGGACGGCGAGGTCACCCCGTACGGCGCGCACTGGTGGCTCAACGCGGATGCGCAGGGCCGCACCCGCCTGCCGGACGCACCGGCCGACGCGTACTGGGCGTCGGGCAACGAGGGCCAGCAGGTCGTGGTGCTGCCGTCGCACGACACCGTGGTCGTGCGCCTCGGGCTGTCGCGCGGCGTCGGTGGGCCCGACTGGGGCCTGGGGCCGCTGCTCGCCGGGGTCGTCGACGCCCTGCCGTGATGGTGCGACCCACCCACGGCGGGCGGGCGGCTGGCATGCTGGCGGGCACGGTCCCGGGTGCGCCCGGGACGCCGGACACTGGGCGTGCCCGAGGCACGACGACACGACGGGAGCACACGTGGGGCTGATCCGACGCGGAGGCGGCGGGGGCGGTGGCGACGAGGGCGGCGGCTCCGACTCGCTCGGCCTCGACGACGAGTACAAGCGCTGCGAGACCTGCCGGCGCGAGCTGCTGCCGTGGCAGGACACCTGCCCCGACGACGGCGGGCGCGCCGTGTCGCCCGGTGAGCTCGCCGCCGACCACGACCCGCTGCTCGCCCGGCTGCTCGCCGAGGACGACGCGGACCCTGGCGACACCGACGGCGACGACACAGCGGCGGACGGTGCGACGGTGGACGGCGCTGCGGACGCCGCGGACGACGAGGGCGACGAGCCCTCGTGGCCTTCCGGCGACGCCTGAGGCGCGCCATCCCCTGCGCGACGCCGAGGAGCGTGCGAGTCCGACCCGGCCGCGTACGGTCCCCCCATGCCGGTGGTCTGCCCCGTGTGTCGGGACGAGTACGAGGACGGCGTCGGGACGTGTCCCGACGACGGGGCGACGCTCGTGCCCGCCGACCGGGTCGAGGAGGCCGCGCCGCCGCCTGGTGACGAGTCGCTCGGCACGTTCCACCCGCGCATGGCCGTGGAGCTGCGCCGGCTGCTGGAGCTGCGGGGCGTGTCGCACCGGCTGGTCGAGGTCGACGACGAGCGCACCGAGGTGCGTGTCGCCGCCGACGTGCGCGACGAGCTGCGTGCCGAGCTGACGCTGTCGTGGGGCCAGCTGCTGCGCGTGCTGCCGCCCGACGACGCCCCACCGGTGCTGGCCACCGGCCCGGAGTCCCACCCGGGGTGGCACGACGCCCCGCGCGGCGCCTGGGTCGACAGCGCCGGCCAGCTGCGTGTCGCGACCGACGAGGACGAGGCGCTGGCCGACGCCGAGCGCAGGCTCGGCCCGGTCGTCGCCGGCGTCGGGGCGCTGCTGCTGCTGCTCGGCTGGATCCAGGGCGGCTCGGACCTGCTGTACCTCGCCGGCGGGATCGGCCTGGTCGTCGGCGTCCTGCTGCCGCGATGAGCGCTGCCCGTCGGGCACGTCGCGCCGGTCTGGTCGCCGCGCTGGCCGCCCTGGTGGTGACGCTGCTCGCGGTCGGGCTGAAGTCCTGGTGCGGGGTGCCCGCCACGCAGGCCGAGTTGTACCTGCGCTGGTGCTACACCGACGTCGTCCCGCTGTTCTCCGTCGAACGCCTCGACGTCGGCGCCGTGCCGTACCTCGACCACCCGGTGGAGTACCCGCCGTTGACCGGGCTGTGGATGTGGCTCGCGGCGCTGCCGGTGCGCACGGCAGGCGGCTTCCTCGCCGCGACGGCCGTGCTGCTGGTGGTCTCGGCGACGGTGACCGGCTGGGTGCTCGGCCGCGAGGTCGGGCTGCGCAGGGCGCTGGTGTTCGCGGCCGCGCCGACGCTGCTGGTCTCGGGCGCGATCAACTGGGACCTGCCGGCCGTGGCACTCGCCGCCGGCGGACTGGTCGCGCACCGGCGCGGCAACGACGGCTGGTCGGCGCTGCTGCTCGGGCTCGGCGCGGCCGCCAAGGCGTGGCCGGCGCTGCTGGTGCCCGGTGTGGCGCTCGCCGCGTGGCGGCTGCGGGGCCCACGCGCCGGACTGGTCGCGCTGCTCGGCTCCGCCGGCACCTGGGCCGCGATCAACGTGCCGCTCGCCCTGCTCGCGCCCGAGGGCTGGTCGCGCTTCCTCACGCTGTCCCGTGAGCGCCCCGCCGACTGGGACAGCCTGTGGCGCATCGTGCCGCTGCGCACCGGCCTGGACGCGCCCACCGGCGACGGGCTGAACACGGCCGTCGCGGTGGTGACGCTGCTCGGGTTCGCCGCGCTGCTCACCGTGGCCCTGCGCCGGCACCCGCCCGAGGCGTGGCACCTGCTCGGCCTTCCCGTGGTCGCGTGGTTCCTGCTGGCCGGCAAGGTCTGGTCGCCGCAGTTCACGCTGTGGCTGCTGCCGCTGCTCGCGCTGGCCGCGCCCGGCCTGGGCGGGCTCGTCGCCCTGGCCGTCACCGACGTCGCCGTGACGGTCACGCGCTTCCCGTACCTGGCCGGCTTCGTCGGGCTCGACGGCTGGCCCGCGTTGCCGTTCGAGGCCGCGGTCGCGACCCGCGGACTGGTCGTGACGTGGCTGGCGTGGAGCGCGTGGCAGCGTGCGGCCCGGCGGCCCGACCTGCTCGGCAACCACCCCCGGGACCTCGGCGCCACCGGCCCGGTCGACCCCCGTGACGGGCGGCCGCCCGACGACGATCCCGGCGACGAGGTGTCGTCGGACGTCCGGGTCCTGCCGTGACCCGCGGGAGCACGACGGCACCAACGGGGACACCGCAGGACGGCGGGCAGGACGGTGGGCGGGACGGCGGCCGCGGGGGCGGCCGGCCCGCGAAGCGCTGGCGGCGCCTGCCCGTCGCGTGGCGGCGTGCGCTCGTCGCGACCGCGGCGCTGCGCGCGCTGGTGGGCCTGGTCAGCGTCGTCGCGCCGCGGCTGTTCGGCACCGCCGAGGCGGTGCCCGTCGCCGCCGCCGAAGGCTTCAACGGCTGGGTCGCCGCGCCCGCGTCCGGCCTCGCACTGGTCGGCGCGGGCCTCGAGCGCTTCGACGCGCTGTGGTACCTCGCGATCGCCGCGGACGGGTACCCGACGACCGAGGCCGTGCCCCAGGCGGTGGCGTTCTTCCCCGGCTTCCCCGCCCTGGTCGCGCTGGTCGGTGCACTGCTCGGCGGTCGGCTGCTGCTGGCAAGCCACGTCGTCGCGCTGGCCGCGACGGTCGCGGCGTTCGCCGGCGTGCACGAACTGGTTCGGGCGATGGCGACCCGCCGCAGGACCCGGCTGGCCGCTGCCGACGCGCACGCACGGCGCGCCGTGCTGCTGCTCGCGTGCTTCCCGACCGCCTTCTTCCTCGTCGCGCCGTACTCCGAGTCGCTGTTCCTGGCGACGACCGCCTGGACCCTGGTCCTCGCCGGCCGCGGCCGTTGGGTCGCCGCCGCGGCGCTCGGGTTCGTCGCCGGCACGATCCGCCCGCTCGGCGTCGTGCTGGCGCTGCCGCTGCTGCTCGCCGGGCCGCGTGACGCGCCGCTGCAGCGCTGGCTGGTGACCGTCGCCGCACCAGCGGCCGGGCTGGCGTCGGTGCTCGTCGCCGGCTGGGTCGGGTACGGCACGCCGCTGGCGGCGCTGGAGTCACAGGGCGCGTGGCAGCGCTCCCCGCGGGCCCCGTGGGACGTGCTGGCAGACGCGGTGCGCTTCGGGCTCGACGGGCTCGGTGGCGGGCAGACCGCATACCACCTGCTGGACCTGCTGGTGTTCGTGCCGGTCGTCGTGGCCGTGGCGTGGCTGCTCGTGCGCGCACCACGGCTCGGGCTGTACGCGCTGGCCCACGTCGCGGTGTGGTTCGCGCTGCCGTTCGCCGGCCGGCCGCTGCTGTCCACACCGCGCTTCGCGCTCGGGATCGCGCCGCTGCCCGCCGCGTTCGCCGCCTGGACCCGCCGCCGCTGGGTGCTCGCCCTGCTGGTCACCGCGTTCGCAGGCCTGCAACTGGTCCACCTCGCGCTGTTCACCACCTGGCGACTGGTGTTCTGATCCGGCGACTCCGGACCGTCGTCAGCGCCGGAGGGAACTCACATGGCGGCCTGGCCGGCGCGCAGCAGCCAGAACGACTCCAGCAGGTGGTGCCAGTGGCACGCCAGGCAGACCTCGACCTCGTAGGCCTTCAGGTCACCGTGGCGGGCGAGCGTGTCGGCGAGCTTGGCGCCGGGCACGGCCCGGCCGCCCTCGCCACGGCCCTTGGCGGCCCGGCCGGTGAACACGTAGGTCACCAGCCGCAGCGCCTCGTCGTCCTCGCACACCGGGCAGGCCTCGTCGAGGACCCGGCCGATGTGGCGCCCGGCGCGCAGCAGCTCGCGGTGGGCGTCCTGGACCTCGGGCAGGCCGACCTCGCCGTCCCCCAGACGGTTCAGCAGGGCACGACGACGCATGCGGTAGTCGATCCTCCCCTGCCGCTGCATCGGTCCCGTTCCTCGTCGTGCGGGTGCTGCCGTGGTGGTCGTTGCTGTCGTGGTCGTGCCCGCGGAGGATACGGCGGCACGCCCCGATCGGGGGAGTCGGTCCACACCATCCGGCCGGCGCACGCCCGTGCGCGCCAGCACGACGGGCGACGTCCGGTGCGCCACCCCTCGGGACGGGCCTCCAGCGGGCATCCTCCGCCCCGGACCGGGAGGCACCGTGGACAGCACGCAGGCACGCCGCGACGACGTCGTCGACGAACTGCACGGGATCGTCGTCGACGACCCGTACCGCTGGATGGAGGACCTCGACGACCCCGAGCTGGGCAGCTGGGTCGACGCGATGGCCGACGAGGCCGACGCCTACCTGGCCGGCCTGCCCGGCCGCGACGCGCTGCGGGCGACGCTGGCCGCCGCGACCGACGTGCCGCGGGGTGGCGCCCCGTGGCGCCGCGGCGGCTGGTGGTTCCAGCGCCGCAACACCGGGCTGCAGGACCACGACGTGCTGTGGTGCGTGCCGGCGACGACCAGCGACGGGCACGGGCCCGACCCGGCGCTGCCACCCCAGGTCGACGGCTGGCGCGTGCTGCTCGACCCCAACGGCTGGGACGGTGCCCGCTCGCTCGGCCCGGTCGCCGCGTCCCCGACCGGCGCAGTGCTGGCGTACGCGGTGTCGCAGGCCGGCTCGGACTGGCAGACCTGGCACGTGCGCGACGTCGCCACGGGCGAGGACCTGCCCGACGAGGTTCCGTGGTCGAAGTTCTCCGGCGCCAGCTGGCTGCCGGACGGCAGCGGGTTCCTGACCTGCTGCTACGACCCGCCCACGGCCGGCCAGGAGCACGAGGCCGCCAACCGCGACCAGCGCGTCGTGCTGCACCGGCTCGGCGGTGCCACGACCACCGTGCACGCACGGCCGGACGACCCCGACCTCGGCTTCGACCCGCAGGTCTCCCACGACGGCCGCTGGCTGGTGCTGACCGTGTCCCGCGGCACCCATCCGGAGACGCAGGTGCACGTCGCGCCGCTGGGCGACGACGGCACGCCCGGCGAGGTCGTGCGGCTGCTCGACGATGCCGACGCGGGGTGGTGGCCGCTCGGCGTGCAGGGCGACGAGCTGTGGTGCCTGACCGACGCCGACGCGCCCCGCCGACGTGTGGTCGCGGTCGCACTCGACGGCGGCGCGGTGCGCGAGGTCCTGGCCGAGGGCGAGGACCAGCTCGAGGACGCAGCTCTGCTCGGCGCCGCGACGCCGGATGCGCCCGGGTGGCTGGTGACCACCCACCTGCACCACGCCGCGAGCCGCGTGACCGTGCACGACCTCGCCGGTGCGGTGCTGCACGACGTGCCGCTCGGTGGGCTCGTCTCGGCCGGCGGCCAGGTCGGTGGTGAGCTGTCCGGCGGTCGGTCCGACCGACTGCTGCACGTCGCCGCAACGGGCTTCGAACACCCCAGCCTGCTGCTGCGCCACGACCCCGCGACCGCGACGACCACCGACCTCGACCCCGACCTGCAACCGCGCAGTGACAGGTCCGGCCGGGCCGGCGGGCCGCTGGCAGCGCCCGTCGTCACCGAGCGGGTCTTCGTGACGTCGCACGGCGTGCGCGTGCCGGTGTTCCTGGTGCACCGCGCCGACGTGACGCCGACCGGCAACGTGCCGACGGTGCTGTGGGGCTACGGCGGGTTCTCGATCGCGGTCACCCCGCACTTCCGCGCCGGCTGGCGCGCGTGGGTCGCCCACGGCGGTCTGCTCGCGGTCGCGTGCCTGCGCGGCGGCTCGGAGTACGGCCGTGCGTGGGCCGACGACGGGCGGCTGGCCAACAAGCAGCACGTCTTCGACGACGCCCTGGCGGTCGCGGCGTGGCTGTGCGGCGAGGGCGAGGCCCACGACGACGATGGCGACCCGCTCGACCCGGTCTGGACCGCGCCGCCGCACCTGGGCGTCGAGGGCCGCTCCAACGGTGGCCTGCTCGCCGCGGCGTGCCTGACCCAGGCCCCGTGGCGCTTCGGCTGCGCCGTGCCCGAGGTCGGCGTGCTCGACCTGCTGCGATTCCACCGCTTCACCATCGGCTGGGCGTGGACCAGCGACTACGGCGACCCGGAGACGCCCGAGGGCCTGTCGTGGGTGCTCGGCTACTCGCCGCTGCACCGCGTGGAGGAGGGCACCGCCTACCCGCCGACGCTGGTGACCACCGGCGACACCGACGACCGGGTCGTGCCGAGCCACTCGTTCAAGTTCGCCGCCGCGCTGCGCCACGCGCAGGCCGGCGACGGACCGATCGTGCTGCGCGTCGACCGCTCCGCCGGCCACGGCGCCGGCAAGCCCGTGTCGCAGCTGCTCGACGAGCGCGCCGACGTGCTCGCGTTCCACGCCCACCACCTCGGCATGGACGTCTGACCCCGGGGGGACCTTCGGTCCCGCGGGCTGCGGACCGACGACCCGTGCCCCGGTGGCGCGGCGGGCGGACGCTGGGACGGCACTCGTCGAGGGAACCGCCGTGTCCGCCGCCACCGTCCGCCCGACCGCCGCCACGCGCATGCTGCACGACGCCAGCTGGGTGCTGGCCGCGCTCGTGACCGCCGCGAGCCTCGCCGGGCTGCGCGCCCCGGGGACCTACGCGCGCGAGACCGCGGCGTGGGCGTCGCAGGCGATGGGCCAGGACGTCGTCAACCTCGCGGTCGCACCGCTGCTGGTCCTGTGCGCCGTGCTGGCCCGCCGGGGCTCGCTGCGGGCGCACCTGGTCTGGCTCGGGCTGCTCGCGTACACCAGCTACGCCTACCTGCTGTACGCCGGGTTCCTGCACTTCACCGGCTGGTTCCCGGTGTACGTCGCGGCGTTCGGGCTGAGCACCTGGCTGCTGGTCGCCGGCACGTCCGTGGTCGGCCCCGACCACCTGCGACCGCTGTTCGACGAACGCACCCCCCGGCGCGGCATCGGTGGCGTCCTTGCCGGCTCGGGTCTGCTGACGGGTGCGCTGTGGCTGGCCGAGCTCGTGCCGGCCCTGCTCGCCGACCGCGTGCCCGACGGCGTCGCCGAGGCGGGCCAGGTCACGAACCCGGTGTGGCTGCTCGATCTCGGCCTGGTCCTGCCGCTGATGGTCGCCACGGGCGTACTGGTGTGGAACGGCAGCCGCCTCGGGCTGCTGCTGGCCGGCCCGCTGCTCGCGTTCGGTGCGGTGATGTCGGCGGCGATCGTGGCCATGCAGGTCTCCGTCGCTGCAGACGGTGGTGCGCTGGTGGTGCCACCGCTGGTCGTCTTCGCCGCGCTCGGCCTGGTGCACGGCACGACGCTGCTGCTGATGCTGCTGCACCTGCGCGACGGGCACAGCCTCGTCGACGCGCTGCGCAGCGGCTGGTTGCGCGCCACCCGCGAGCACCTGCCCACCTCCGAGAAGGTGTGAACCGCGCCCCGGCCGTGGCGTCCCGTGCCGTGCGACGCTCGACCCGCGGCGGACGGGCCACGTAGGGTCCCGCCCCCACGAGCGGAGTCGTGCCATGGACCTGACCGTCACCCACAGCACCCACGCCCAGCCGCAGGACGTCTGGGCCGTGATGACCGACATCGAGGGCTCTGCCGAGGTCCTGTCGGGCGTGAAGGCGATCGAACGCCTCGACGACGGCAGCGGCTTCGGCGAGGGCCTGCGCTGGCGCGAGACGCGGGTGATGTTGGGGCGCGAGGCCGTCGAGGAGATGCAGGTGACCGCCGTCGACCTCGAGACCCGCAGCTACGTGGTCGAGGCCCGGTCCGGCGGTACCCACTACCGCTCGACGCTGTCGGTCACCCCCGCGGACGCCGGTTCGGTCATCACGATGACGTTCGGGGCCGACCCCGACGGCCCGGTCCAGAAGGTCCTCGCAGCGACCCTCGGGCGGCTGTTCGCCGGTGCCACGCGCAAGGCGCTGCAGCAGGACCTGGTCGACATCGCCGCAGCGGCCGAGGCACGCGACCAGTGAGCGGGCCCCTGGCGCTGCTCGCCAACCTCGTGTGGCTGCTGGTCGCCGGCTGGTCACTGCTGCTGGCGTGGTGGCTCGCCGCCGTGCTGGTCTGCCTGACGATCGTGGGCATCCCGTTCGGCGTGCAGCTGTTCCGCATCGGGCTCTACGCGGCGTGGCCCTTCGGGCGACGCACCGAGGTCGTCGACGCGAGCCCGCTCGGCGCCGTCGGCAACGTGCTGTGGGTGGTGCTGGTCGGCTGGTGGCTCGCACTGGTCCACGTCGCCTCGGCCCTCGCGCTGGCCGTGACGATCATCGGGCTGCCGGCCGCCTGGGTCGACCTCAAGCTCGTGCCGATCGCGTTCATGCCGTTCGGCCGTCGCATCGTCGAGGTCCGGGCCGCCTGACGCCAGCGCCCGGCCGACACCGATGCCACGAGCCCGCGCACGACGGCGCCCCGCCGATGGCGGGGCGTCGCAGGCCGGTCGTCACGCGCTTCGCAGCGCGGGCGACCGGGTCGTGCGGGTCAGCTGGTGAGCCACGCGGGCTTGCCGCCCTTGGTCTTGTAGAAGATCACGCTGATCTCGTCGATGGCGTCGAGCAGCTCCTGGCCCTTGGCCGGGTCCACGGTCTTCTTCGCCTCACCGGCGAGCTTGATCGCGTTCCAGAACTTCTCGTGCAGCTCGGGGTACTCCTCGAGGTGCGGCGGCTTGAAGTAGTCGGTCCAGAGCACCGACAGGTGGTGCTTGACGAGCTCGGCGCGCTCCTCCTTGATGGCGATCGCGCGGGCCCGGAACACCTCGTCGTCGGAGTCGTGGTACTTCACGGCCGCCTGGTGGACCGACTCGGCCTCGATGCGCGCCTGCTCGGGGTAGTAGACCCCGCACATCAGGTCGCAGTGGGCGTCGACGGTCGCGACGGGCGCGAACGGGTTGAGCGCGTGGATGAGAGTGGTCATGCGCATGGGTGCGGCTCCGGTCGCTCGGTTGCTGTCTGACGTCCAACCTAGCGACGGGTACACCTGCCACGGATGGACGGACGGGCACCGGTGCGCACCCCCGCAGGACGAACGGCCGTGGCCACCGCGCTGACCGCGTGGGCGGCGACGCTGGCCGTGCAGCGCTCGCTGCGCCGCGTGCGCGGTGCCTCTATGGAGCCGACGCTGCGCGAGGGCGACCTCGTGGCGGTCGTGCCGCTGGTCGGCCCTCGTCGCGGCGACGTCGTGCTGGTGCGTGACCCCCGCGAGCCGTCGCGGGTCACCGTCAAGCGTGTCCTGGGCCTGTCCGGCGAGCGGCTGCGGATCCGTCACGGTCGGGTGCTGGTCGACGGCGTCGCCCAGGCCGAGCCGTACGCGGGGGGCACGGGGCCGGACGCCGACCTGCACGTGCCGCGGGGACACCTCGCCGTGCTCGGCGACGCCCGCCACCGCTCGACCGACAGTCGCGTCTTCGGTCCGGTCCCGCTGGAGCTGGTCGAGGGGCTGGTCGTGCTGCGGGTCGCGCCGTCCCCGCGCCTGCTGGCGGTGCGCCCCGTCCGCATCGGCACCGCCGCTGCGCCGCTGCCCGACAGCGCCTGACCGGCCCGGTGTCCAAGCACCGGACCGGTCGGGCAACCGCCCCCGCGGCCTAGATGAAGATGATCTGGGCGCCCTGCGACAGCTCCATGAAGTCGGTCGCGCTGATGATCCCCTCGACCCCGTCGTACAGGTCGCCCTCGGTCAGCCGGTTCATGTCGGCCGACATCCGGCACGCCCACAGGTGGCCGCCGGACTCGTGGATGATGTCGAGGAACTCCGGCACCTCGGGGACGTCGAGCTCGGCGATCTGCTTGCGCATCATCCGCGTCGCCACCGCGGTCATCCCCGGCAGCCCCATCACCGCGTTGGGCATGTGGGTCGCGGGGTTGCCCATCGCGACGAACTTCAGGTCCCCCATCGTCTTCTTGTTGATGATCTCGAAGCCCCAGAAGGTGAAGAAGATGTGGACCTCGATCCCCTCCCCGAGAGCCGCGTTGGCGAGGACCAGGGCCGGGTAGGCCATGTCGAGCGAGCCCTTCGAGCAGATCAGGACGAGCTTGCGGCCACCCTCGTCCTCGTCGTCGAACGACGGGACGGGGGCCGTGCCGAGGTCGGTCGCGGTCATGGTTGCCTCCTCAGGCTCACACGCAGCCGACGGGCTTCTGGAGCCCGGCCACGTAGGACAGCTTCTTGGCTGGCTTCTTCGGGAAGAGCTGGAACAGCTCCTTGGTCGGAAACCCGCCGACCGCGGTCGTGCGCCGCAGGGTCGGGGTCTCGCCCTGCTCGGCCTGGTCGGCACGGGCGAAGGCGATCACCTCGAGGTGGCGGGGGGTCAGCTCGAGGCCGATGTTGGCGGCGAGCTCGCGTGCGAGCTCCTCGTCCCACTCGGCCGGGTCGGTGAGGAACCCCTCGTCGTCGAGGTGGATCTCACGGTCGTGGACGGTGACGACGGGCATGGTCGGTGCTCCTTGGTCGAGGTCGGGACGGGGTCGGGACCGGCGAGGACTGGCCGCGGGCTCAGGGCTGGTCGACGCCGAGGCTGCGGAGCAGCTCGAGCATGCGCCCGAGCCCGCGCCGGACGTCCGGGTCGCGCAGCTGCCGCAGCAGCGCGAGGGTCGACGGCGGCGGTCCGCCGCTCGGGGTGTCCGGGTGGCTGACGGACCCGGCGGTCTGGCGCAGCAGCTGGAGGATCTCCGGCTGCGTGAGGTCGCGCAGCGTCTCGAGCATCAGCACGACGTTCTCGCCGAGCGCCTCGACGTCGTCCTCGTCGAACGAGGCGACGATCCGCTCCACGACGCGGCCGCCGCTGCGGGCGAAGCCCAGGTACCCACGCTGGTCGAGCTGCTGGATCCCTCCGGTCAGGGCGTCCATGGCCGGTCCCGACAGGACCCCGACCTCCGCGGCCAGGTCGCGCAGCGGCTCGAGCTCGGCGTCGCGCCGTTCGGCGTGCTCCAGCAGCAGGCCGAGGGACGCCTCGATCCGGTCGAGGCGGTCCGCGGTACCTGTCGTGGCGGTGTGCGTGTCGAGTGCGATCACATCGACACCTCCATCAGTGCGCTGGCGGGTCGGGGCGCGTCGTCGGCCCCCGGCTCGGGTCCGGGCTCGGGTCCCGGCTCCGGCGGTCGCTGCTTGCCGACCATCGACATGTCGGTCGCGAGGGGCAACGGCCGGCCGGGCAGCAGCACGTGCCAGTAGATCCAGCGGAAGGCGAGCTTCCCGAGGTGGTTGGCCTGGTTCTCGCCGAGCAGCCGGAGTGGGCCGAGGGCCGGCAGCGGGAACGTCCCCGTGAGCGGCTCGGTGTCGTAGTTGAAGTCCAGCAGCATCGCCTTGCCGTGACCCGACTCGATGAAGCAGTTGGCGTGGCCGTCGAAGCGCTCGTGCATCTCGAGCCCCTCGACGTGGCGCAGGAAGTTGTCCACGAAGACGTCGACGGCGAAGTGGGCCACCGAGCCAGCCTTGGACGTGGGCAGGTTCGCCGCGTCCCCGAGGGCGAAGACGTCGTCGAGGTCCTCGGCCAGGAAGGTGTGCTTGTCGACCCGGACGTGGTCGAGCTCGTCGCCGAGGCCCGAGCGGCCCACGAAGGCCGCGCCGCGGTTGACCGGAACCGTCACCAGCAGGTCGAACGGGACGACGCGCTCGTCGTAGCTGACCAGGCACTGCTCGTCGAGGTCGACCTGCTCGAGCATGAAGTCGGGCTCGAGCTCGATGCCCCGCTCGGCGAACATCCCCCCGAGCTCCCGAGCGGCCAGCGGCTTGGTGAAGGCGCCGTCCAGCGGGGTCACGTAGGTGACCTGCGTCACCTCGCGCAGGCCGCGCTCCTGCAGCCAGGCCTCGACGAGGAAGGCGAACTCCAGAGGCGCGACGGGGCACTTGATCGGCAGGTCGACCAGGTTGACCACCAGGCGCCCGCCCTCGAAGCGTTGCAGTGCGTCCCGCAGGGCGACGGCGTCCTCGAGGGTGTAGAAGCTGTGGACCCCACGCTCGCGCGCCGACGGGTCGGCCAGCCCCGGCGTCTCGGACGGGCTCGGGTGGGTCCCGGTCGCGATGACGAGCTGGTCGTAGGCCAGCTCGGTCCCGTCGACCAGCAGGACGCGGTTGGTCCCGGTGTCGACCCGGTCGACCACCGCGGTGAGCTGGGTGACCCCCGCCGCGACCAGCCCCGCGCGCGGCTTGACGATCTGCTCCGGCCGGTACGTGCCGAACGGGACGAACAGGTAGCCGGGTTGGTAGTGGTGCTCGTCGCTCTGGTCGACGATGGTGATGTCCCACTCGTCCTCGGCCAGCAGGGGGCGCAGCCTGTTGACGACCATCGTCCCGGCCGTCCCGGCTCCGAGGACCAGCAGCCGTCGCATCGTGGGGCTCCTCCGTGTCGGCGGCCCCGGGCCGTCACGTCGGGCCCGGCCTGACCGGGGCGACGAACCGCTCGGTGTCGGGGCGGAGCCGCTCCGGACGCGGTGACCCGTCCCGGGTTCCACGGCTCCTGCACCACTGACATCCTGCGACGGCAGCGGCAGCGGCAGCAGGGCACAAGGGCACGTCGTGCCGGGGGCACAGGGCCCGGCCCCGGCCGTCCGGACGGGCCGAGGGGCCTAGCCGAGCTGCGGCTGCGGCGCGACGACGACCCGGTCGCGACCGGCCTGCTTGGCCTCGTACAGCGCCGCGTCCGCACGCTGCAGCGCCGCGTCCCGGGACTCCCCGGCGCACAGCGGCGCGACGCCGATGCTGGTGGTCACCGGCACGGGACCGGACGCCGCCGCCACGGCGTGGCGCAGTCGCTCGGCCGCGACCTGCGGTGCGAGGTCGTTGCCGCCGCGCACGAGCACGAGGAACTCCTCGCCACCCCAGCGCGATGCCTCGTCGCCCGGACGCACGACCGACCGCAGCGCGTCGCCGACGGCGCGCAGGACCCCGTCGCCGACCGCGTGCCCATGGGTGTCGTTGACCTGCTTGAAGTGGTCCAGGTCGAGCAGCAGGAGCAGGTCCCCCGGCCCGGCCGCGTCCAGCGACGGGCCCATCCCGCGCCGGTTCACCAGCCCGGTCAACTCGTCGCGCACCGCCAGGCCCGCGGCGGTGCGCGCGCGCCTCTCGTGCACCGACAGCACCTGCACCGAGCCGGCGAGCCCGTCGACCATCACCAGCAGCACCAGCACGGTGGCCACCGAGTAGGTCGCGTCGAGCGGGAACCGCGCCGTCGCGATCGTCACGCTCGTCAGCATCGCGACCGCGACGAGCCCGGCGTGCCACCGGGCCCTGCGCCGTGGGAACGCCAGGTACGCGCCGGTCGCGGTCAGCGCCGCGACGCCCTGGACGCTGGTCAGCAGACCCGGGGCGTCCGCGGCGGGGACGTGCACCGCCGCGTCCAGCTGGAACACCCACAGCATCACCGCGACGACCCACCACAGCCACGCGTCCAGCAGCGCACCGCGGCGGCGTGCACGCACGCTCACCACCAGCAGGCCGAGGAGCACCGCGAGGCCGACCCACACGGCGACGATCGAGGCCACTCCCCGCTCCAGGCCACCGTCGTCGTCCAGCGCCCGCAGACCGATCACCCCGATGGCGAGCACGAGCACGACGAGGCGGACGCGTCGACGCTGGGCGGCGACGTCGCGCCGCATCCGCTCGTGGTCGTGCACCTGCGTCCCCCCGCTCCCCTGGTCCCCCATCGGCCGCGACCCGCAGCGCCATGAGCGCACGTGCGCACGTCGGCCCCCGCGGGAACCCGACCGCGCCCCGCGGCGGCGCAGCCCCGTCAGAGCGCCTGCAGGACCACGTAGAGGAGCACGGCCACGGCGCCGAAGATCGTTGCCGCGACCACGAGCAGGGCGATCCCCCGCTCGGCACGTCGCGGCGTGCGGCGGTGCGAGACCGGCGCGGGCAGCTGTGCGAGCAGCGCCGCGGCGCGCTCGACCTGGTCGGCGGCGACCAGCAGGCTCGCCCCGCCGGTGACGAAGCCCACCTCCGGCGAGGTACCACCGCCGTCGTCGGCGTTGACGACCGCGTCCACGTCGTGCTCGGCGAGCCACACCCGCGCCAGCTCGGCCACGGGTCGGTTGGGGAAGCTGCCGACGCGACGACGCTCGACCCGCTGTCCGTCCACGCGCGTCCCTCCGACCGGACCATCAGCGTAGGACCGCGCCCGTGTCGCCCCGACGGCGTGCGGCCACTCCCCCGGCCCGGGCCTGCCGCGCCGCCTCGGTCCCCTCAGCGTCGCCGGGCGACGACCCCTCAGCCGCGCCGCCTCGGTCCCCTCAGCGTCGCCGGGCGACGACCCCTCAGCGTCGCCGGGCGACGACCCCTCAGCGTCGCCGGGCGACGAC
>Ga0136604_1000161_pt1 | contig 37534 bp, 39 predicted proteins | sample AntRauFillE10628_FD_104928 | JGI IMG/M metagenome (GOLD analysis project Ga0136604, IMG submission 104928) | Saline lake microbial communities from Rauer Islands, Antarctica - Metagenome Filla E10 #628 | ecosystem: Environmental > Aquatic > Non-marine Saline and Alkaline > Saline | place...
ATCACTAGTGTGAGCGGTGCTTACTACTATGCCATTAATGCTGGCAGTATTATTAAAAGTAAAGGTATCGTTAACCCCGACTAAATTCCCGGTCTGACCTAGAGTATCACCTAAATTAAAATCAGTATCGTAAACATAGGCTGCGGCAAAACTTGAATTAGTTACGATTAATAATAAAATTTTAAATAGTCTATTAAATCTCAAAAGCTTAATTCCTTTTTATGCTCTTTGTAGTTTAGTAGAAAAAACTTATATTTCTTGCTGGAATACTATCCTTATTATCAATCCCAACAAGCTTTACCAATTACTCACTGATTCAAAAGTGAAGTGCAAGCAAATCATTTAATTAATTATCTTAAATTCTTTATAGTTAAGTTCATAATTATTAGCATTAAATTCCATCAGCCAAAGAATATTTTTGGCTTGGATTTGCATGATTGGCAGCATGCTGTTTCAATAAAAAACGCCCTAAATAAGCAAAAGGAGTATCTAACAAAGCTACAATAAGCTTCAAGCCAAAAGTTGTAGTTGCTATAGTTATAATAAGCCTAAGAGGGAATACTTTGTAAAAAGCTAACAAGCTAAATACTGCTGTATCTAGCAATTGAGAGCTAATGGTTGAAAAATTATTGCGTAACCATAAATGTTTGCCTTGCATTTTATTTTTTAAAATATCAAAAATCCATACATCATAAAACTGAGAAACTAAATAAGCTGCAAAACTTGCAATAGAAATTCTGGTAGTTTGGTTAAACAATATAAGCATATGATGGTGGTATATATCATCAGCTGCAGGTTTAATCCACAATGATAAATTTAGTGCAACATTAAAAAAGACTAAAGTATAAAAACCTAATACGACTGCGCGCTTTGCTTCTTGCTTACCGTAACATTCAGACAATAAATCAGTGGCTAGAAATATACTGCCATAAGCTATATTGCCTAAAGTAGCTGTTACCCCAAAAATTTCTACTATTTTCACCACCTGTATATTGCATAAAATTATGCCACTAATAATGGTAAAATAAACTCCTAACTTTCCAAATAATTTAATGGATATAATAATAAATAAAAAATCTACAAGAACTGTAAATATCCAAATAGCCTCATTACTCATTTTAAGCCTTTGATAAATTTTGCTTTACTCTTGGTAGGCTTTTTCTATCGCTCATAAATGACAGAGGAAATAAAATACAAAACATAATTATGCTGCAAATCATTAACACTGAAAAATAAGCATTCCATGAATTATCGATCAACATCCCTAGTGGCGCCCCCGCCATTGCTGCACCTGCATTAGCGAAACATCCGACAAAGCCATTAGCTGTGCCTGCCGCTTTTTTATCGACATATTCCGCCGCTGCAAGGCCTATTAACATTTGTGGGCCAAATATAAAAAATCCCATGGCAAACATCAAGCTATAGCAGCGATAAACGCCAATGCTACCATTACTGTTAGCCTCTGTGAAGAAATATAATGTTATAATTATTCCAAGGGCGCAAATAGCACTAAAAGGAGCGCGTCTGCCAGAGAAGATATAATCAGAAGCCCAGCCAGCCAAAAGAGTGCCTATAAAACCGCCTACCTCAAACCAGGCAATACTGCCCCCCGCACTAACTCTATCAAAGCCATTTTGCACAAGATAAGTAATGGTCCAATCATTCATCCCGGTGCGGACCACATATACAAAAAAGTAGCTAAAAGCCATTACCCACACAAATTTGTTTTCCAACACATGTTCAAATAATATTTCTTTAAAAGTAATACTAGAAGGGGCATCTATTACTTGGCTACCAGAGCTGTCTTCTTCTTTAAAAGCCTCAATAGAGGGCAATCCCAAACTAGTTGGTATATCGCGCAATCTATCTAATAAAATCAGGCCGCAAGCAATACACAGCCCACCCGAAATAAACATGGCCAAACGCCAACCGGTAACTCCAGCTATAGTGTAGGGAATAACCATTGCACATATAATAGGAATTAAACCACCACCTACATTATGGGAGGTGCTACACAAGCTCCACCATGTGCCGCGCTCTTTTTTGGCAAACCAATGGGTTAATTGTTTAGCCACCGGTGGCCAACCCCAGCCTTGAAAAATGCCATTAGCTCCCCAAATTAAAATCATAAAATAAATTGAAGAAGACATCCCAAATAAGATATTTAAAATTCCGGTTATTATTAATCCAAAAGACATAAAATAACGCGGATTAGATATATCAGATAACATGCCACTTATAAATTTGCTAATGCCATAGCATACATAAAATACAGTACCGCATAGCCCTAAAAGTTTACAAGAAATACCTAAGTCCAAATTGATTTCATAAAGCACGGAAGCAAAACTTTTGCGCGTAAAATAAAAAAACACATAACCTGTGTACATTGAGATAAAAATTCGCATCCGCCAATATTTATAAGCACTTGCAATTTGATTAGGGTCGGTAATGGTTGGCTTATTCTTGGCGGGCTTTAATTTTTTACGTATATGTTGAAACATTTAACCCTTCCCTAATTTACCGTTGCCCTAAAGGCACATACTCTGCACCTAAAGACAAGGCTACGGCTTTATTAGTAATTTCCCCTAAACATACATTTACCCCGTTAGCAAGATAAGGGTTTACTTTATATGCACTTTTATTTGCAGCTAATTCTAATACATATGGCAAAGTCACATTATTTAAGGCAAGCGTTGAGGTGAGAGGCACACTGGCTGGTAAGTTGCTAACACAAGCATGCACTATGTCTTTATATAAATAAGTTGGGTTAGCAAAATCTGTAGCTTTGCTGGTGGCAAAACAGCCTCCTTGATCAATTGCAACATCAATAACTACAGAACCTGGGCTCATGCTCGCGACCATAGCTTTTGAAACAATTTTAGGAGCTGCAGCTCCTGGCACTAAAACTGAGCCTATTACCAAGTCCATAAGCGGTAACAATTCGGCCAATTTACTTTGAGTAGATAAAACTGTATGGAGTTGATTACCAAAAATCCCCTCAAGTTGGCGCAATTTATCAGCTGCAGTATCTAAGACAGTTACCCGTGCGCCCATTCCCAAAGCCACTCGTATCGCATTAGTACCAACAACCCCGCCACCTATAACTAAAACTTCGCTAGCTTTTACTCCTGGGACGCCTCCTAATAAAACGCCTTTGCCACCATGAATTTTTTCAAGGCAACGAGCCCCAAGTTGCACCGCGATTTTGCCTGCAACCTCACTCATAGGGGCTAATATGGGTAATTCATTATTGGCATTATTAATAGTTTCGTAAGCTATAGCTGTAACTTTTGAATCTTGGAGGAGGCGTGTTTGGGCAGTATCGGCAGCTAAATGCAAAAAAGCGAACAAAGTTTGGTCAGATGATAATAATTTGCATTCATCAAGTTGGGGCTCTTTTACTTTGACAATTAGCTCACCTTTAGCAAAAACATCAGCTTGAGAGCAAATTTTAGCTCCAGCAGCTTCATAATGGTCATCTATCATTCCAATGCCATCGCCTGCCTTGTGCTCTATAAGCACCTCATGCTTTGCAGCTACAAGTTCACGCACGCTATTGGGGGTAAGACCCGCCCGATATTCATGGTTTTTGATTTCTTTGGGAACACTTATTATCATGCATGCATTTTCGTACTGTAATCAAGAAAAGTCAATGCCTTTAAAAGTTAGTCAGATTAAAGCCCTAGACCCTGTCTTTGCTGGTTTTTAAAGAAAAGTAATTAATATATTTTGTAAAAATTAATTGATTACGACAATCCTTTGAATAAGACAAAAAATAAATTTTATGAGCTATAATCTTTAGTTTTTTAATAATAAATTGCACCATACTTAGCAATTGACTGATCCTCAAGGCTCATAAAAAGTATATACATTATTTATTAATGGCGAAAATTATTGCGGCCTTGTCATAAATGTCATTTACTTTACTGCTGATTCTAGCTTCGTAAATCCTAAAATTAAAGTTTCTATTATTAAGAATAATTTGTCTAATTTTGGGGGAAATTTTTATAATAAAAATCCAAACAAACCAAGGTCGCAAGCTTTTTATTACTCATGCCACATAAATCAATTAACCCACAATTATGTGCATCTTTATTATTAGTAGTAAAGACATAAGTATTAGTTTTATTAGCTAAATTAAAAGCTAAGCCTGCAGTTTTTGGAATAATTTTATCATCATAAACATTAAAAGCTAAGTTTCTTTCAACCCCGACTTTTTTTTGTAATTGACTAAACCTAGTCTTAGTTGGCATGGAAAAATTTAATAAAAAGAAAAGTGGCACAAGCAAAGCCCCTAAAACATGACCTACTATAGGGATTATCAAACCAAATAAGCTTATTACTTCTAGAGATAAGCTAGAGAAAGTTCTATCGGCAATTAAATTAACTGGACGATTTTTGTAAGCCATGCGCCAGGCCACCTCAGTGGCAACAGCGGCCCCTAAAGAGCGACCATGTAAAATTATATTGCTAGCTTGGATACCATTTTTCTCTAAATGTTGTATTATTTTTTCTAAGCCTTGATATAAATCCTGTGGGCCACAACACTCACCAGTACTTCTACCTACACCATAATGATTAAAACTTAATAAAGATAACTCATCATTTGCCACAGCACTTTTATAACAATCCATACCATAAAGTAGGGTAGATTCTGCGCACTCAGCATTAGCTCCTACCATTATTATAACTTTATGATTGTGCAATGACTTATCTGTTTTTGCATCTGCTAGCAAGCTTTGACCAAACTTAAGGTTCAAACTTATAAACTTTCCTTGAAGCTCGCCTTTGGGAGTGACTAAATTAAAGTTGTCAAATTTTTCAGTTACATTGCAAAAATATGCATATTCCTCAGAAACATTAACCGCGCCATCACTTGAAATATTATAATAAAAAAATTTTGGGGCTGGAAAAATTAAACTAAAAATTTTTTTTCTTGTTTTTTTAAACATATACTTGCTCTTAATTTAAGCTCAAGTATAGTTAAATTCTAATAATAAGCTATAAATAGTTTGCACATCCTTATCAAAAAAAGTAATCATGCTAATAAGATCGTGATTAGTATTAACCTGTGTGAGGTTTAATTGCTTAAGTTTGTCCATCAAATCCACAATTGCAATACGCTTTGTATTATTTGCTATAGATGATGAACAAAAGTCTGGCATTTTAGCCAATTTTAGCCAAATACTTGCAAGTACTTGTTTTAAATTCAAAACGACCTGTTGCACTCTTTGGGTAAGGGTTAGAACTTCATGAGCCACAGAAGCAAAGCTACGGCTAGATTCACCAACCTTTGCAGCTTCCATAAAAGCATTTACTCCTAATAAATTAAGTTGCTCAGCCATGTAAATGAGCTCATCCAAAACCTTGCAAATATGTTGATTTTTTTGGTTTAAGCTGTCTATTATGAGCTGCAACTGCTTTATGTCCTTTGCATGTGCAGCTGAATCTGTTTCCTTTATTTGCAAAGTATAAGGTTTATTAAATGAAATGCTGTCTAAATCATTATTAGTTTTTTTTAAATTATCATAAGCTCTTTGAAGTTCTTCACTAAAATCTAATAAACCAACCATTTTACGTAATAATTCACTAGCAATTTTTTGCTGAATTAAAGTATGATTTTGAGAGAAGGGCTGCATATTAGCTAATAAATTAAAAGCAATTTTTTTAAAAATCTTATCTTGGGAAGCAAAGGGTAATATTTTAGCTTGAGTATCTTTATGTGCCACTTTAGCATGATGAACACGAGCTTTGTTGTGCAAAATGTATTTAATATTATGCCGCGCAGCCCAATCTTGCTTGAATTGATATAACCCCTTACAAGTAATAATTAAGCTAATTATTGTGCCAGCTAAAAATAAATATTCTAGCTTATTAATAGTAGTTAAATATATACTAATTGGGTTTTTAAGGTAGAGCACATAAAATGCCGAGGATAATAAAAATGGCAAAAATACTACTTTTGTTAGATTAGTATCGGATTTAATGTGCATCATTTTTAATCTCAACAGGTCTTGCATTAATCAAGCATTATACCACAAGATAAGTTTGCGAACTAATGCTTTTGCTAGCATATGCAACAATTATTGTCGCATGTTATATAAAACTTCAAGAGTATCTTTAATAGATTGCGAAGCCCCTTCTAAATCTTGTTTTCGTACCATGGCTAATAGTTGGGTATTTAGCTCTTTACCTAATTCAACACCCCATTGATCAAAAGGATTATTACCCCAAATTGCGGCTTGCACAAAAGTTTTATGCTCAAAAGTTGCCAATAATTGGCCTAATGTATAAGCAGTTAATTTACGCAAAATAAATAAACTATTTGCGCGGTTTCCCGGGCAAACCTTTGCGGCTGATGCGTCATCTTTTCCGCTAATTAAAGCTTTAGCTTGAGCTATGCAACTAGAAATTAATAAATCATCTAATTGGGAGTCCGTCGAATTATGCGCTACTATTAAAAAATCTATGTTAGCTTCTAATTTACTTTGATGTAATAATTGCATAAATGCATGTTGTACATTGCAACCTACCCCACCCCAAATAATAGGTGCAGTATTAATTTTTAAAATTTCACCATGCTCATTAACTGCCTTGCCATTACTTTCCATTTCTAATTGCTGTAAAAATTCTGGCAGCAGCGCTAAGCTATCAGTGTAAGGAATTATTGCATGTGTTTGATGCTGCAATACGTTTATATGTAAAATGCTAACTAAAGCTAATAACACTGGTATGTTTTGCTTAAATTCTACTGTGGCAAAATGATTATCTACAGCTTGCGCCCCAGCTAACAACTCTAAAAATACTGTAAAATCAAACTGTAAAGCAATAGCTAAACCAACTGCTGACCATAAAGAATATCTACCACCGATACTTTGGGACATCAATAAAATGTTATCCTCTTGAGGTACGATTTTTTTAGCAAGTTGGGCATTAGCTGTTATAGCATACAAGCTGTCAGCTGGCGCAATTTTAGCAACTTCAAACCAAGTTTGTACTTTTTGGGCAAGAGATAGAGTTTCTATCGTTTTAAAAGATTTGCTACAAATAACACAAACCGTATTTTCAGGCACACAAGTGGTTAATACTTTATGTAAAGAATTGCCATCGCTATTTGCAACAAAATGAATTTTTCTAGTAGCTTGGTAATTATTAGCTAAAGCTTGGCAAACGAGCCTTGGTCCCAAATCAGAGCCACCAATCCCCAACCAAATAACATCTTTATCACCAATTGCTTGTAAAATATCTTGCATTTTTTGGTGTAATTGTTTAACACTAGGTGACAAATTATTAATAGCTCGCATTTGACAATGCTCAGCCGCGCGGTTCTCACTTAAATTAACTATCTTCCCTGTCATTAGAGAGTTAATCTTATCTTGTAAATTTGCACTTTTTGCCACATCTAATAATTTAGATAATATTTGAGCATCTATAGGCTGGCGGGTTAAGTCTAATTTAAAAGAATTATCATATCCTAAAATAAATTGGGCTGCGCGCATTTTATCTGATAATAATTCCTCAATTTTTCCCAAATTATCAACGCAACTTCTAATTTCCTCTAACTTAGAACTCAAAGAGTCTTTAGCAGAACTTGTGATTGTCATATTTTAACCTTAATTATTTGCATTATAATTTTAATACTTAATTTTTCTCTACCCGCTGGGTTGTCTGCATAATCAAAAATTGATGCCATGAAATTTTGTCTTTAAGTATTTTTTTCCCCATTAATTCTAATAATGGAGTTAAAATAAAATTACGCTCCCACAGCCTAGGATGGGGAATAGTTAACTCTTTAGTCTGAATCACTTTGTTAGCATACAGTAAAATGTCAAGATCTATAACTCTAGGGCCAAAGCGCGCTACTGTGAAATCTCTTCCCATTTGCATCTCAATTTTTTTTAGCTGTTTTAACAAACTAAATGGCGAAAGTTTAGTGTGCACGCGCAAAACTTGATTTAAAAAATCATCTTGCGCTACAAAACATTGGGGGGAGGTAAGATAAACACTAGAAACAGCTAATAAGGCGATACCTAGCTCTTCTAACTTATCTTTAGCCATAACTAAATTTTGCAGTTTATCACCTACATTACTACCAAGCGAAATGTAAGCTATATTAGGCATCATTAGTAGATTTTTTAGGCTTATAACGGCGATAACTAGTACGCGTTTTATTTACTTTGGTCATTTCTAATTGCTTATCAGCATCAGCCACCTGAAATTCTTGCCACCAATTAGCATACTCCAAGCATTGTTCTGGATATATTTTGCTACGTAATAATAGAAAATCAAAAGACGCCCGAAAATTTTGCTGTTCTAATAATTTTTGTGCTCTTTTAGGAGTACGTTTGCGCACAAAATCATCTTGCATTTCCCAGATATCAGCTACCATAGCTTGTATACGCTTAGGTATTGCTAATAATTTTTGCTGTTCTAATAACAAAGTTTCAATTGCTTGGATTTTTGCTTCATAATTTTTCATTTTATTATTTTTATTTTTTTGCAATTCCAACACATATTTAGGCCACAAAAAAGCAGCTATTAAAAACCCTGGCGAGACTCTGCGAGCTGCATTTACCCGCTTATCAGTGTCTAATAAAGCCTCATGGATAAAGCTTAAATCACAAGGAGATATTTGATTAAAATCTATAGCAAATAAAATTGTTAAACTATTGTGCTTTTGCAAAGCCTCAAAGGTGGCCAAAGCTTTACCATGTAAAAACAACTTAATGTACTCTTCAAACACGCGCGCTTTAGATACCTTTTGCAATAAATCTGTTACTTGGCTTAATGGTTTGGCCGTATTTGGATGAATATTAAAATCTAGCTTGGCTGCAAATCTAATAGCTCTTAAAATCCTAACAGGATCTTCTATATAGCGTTGTTTGGGATTACCAATAAGACGTAATTGTCTTTTGCGTAAATCTTTCATGCCACCCACATAATCTATTATAGAAAAATCACGAATATCATAATAAAGAGCATTAATGGTAAAGTCGCGCCTAAAAGCATCCTCATCAATAGCACCATACTCATTATCGTGCATAATCATGCCATCAGTATTTAGCTTATGCTGCGAGCTAGATGCGGCCCTAAAAGTTGAAACTTCAATTATTTCACAGCCAAAACGCACATGCGCTAATCTAAATCTGCGTCCAATTAAAATGCAATTGTTAAATAAACTTTTAATTTGTTCTGGGGAAGCATCAGTTACTACATCAAAATCTTTAGGTTTGCCTTCTAAAATTAAATCACGAATGCAGCCTCCCACCAAGTAAGCACTATAACCCCCGCGCTTTAATCTATTTAGCACCTTAAGTGCATTAGGGCTTATATTGCTGCGACTAACATTGTGCTCTGCCCGAGAGTAGACCTTTGGTTTAATTTTTTTTCTATTATTAATCCAGCTAAATAAATTGCTTAACATTTATTCCCTATTTTATGCATCAATTCAAAATTATACTAAATTGAAGGTATGTATACAAAAAAACGCATCAAAGCTTTTACTTTAATTGAAATTTTAGTTGTTATGGCAACCCTTGCCGCAATAAGCGCCTTTTCAGTGCCACTGTACACGGATTTTATTATTAAAGCTAAAGTAAAGACCTTATGGCAAGAAGGTTCTCTGGCCAAGCAATATGTAGAAAACCAATATGTACGCTATGATACAGACCCGACAACTATTAATATAAATGCCGATTCCAGCAGTGCCACCACTTCATCCTCTTCAAATGTAGAATGCATTCAAATAGAAAATGGCAAAGTTTCAGTTGTAGGCTTATCTAGTAATCTAGGCAACAATGATATTTGGATATCTTTTGAGCCTATTGTAAATAATGGACAATTTCAATGGAGCTGCTTTTATTCAAATGATGCCCAAAAATATACCAATGAAGTGTGCACCACCTTCCAAGAAAAATGCAATGCAATAAGCGATGTCAATGGTAACATTTGGGGGAACTCCATTCAGGTTGGAGCTACTGAATACTTTGTATACAATAGTACTCTTAACACTCCAAGCGAGGTGAGTACTGCTTTTCAAACAGAATGCACCTCTGATCCTAATACTTTTGACTCTTGTGGAAACTGTAACAGCTTTAGTAACACCTCAACCGAACAACGCAGCGTAGATTTTAACATTATCGCCTCCATCGGTGGGGGCAGCCAAACCTTGGTAAGCCAGCAATGTAGTAAACAGCTAGCTATACCTTGTGTTGACCCCAATGTACCAACTTGTTAGGAGTAGCTTTGAAATTTTTTTTAGCTTTAATTTTATTTTTTTCATTAGCGCATGCAGATGATAGTAATTTTTGCGCCAATTACGAACAACTTAAAATAAATATGCCTGTAACTGATGCCATTAAATTACTTGGAATACCCACGCAATACTCTATTCCACAACACATAAATATAAAAGATGTGCTTAAGCAAGATAAGGCTGAGTGGGATGCTAAAAATGTTGAGCAGGCTCTTCAGATACATCCAATTTTTAGTCAATATGCCCAAGCTAGAATATCAGATAAAAACACCTTGATTTGGAATTTAAGCAATAAGACCAGAATTATGCTTAGAACTAAGGGCCAATTAATAGAGGAAAAATCAATTAATGTACAATGTAATGCGTTTTAATGTAGGCTTTTCCGCTATTGAGCTGCTTATTACTTTTGCTCTGCTAGCAATTGTGTCTGCAATAGGAGTACCTACCTATGCTAAATATCAAACCAGAGTTAAAATGGCTAATATACTAAAAGAAGTTAATGCTGCACAAATGATAGTTATTAATGATTATCATAACAATAAAACTTTTAATGACTCAAATTATACCAATGGAGACTATAATTTTACTAATTCCCAAGCCAATTATATTAGCTCAATTGATATAGTAGACGGCATTATTACCATAAATGGGGAGCCTACAGAACTTGGTAGTCGCACAATTACTTTAACCTTAACTCCAAATGTAAACAATAATGATATCACTTGGAGCTGCGCTGTAAATGATGCCGCCTTTAATGAATATGTGGCCAAAGAATGCAGAATTTAACAAAGGAAAAGGGCTTTAATAGCCCTTTTCCGTAAACATTAACTAAACTAATTTCATCCTAAACATATTAAGATAATAATGGCGCTATTACTAAACTAACGATGGCCATTACATTAATTAAAATATTCATAGAAGGACCCGAGGTATCTTTAAATGGATCGCCAACAGTATCCCCAACAACTACGGCCGCATGCTGCTCAGATCCTTTACCCGCAAAGTTACCCTTTTCTATAAATTTTTTGGCATTATCCCATGCACCACCGGCATTTGACATTAACAATGCAAGTAAAACACAAGATAATAATGCCCCAGATAACATGCCGCCTAAGCATTTAGCACCTAAACCAAAGCCTACAATTACCGGCATAAATACCGCAATAATACCAGGTATTATCATTTTTCTAAGGGCCGCGCTAGTTGCAATATCCACACACCTAGCAGTATCAGGTTCGGCTTTACCTTCCATTAAACCAGGAATTTCTCTAAATTGACGTCTTATTTCCTGAATCATCTCAAAAGCTGCATCACCTACTGCCACCATTGTGATAGAGGAAATTAAAAATGGTAATACTCCACCAATAAATAAGCCAATTAAAACACTAGCTTCATTTAGCTCAAGATTAAAAGATGCGTTATTAATACTAACTGTTTCAATATAAGCTGAAATAATTGCTAGTGCCGATAATGCTGCAGCTCCAATAGCAAAGCCTTTACCAATGGCCGCGGTGGTGTTGCCCAGCTCATCTAAAGAATCAGTGATTTTGCGTGTGTTTGCGCCTAAACCACCCATCTCAGCTATACCCCCGGCATTATCAGCAACAGGACCATAAGCATCTATAGCCATAGTAATACCAACAGTTGCTAGCATGCCCACAGCTGCTATGGCAACTCCATATAAGCCAACAAAACTAGTTGCCACATAAATGATGCCACAAATCACTAAAACCGGTGCCATAACTGATTCTAACCCAACAGCTAAGCCTGTAATTATTACCGTGGCAGCTCCGGTCTCTCCTGATTTGGCTATTTTTTCAATAGGTGAGCCCGCAGTATAATATTCAGTAATAAGCCCAATACCAACGCCACCTAAAGCCCCAGCTAAAATTGCATACCAAATACCTATGTCTAATTTTGCAGCATTAACCACAAAATAAGAAGCTATGATAAATAGCACCGCAGCGCTCATAGTGCCAGCTCGAAGTGCAACCTCTGGAGCCTGATTCGACAAAGTCTTAACTAAAGCAATACCAATTAATGAACAAAACAGACCAGTACAAGCTAAATATAAGGGTAGAGCCATATGAAGTGCAGGCTCAGACAAAGTTGCACCAATAGCAATAGCTGCAATCATTGAGCCACAATAAGATTCAAAGATATCAGAGCCCATGCCCGCAACATCACCTACGTTATCACCTACATTATCTGCAATAACTCCTGGATTGCGTGGGTCGTCTTCTGGAATTCCAGCTTCAATTTTACCTACTAAATCTGCCCCTATATCGGCACTTTTAGTAAAAATTCCTCCGCCAACACGCGCAAATAAGGCAACTGTAGAAGCCCCCATACCAAAACCATGAATAGCATGAGCCGTAGATGCATCTGCGGCAAATAAATAAAATAATAATCCCAAACCAAATAAACCCAATGAAGCAACGGTTAACCCCATAACTGAGCCACCTAAAAAAGCTATAGATAAAGCACGGGCCGCCCCCGAAGTATGCGCAGCCTGAGTAGTTCTAACATTGGCCTTGGTGGCAGTATACATCCCAACATAACCTGCTAAAGCTGAACAAAAAGCTCCCAAAGTGAATGCAAAAGCGGTATTAGCGCCTAAAAACCAGTACAGTAGCGATATTAGAAAACTCGAAAAAATGGCCAAAGTAATATACTCGCGCCGTATAAAAACCATAGCTCCCAAATGGATTTGATTTGCTATTTTTTGTATTCCAGGGTTACTAACTGGCTCGCGTACAATTATTTTATAAATAATTAAAGCTACAAGCAACCCCAATAAACCACAAAGAGGTGTGAAAACACCAACATCCATAGCTAAATGACTCATAAGATTCTCCAATACTGGTTCTCAAAAACCCCCACATTCTAACAAAAATACTTAACTAAAGCACAAAAACCATACAACTAATTTAATTTTTATATCTAAAAGAAGCTTATAAGTAGCAAAGACATTATAAACAAATTAGTTTTTAAGATAACTATGTTATAGCAAAAAGAGCCTTTACTTGACTTACAGCTTGTGAATAGTTAAGTTATTTTAATCATAAATTACCGTGAGACCCACATTGTTAAATTCTGTCACGCCAGGCACTGACTCGCCTAATCATTTCAATGTGATTATAGAAATACCATCAAATAGTCAACCCGTAAAATACGAAGTAGATAAAGCAACTGGTGTCATGTTTGTCGATAGATTTATGGCAACTTCTATGCGCTATCCTTGTGAATACGGCTATATTCCCCAAACCTTAAGTGAAGATGGTGATCCGGTGGATGTTTGTGTAATAAGCCCATTACCTTTAATTTCTGGCTCATTAATTGTTGTACGCCCGGTGGGAGTGCTGAAAATGACAGATGAGGCAGGAGTTGACGCCAAAGTTTTAGCTGTGCCTATTAGTAAACTTACTAGCATGTATAGCCACATGCGTGATATTGAGGATATTGATACTTTTACCAAAGATAAAATAGCACATTTTTTTGAACATTATAAAGATTTAGAATCTGGGAAGTGGGTTAAAATAGATGGCTGGTATAACGTAGAAGCTGCCAATACAGAAATTTTACAATCAATCAAACGCTACAACAGCAGTATTTAAATCTAGCGCTTGTTCAACTAAAATGCGCTCTATTCGTTTACCCACTCCTGTCATTAAGTCATAAGGGGAGCGTTGCGCTTGCTTGGCAAACTGCTCTATTGGATTTAATTCACTGCCCCAAACTGTAACTTCATCACCAAATTTAATGTTTAAATTAGTTATATCTATTGCCAGAGCATCCATAGAGACTAGGCCTAAAATATTAACCAGCTGTCCGGCAACTACCGCTTGGGTATATTGCGTATTATTTTTGGGAACGCCATCGGCATAGCCTATACTAACTATACCTATGCATAAATCCTTGGGAGCTATATAAGTAGCATTATAGCCAATAGCATCATGGGCTTTGACTTCTTTAATAGCAATAATTTTAGCAGTTAATTGCATCACCGGCTTTAACCCAAAATCTTTTGCACACGCCCCTGCAATGCTAGTTGCGCCATAGAGCATTAATCCTGGACGCACAATATCATAGCCATTTGATTTAGTTAAAATTGAGCTAGATTTATCCATTGAAGTAGAAAAACTTAATTGGGGATAAGCGGCTTTAATTTGCGCAATAGCTGCATCATAATTTTGAGTCTGAAGTAAATTTTCTTTGGCATTAGGCTCATCCGCGCAAGCATAATGAGACATTATTGCTTTTATCTTTATATGTTTAGATTTAGCAAAAATGCTAATAGCTTGCATAGCTTCATATAAATTTAAACCAAATCTGTGCATTCCAGTTTCAAGCTTTAACCATACAATTAAAGGATACTTAGGTGTGGAAAACTGTTTAATTATAGCTACTTGCTCCATAGAATGGATAACAGTATGTAAACCATAACGTAAAATTATTGCTAACTCAGCCTCATTAATAAAGCCTTGCATAATCAAAATAGGTTTGCGCGTGCAATCTATTATTTCTATAGCCTCATTGACTGTTGTCACACCATATCCAAATATATGGGTGTGTTGCTCTAGAGTTTTAACTATTTGCCTTGCACCATGTCCATAAGCATCAGCTTTTACCATAGCTAAAATTTTAGCCAAAGGCCTGCGCTTGCAAACAATGTCAACATTGTTTAATAAATTAGCGGCATTAAGTTTAACTAGGTGTCGTGGCTCCAACATTCACCCCCGAAGATTCAGCTTGATAAGCATAGTTATCAAAGCGCGAATATTTGCCCAAAAAAGCCAAGCGTACAGTGCCAATTGGACCATTACGTTGTTTACCTATAATAATTTCTGCAGTACCTTTAGCGGGAGATTCAGGATTATATACCTCGTCCCGATAAATAAAAGTTATTAAATCTGCATCTTGCTCAATAGCTCCTGATTCGCGCAAATCTGACATCATAGGACGCTTATCTGGACGACTTTCAAGCCCTCGATTTAACTGGGATAAAGCTATAATTGGCACATTCAACTCTCGCGCGAGTATTTTTAAAGAACGCGAAATTTCTGAGATTTCCATAGCTCGGTGCTCTGTAGAATGGGTGCCTAAGCGCATTAATTGTAAATAATCAATAATAATTAAACCTAAGCTTCCATGCTCTTTAATAAGGCGACGCGCTTTATTACGTACTGACATAGGACTTAGTGCACCATTGTCATCTATATATAGTTTGCGTTTAGAAATCAGCTCAACTCCAGAAATTATTCTAGACCAATCGCTGTCTCCTTGAATTTGGCCAGTACGCAACTTTAACATATCAATACGGCCAAGAGAGGATAACATACGAATAGCTAATTGCTCTGCTGGCATTTCCATTGAGCAAACTAATACACCTTTATCACTATGCATAGCAACATGCTCCGCAATGTTTAAGGCAAAAGTCGTTTTACCCATAGAAGGCCTGCCGGCTACTATGATTAAATCTGAAGGTTGAAGCCCTGCGGTAAGCTTATCAAAATCATTAAAACCACTCGCTAAGCCTGTAATTGGGGATTGGTGCTCGTGTAATTCTTCTAAACGCTGAATAGAGCCGGCCATAACCTCGGCTATTTGGCGTGGGCCCTGAATACGATGGCTTTGTTCGCGCTCAGCAATAGCAAAAACCTTGCGCTCAGCATCATCTACAATTAAGTCTAAGCTTTTACCTTGAGTGTCATATGCTGATTCACAAATTTGAGTCCCAACATTTATTAAACGGCGTAAAATAGAGCGCCCTTTAACTATATCTGCATAGTGACTAACATTAGCTGCAGTAGGAGTTTCCCTATTTATTTCAGCAAGCATTGCAAAATAGTTATTTTTTGAATCTTGCATGCTAACAATTTTGTCACTAAGCAAGGTAAGATCAAATGGTTTATCAGCTACAGCTAATTCAGAGATTGCCCGAAAAAATAATTTATGTTCTTGCTTATAAAAATCTTCTGCAACTAAAATGCCTGAGACAACATCCCAGGCATTATTATTAATCATTAAACTACCAATTACTGAACGCTCAGCATCGATAGAATAAGGGGGAACTTTAGTTTGAACCAATTTATTCCTCTGCTACGATATTTAGCTTAATTTTAGCTTTAATATCACTATGGTGCATCTGGATTTCCACCTCAAATTCACCTAGGGCACGAATTGGACCATCTTGCAACACAACTTCTTGGGTTAAAATTTCAATTCCTGCCATTTTGGCAGCATTGACTATTTCCATGCTAGAGACCGAGCCAAACAACTTGCCTTCTTCACTGGCGCGCACAGCAATTTTTAACTCTAAACCATCAATTTTCTTAGCCCGTTCAGCTAAGGCCGCCAACCTTGCCTGTTCCCGGGTTTCAAGCTCAGCTTTACGCTCTTCAAATAAAGCTATATTATTTTTATTGGCAACTACAGCTTTATTTTGTGGAATTAAAAAATTACGGGCATAACCTGGAGCAACTTTAACTGTTTCGCCTAAATTACCAAGCTTTTGAATGCGTTCTAATAAAATAACCTGCATGATAACTCCTTAATGCTGATCGCAATATGGCAATAATGCCAAATAGCGAGCTAATTTAATCTGGCGAGCAACTAAACGTTGCTCCTTAGCAGAAGAGCCTGTAATCCTGCTGGGAACAATTTTACCGCCTTCAGCAATTACACTCCGCAAAAAACCTAAATCTTTATAGTCAGCACTTGCACGTATTGAAAATTTATCTTTTTGAAAACTCATAATAAAACCTCTATTTAATTACTAACAACTTCACGCACTTCAGTTACAGCACTAGGTGCAGAATCAGGTTGAGCCGTACGTAACCCTTTTCTATCTTCTCTATCTTTTTCTTTTAACATAGGAGAGATTTCGCTAATAGCTTCTTTACGCTTTAATATTAAATTACGAATTACCGCATCATTAAACTTAAATGAGTTTGTTAGTTCATCAACTACAGACTGAGCACATTCTATATTCAATAAAGCGTAATGCGCTTTATGTAGTTTATTGATAGGGTAAGCTAGCTGACGGCGGCCCCAATCTTCCAAACGATGCACTTTACCATTGTTATTTTCGACAATAGCTTTATAGCGACTTATCATGGCTGGTACCTGATCGCTTTGGTCAGGATGTACCAAAAATACTACTTCATAGTGTCGCATATTAAACTCCTTATGGATAAAATAAATTAACCTTCTAAGGACACAAACTTAGTAAGGCAAGGAAAGTGGTAATATTAACTGAATAAACAGTCAATAGCAACGCTTATAGGCGCTGTCTATTAGCTTCAAATAAACAAATTCCAGCACAAACTGAAAGATTTAAGCTTTGTGTTACACCCTGCATGGGGATATTAGCTAGGTGATCACATTTTTTTGCAGTTAGCTCGCGCAAGCCCTCTCCCTCTGTGCCCAAAACAATAGCGCAAGGACCGCTAAAATCCATTGTATAAATATGTGCAGATGCCTCTAAACTAGTACCTGTAACCCAAACGCCAAGCTCTTGCAACTGCTCTATCACCCGAGCTATATTTTTTACATGCATAATATTAATAAACTCAACTGCACCGCTTGCAACTTTACGCACTATGGGAGTCAGATTAACCGACTTATCTTGAGGCATAATTAATAAATCAGCGCCAGCGGCTTCTACTACCCGAATGCAAGCACCTAAATTATGAGGATCTTGCACCCCATCTAAAATTAAAATTAAAGGATTATTTAAATTTTTTACAAATTCAGCTAAATTTTTCTCAAACAAAAATGGTTTGCCTTTAATGCTAGCCACTAAACCTTGGGTATTGACGCCATCAAAATAACACGCCAAAGTTTTAGCATTAGACTTAATTTGTGTAATACCATAAAAGCGAGCCAAATCTAACGTGCTAGCTAAATTATCTGCCTTGGCACTATCGTAATGTAATTCTATAATCCTTTCTGGACTATGTTGTAATAACTGCAAAATTACATTTTTGCCATAAACTTTAGTAATTTTCATGTGGATTTCTTGTCTCGGTTATTAGTTTTAGGCTTTTCTTTAGTCGAGCCAAATTTGCCAGACTTAGCTGGTAAATTGCGCCCCTCAGGCTTAGTTCTATTTTTAGCAGTTTTAGCTGTGCGTTTTTGCTGTTTTCGTGCCTGTACTAATTCTAAATCAATTTTTCTGTCATCAACATTAACTCTGACAACTTGTACAACAACTGCCATTCCAAGGCTATAATAATTATTGCCTTTTTCAGCAATTAGTTGTTGTTTTGCCACATCAAAAATATAATAATCATCATGTAAGCTAGCTATGTGCACTAAACCATCTACATAATAATCATTAAGTTCTACAAATAATCCAAAATTAGTAACTCCAGTTATAGTTCCTGCAAAAACTTCACCAATATGGTTAGCAATATATCTACATTTTAATGCTGAGGTTACATCACGCGTGGCATCATCAGACCTTCTTTCAGTCATAGAACAATGCATTAAAATTTGTTCCATGTCCTCGTATTTAATTTCTGCAAATTTTTTAGGATGTAAAATTTTTTTAATTTGACGATGTACAAGTAAATCAGGGTAGCGCCGAATAGGCGAGGTAAAATGGGTATAAGCTTCATAGGCTAAACCAAAATGACCAATATTTTCCACTCCATAAGTGGCTTGGTTTAAAGAACGTAACAGCACCATTTGAATAATCCGATAGTCGTCTCGTTGCCTAATTTTTTGAATAATTTTAGAATAATCTTTTGGGGTGAAGGTTTTTTTATTAGGGAAGCTAATACCTTGCTCATGTAAGAATAATTTAAGCCCCGCCAGTTTTTCCTCTTTAACGCCATCATGATTGCGAAAGACGCCAACAACTTTATTTTTACGTAAAAAGTTAGCTGTAGCAACATTTGCTAATAACATGCATTCTTCTATAATTTTATGCGCAACGTTGCGCTCAATTGGCACAATTTCAGTGATTTGATTATTTTTACCATAAATAATTCTAGTTTCAACGGTATCAAATTCTATAGCACCACGTTCAGTTCTTTCTTGGGCAAGCAGCTGATATAGATTATGTAGATTATGAATATTTTGCATAACTGCAGCTGCAGGTTTGGTTACCTCTAAATTATCAGGCTCTAATAATTTAGCAACTTGATTGTAAGTCATACGAGCTTTAGAGTGCATTACCGCTTCATAAAATTTAGAGCGTGTAAGTTTACCAGTTTTAGAAACTTTAATTTCACACACCATGCACAATCTGTCAGTTTCTGGCAATAATGAACATAAGCCATTTGAAAGTTTTTCAGGTAGCATAGGTATGACTTTGCTTGGAAAATAAGTTGAGTTTCCTCTATTTAAAGCTTCTTTATCTATAGCACTATCAGGTTTAACATAATAGCTTACATCAGCAATAGCTACATATAAACGAAATCCCCCAGAACTTACAGTCTCACAATAAACCGCATCATCAAAATCGCGTGCATCTTCCCCATCTATAGTAATTAAAGGTAAGGCGCGTAAATCTATGCGAGTACTAACTAAATTGTTAGATATAGTTTCATTTAATTTAGCGGCTTGCTCTAAAACTTTAGCTGGCCAAGTACTGGGAATTGCATATTGATGGATAGCCGTAGTTATGTGAATATCGCGGGTACTATCATCCCCTAAAACCTCAACTACCCTTCCAAAAAATTCACGTCCTCGCAATGACTCTACTAATTCAACTACAACTATATCTTCAGATTTAGCCTCAACCAAGTTCGCTTGCACTAATATGTTTTCTTGAAAATCACGCCCAAAAGGTATTACATAAGCATGCTCTTGCTCTTTTACAAATCTACCTGTGGTACATTGAGTTGAATTATCTAAAACTTCCACCACACGACCACGTACATCATTTTCTTCTAATAAAATTTTAGCAACTTCAATTTTCACTACATTACCAGGGACCACATCTTGAACATTTAAGATGCCAATTTTAGCAGCATTAGCAGTTCTAACAGCCAAGCCTAAAGCTTTATCTACTACCACTGTACCTTGAAATGTTACAGTTTCGTCTATTATCCAAAAGCGTTTGCGCGGTAATAATTGCAATTGACCATCACGCACCATAGCTTTAAGACGCCGCCCAATTCCAATAATCGCGTCTTCATCAGTTAAATTTAGCTGTTCTAAAATTTCGGCTAATTTTAACGGTTTTTTATTTTTTTTAATGATTTTTAGTAAATGTTCACGACTGGCTACTGGATTAGCATAATGTTCAGCTTCCCGTTTGGAATATGGATCCTTGCCCGCAGCAGACTTTTTATCTTTGCTCACCTAAAAGCTCCCGCTATTCTTTGGTAAAATATTTGAAAAACCTACCCTCGGGTTTAAGTACTAAAATGTCATTTTTAGTATTAAAACTCTCTCTATAAGTTTCTAAGGTTTTATAATATTCGAAAAAATCAGCAGATTTAGAGTAAGCATCTACAAAAATGCCTGCAGCTTCAGCATCACCTTCACCGCGCAAAAACTCAGCTTGTTTTTTAGCTTCAGCTAAAATTAAACGTTTTTCCTTATCTGCTTCTGCACGAATAGAAATAGCCTCCTTTTCCCCAGCAGCTCTAAATTCATTGGCTATTCTGTTACGCTCTGCTTGCATTCTTCTATATACAGAATTTTTCACACTAGATGGCAACTCAATCCGCTTTATACGCACATCAATAATACGTAAGCCCAGATTTTCTGTACCCTCATCGGCTAATTTACGCAATCTATCCATCAATTCCATGCGCTCGCCAGAGACTACCTCTGCTATCTTTAATTTACCAAACTCTATTTTCAATGCTGCATTTGCCCTTTGTCCTAATAAAGCTTCGGCACGGGCGCGCAAACCTTGGGTACGTTTATAAAATAAAGCTAAATTTTCTATTTTCCAAGAAACATAATAATCAACAATTACATCCTTTTTTTCTTGGGTATTTATTCTAGAAGCTTTAATATCTAAAATATTTAAACGCATATCAGATTTGCGGACTTCATCTATAAAAGGTACTTTAAAATGCAAGCCTGGCTCATAAATAATAGGCTCTCCCGCCGAATCAACTTGCAATTTTTTAAAACGTAAAACTAAGGCTCTATCACTTTCAAATACAGTAAATAAACATGCAAGTAAAGTTAGAGCTATTAATCCTAAAGTAATGGCTATTGAGCTCATTTTCATTTTTCTCTCCTAGTTCTGTTTTTTGCATTTACTGAGCTAGATTCTATAGTCTTAGCTACAGTTTCTTTAGCTTCTTTAGAAGCTTTATTTAACATTGTATCTAAGGGCAATAATGCTAAATTATTAGCATCACCATCCATTATTATTTTAGAAGTAGAAGATAGAACCTGTTGCATTGAATCTAAATACATTACATTTTTAGTAATTTTAGGTGAACGGATGTATTGTGGATAAATTAAATCAAAGCGTTTAGTTTCACCCATGGCATTTAAAATAGACTCTTGCTTATATGCTTGAGCTTCGGCAATTAACTTGCTAGCACTACCTTGGGCCTCTGGAATAACCTTATTGCTATATGCCCAAGCTTCAAGTTTGATACGCTCTCTGTCTTCGCGCGAATTAATTACATCATCAAAAGCTCCCTTAACTTCCTCTGGTGGCGCAGAATTTTTAAAGTTTACTGTTTGAATTTTAAAACCGGCATCATAAGTTGTAAGTGAGGATTCAAGGTTATCGCGAACTTTTTCGGCTATTTGAAACTTTTGTTCTGTTAAAACATCATCTGCAGTTGAATTACCAATGACTTGCCGCAAAGCACTATCAGCGGCTTCACGTAAGATGTCTTCAGGGCGCACGACATTAAACAAATATTTTTCAGAGTCTAATATTCTATAATGAACCTCAACTTCTACTGAAATAATATTTTCATCTTTAGTTAACATTTCCCCACCATGGCGAGAAGAGCTTATATTTTCAGTGCGCACGCGTTGAATGGCCTCTATAATCTTAGGGTGCCAATGCAAGCCAGAAGAAACTGTACGCTCGTACTTGCCAAAGCGGGTAACTACTACCTGCTCATAAGGAGAAACAGTATAAAATCCTGCAAAAACATAAATAACAGCAAAAACCCCCAACAGCATTAGCATAAAAAAGCCAAAGCCATCAGAATTATTTCCACTTCCTCCTAAAATATTTTTAAATTTTTTAGCAAATTTTTTAATAATTTCATCTAAGTCAGGAGGCCCATCATTTTTGCGATTATTGCCCCAAGGGTTTTTATCATTCTTATTGCCCGGCTCATTCCAAGCCATGGGCATAGCCATATCAGACATAATCAATCCTAATTTTCAGTTTCACAAATTACCTAGACTAAAACTACTTAGTATAACATATTGTAATACAACTAAATGCAACAAAAAATAAAAAAATCAATCTTATTGATTTATTAGCTTATTTTATTTAATTTGTTTAACTAAGTTGTTAAATTTGGCGCAAATGGATTCCCACCTTTCACGCTGAATAGAAATATTCAACTCATTTAAGCCATCAGCTGTTAAAGATTCACTTTCAACAGCCCCACAAGCGTAAAGATAAGCCCGGACTTTGGCTTGATCTTGCTCTAAAGTAAGTTTACCCCGAACAATATCTTTACTTAAACGCTCACCTATTGCATGTAATAATTCTGTCAAACCAATATCAAGCTTGGCAGAAACTCGCACCCGAATAATCCTACCTTGAAAATCTACTTCTATGCCAGAAGTTAAATCATCCATCAAATCTATTTTATTATAAACTTCAATAACAGGAATATGCCTGGCCCCAATATCTCCTAACACCTTCTCGACTTGAGCCTGCTTTTCATGCCATAAATCATCAGCAATATCAATTACATGTAACAATAAGGTTGCATCTTTAGTTTCTTCAAGTGTGGCTTTAAAAGAATCTATTAATTCATGCGGTAAGTCACGAATAAATCCCACGGTATCTGATAAAATTACTTTTCCACAAATTGGAACATTAACTGATCTTAAAGTGGTATCTAAAGTAGCAAATAGCTGATCAACGGCTATCACATGCTCATTAGTAAGCACATTAAATAAAGTTGACTTACCTGAGTTAGTATATCCCACTAAAGCCACCGTAGGAATATTGGCCTTATTACGAGAGCGCCGACTTAATTCTCTTTGACTGCGGACCCGCTCTAAGCGTTGACGAATATTTTTAACTTTAAGCTGCAAAGAGCGTTTATCTTCTTCAAGTTGGGTCTCGCCTGGACCTCTAAGACCAATACCACCTTTTTGGCGCTCTAGATGGCTCCAGCCTCTAACTAACCTAGTAGATAAATGCTCAAGTTGAGCCAATTCAACTTGTAATTTACCTTCATGAGTGCGTGCGCGCTGGGCAAATATATCCAAAATTAAGCCATTGCGATCTAGGACTCTACATTGAACCACCCGCTCTATATTGCGCTCTTGAGCCGGTGATAAATTATGATTAAAAAGCAATAGATCAATTTTATGTTCTTGGACTATCGCCGATATTTCTTCAAGCTTACCTGTGCCTATCAAAAATTTAGGATGCGGCACTTCTTTGGAGCTAATAACAATATCTATTATTTGCGCTCCAGCTGAAAGCGCTAATTCTCTAAACTCAGATAAATCCGCGCTAAGTCTGGGGTCGTAAAATTTAATATGAACAAGTAAGGCTCGCTCACCGATTGCAGGTCTTTCAAACAAAATATTTACGCATTACCAGGTTCAGGCTCAAAAACCAATTCTTCGTCAGTTTGAGGATGAGGCAACTTCACTGTTCGAGTTGGCACGACCGTAGAAATGGCATGCTTGTAAACCATTTGGCTGACAGTATTTCTTAATAACACCACAAATTGATCAAAAGATTCAACGTGCCCTTGCAATTTAATTCCATTAACTAAATATATAGAAACAGGGATCCGCTCTTTGCGCAAAACATTAAGAAAAGGATCTTGTAACGTTTGTCCTTTAGACATAGGCTTCTCCGTTTTTATTATAACTAAAACTGCTTACTAAAGTGAGTCTAGCATGCTCTTTGGCAGTCTATCCAGTAGATTATTTAAATTTGGCTGAATAAAATTAACTTCTTGCCATTTATTAAGCCAAGTGCATTGACGTTTAGCTAATTGACGTGTAGCTGCTAGAATTTTTTGAACCATAGTAGGATAATCATACATAGAATTAAGGTATGCTAAAATTTGCCGATAGCCAACTGTTCGCATAGCCGACATATCTGCTTGTAATGCATATTTTTTTAATAAATCTTCAACTTCATTTACAAAACCTGCAGCTAACATAGCTTCTAAGCGCTTTGCAATATTTTCATGAATAATTTGGCGTGTAGCTGGCAATACTGCAAAGCGAAGCAGTTGATATTTATTAAGGTTTAAGTATGATTTATTGTCTTGCAAGCTAGATAAAGGTGTTCCAGTTAACTGATGTACCTCTAAAGCACGCAAAATTCTTTGTGTATCATTAACATTTAATCTCGCAGCTGTTTGAGGGTCTATTTGTTGCAAAGCTGTATGCAAAGATTTTATGCCTTGTTGTTTTATTTGTTGTTCTAATCTCTGGCGAATAGCAGTATCTGCTGCAGGTAACTGCGATAAACCATGTTCTAAAGCCCAAAAATACATATGGGTACCACCTACTAGGACTGGCACCTTATTTCTTTGAATTATGTCTTCTATAAGTCTAAAAGCATCTTTAGTAAAATTGGCTACTGAATAAGATTCTATAGGCTCAATAATATCTACCAAGTGATGGACAACCTTAGTACGTTCAGCAAAGCTTGGCTTGCCGGTACCAATGTCCATACCTTTATACACTAAAGCTGAGTCCACATTTATTATCTCAATAGCTAAATGTTTGGCCAGTTCTATGGCCAAAGCAGTTTTTCCAGAAGCTGTGGGGCCCATTAAAAATATAACGTAATTATGCATATTAAAAAATCATAGTAGTAAATTTATCTAAATTTAATATTTTACTGTATTTTGCTAGTGGAATATAATTTTCTAAAATATCAAATAATTCAGGTAAATCAACATTAGATTTTTCCAAAACAAAACACTCAACCAAAGCAGTTAAATTTAGCGAGAAATCTTCAGTTAAATTATCAAAAAAATAATTAAAATTAAAATTAAATTCAAAGTCAAAAAATCTTGGCATAGACCTTATAATTAATTCAGCATTAAAGCCTTCATCTACTAGTAAACCTAAGTCTGCTAATTTAGCTAATGTAGTTTTGTTTATATTTGCATGATTATTTACAATTATTGGCTCTTGCAAAGATACGCTGACAAACTGTTGCTGCAAAATTAAAACCCTCAACAAATGTCTAATGGCCTCTACTAATTTAACCACCTGGACTTGATTGTTTATTTTTTGCAAAAATAATTCTCCAAGTAATATCTGCTGACTAAAGCTAGACTCTTTTAGAACTTTGTTTTTATAGCTTCCAATAGCTTCGCTAGTATTATTTAATTTATTATTGATAGATTTAGGTTCATTTAGTGCTAACCTTATAGCTTCAACTAAAGCTGTATGAATTATACGAGGCTCACAAAACCTTACTTCGGTTTTGCTAGGATGAACATTTACATCAAAATAATTACTTGGCATATCAATATATAAGCAATAAGCTCCAGCACGCATGTCAGGATTTATCTCTAAAAAAGCACTACGAATAGCGTGCATTAAAACTTTATCGCGCACCGCTCTTGAATTTAAAAAGGTATATTGACAAGTATCAAAAGCTACATCATCATTAGCACTGCCAATCCATCCGTGAATGTGCAGTTCATTTTGTACAAAGCTTATATGCTTTAATTTTTGCATTATAACCTTAGTAAAAATTTTCTCTAATCTATAAGCTTGTTGGTTAAAATTCATAGCAGGCACTAAGCGCTTTATTAATTTTTCATTGTGCCATAAGCTAAATGCCACTTTAAAATTAGTTAAAGCTAAACGCGTAAAAATATTTTGAATATGAATAAATTCAGTGCGCGCACTTTTTAAAAATTTTCTTCTAACCGGCACTTTATTAAATAAATCTTTAACTATGATAGTTGTACCTTTAGACCTAGAGCTTAGATTAATCTGTCCTTGAGCTAATGAATATGCTAAAGAATTTTCTGTAGCTGTTAGAACCTCTACCCGCGCCACTGCATGCATACTAGCTAAAGCCTCGCCCCTAAATCCAAATGATACCAGAGTATCTAAATCACTAAGCTCTCCAATTTTGCTAGTAGTATGTTGCTGCAATACAAGCGGCAAATCTTCATAAAAAATACCATGCCCATCATCGCGGACCTCGATTTTATGCAAACCACCTTGAGTAATATGGACCGCTATCTCACTAGCTTCACTATCTAAACTGTTTTCTATTAATTCTTTGACAACTGAAGCTGGGCGCTCAATAACCTCGCCTGCAGCAATTTGACTGCGTGTTAGCTCAGAAAGTAATTTAATTCTAGTGCTCATCAAATGTTAAAACTTATGATAGTTGATTTTCTTATATTTCATTATTCCAGCAGAAATAGAATTTGCAAGATGTTTTTGATATTTAACATCACGCAATTTTAATTCTGTTTGCGGATTGGAGATAAATCCCAACTCCACAAGCACTGAGGGAATATCAGGTGACTTTAAAACTGCAAAACCTGCCTGTTCTACTTGATTTTTGCGTAGTTTGGTAATGCTGCCCATACTATTTAAAATATAATCTGCAGCATCTAAGCTTGATCTAGAACTTGCAGTTTGAGATAAATCGAGCAACACAGATACTAATAAGTTGCTTTTATCATCAAGCTTTACACCACCAATTAAATCAGCTCTATTTTCCGAATTAGCTAGCCACAAAGCTGACTCACTAGATGCTCCTTGAGAAGATAACACAAAAGCTGAAGCTCCATTTGCAGTGGGATCTTTAAAGGCATCAGCATGGATTGATACAAATAAATCTGCACTAAAAGCCCGTGCCCGCTGAATCCTATTGCGCAACCGCAAAAAATAATCCCCTTCTCGCGTTAAATAAGCTTTTACTCCTTCTTCTTGATTTAACTTGTCAGCTACAATTTTAGCTACCATCAAAGCAATATGCTTCTCTTGGGTACCTTTTTTCCCTATTGCTCCAGGATCTTCCCCCCCATGCCCAGCATCTAATACCACTATAAATTCTGAAATTAATTTAGGCTTTGGCAACTCCAGCTCAAACAGCGATAAAATTTCTTCGCGCTCATCTGTTTCTAAATCTAGCACTAATCGATGCTTGTAAGTTTCATTGGGTTCCAAAAGAAACGCCGTAGATTTTAGTTTGCGGGCAACTTCAAACACTAATCTAATTGTATTTCCAGGATGTACCCCAGCTCTAATATTATCGACCCAGCCTTGGTGCGTATTTTCTGGCGTTAAATTAAAGGCAAGAGTTGCATTGCTAATGTCAAGAACTACTCTTTCGGGGTTAGTTAGAGTGCTTAACTTATACTTAACTGGGGCCGACAAATCTAACACTATCCGCGTGCTTTGGGGCGCAGGCCATAATCTTAAACTAGAAATTACGGCCAAATCATTAGCATAGCTAATAGGTATACAAACTAATAAAATTATAAATACAATATATATTTTTTTTCCTGCGCGCCTAGTACCACTTAAGTACATGTTTTACCCCAAAAGTTGTAAAGTTAAAATTTTAACTAAATATACCGATTATAATATTTGGTAAAACTTTGCTTGTATCTTAAACTTTGGTATATTATCGAATTTTTAGCGAATAGCCAATGCGTACCCTACTAAAGTATATATTAGGATCAATAGCTGCGTACCTAGCATTTTTCCTTATCCGCCAATTATTTATCTTTACCTATTTGTTTATTGAGCTTAATATTCAACGTTTAGAGACCCCCAATCTACCAATACCCACTAACAAAGTCTTAATGTCCAAATATTTACGTGAATCAGAACTGGTTTTCAGGCGACGTTGGCTTTTTCCATTTAAAAATTACGATTTAACCCTTAATCGCCAACCAGCTGAACAAGTTATAGTTTTGGTCCATGGTTATACTCGCAGCCAAACTGATTGGATTTGGTTTCGCAAACAGCTAAAAACTAATATTCCAATTTATACTGCAAATTTAAGTCCTAAATATGGCAATATACACGAGATGGCGCTATCCTTAGCTACAAAAATTGAAGCTATTAAAGATGAAACTGGCTGTAATAATATAATTATCATAGCTCATTCTATGGGTGGCATTGTTGCCCACCATTATGCGCATAATCTAGATACAGCTAATAGAGTCAGCAATATTGTGGCAATTGGCACGCCTTGGTATGGGACTAAATTGGCTTTTATGGAAGATTCGCTTAATGCCCAAGCCATCCAACCTCAGTCAATTTTTCTAAATGAATTACGGCAAAAAATATTTAACTCGCCCATTAAACACTACAGTATTGCCTCTAGATTCGATAATATGATTTATCCTTGGAGTTCAGCACTTTTAGATAAAGATAGCGAGCAAAAACTTATTTTAGAGGATGTCTCTCACTTGGCTATGTTATTTTCTAATGAAGTTGTTGAGCAAATTAACACATGGCTCTCAGCTATACTACTAAACTAGTTATCACCAGCAAGAGCTGCAACTAAAGTTTGAGCTTTTTGATTTTTAGCTTGGATTATTAACTGCCGCGCCCCAAGCTGATATTTAAATTTAAGCTCTACATCAGCATCTGGAATATTATCTTTGCCATATTCTGGCCATTCAATAAATAAATAACAATCTTGGGCTAAATAATCACGCAGCCCTATAAACTCTAATTCTTCTGGCGAACATATACGATATAAATCCATATGGACAAACTGCTTATCAGCAACAATATAAGGTTCAAGCAAAGTATAGGTTGGGCTTTTGACTTTACCGGTATAGCCTAAAGCTTGCAATACTCCGCGAGTAAAGCAAGTTTTACCTGTACCTAAATCTCCTTGTAAATAAATCACGCAATTTGAAATAGTTACTAATTGGTGTGCAAAAAGTTGCGCCCAATGTAGAGTCTTTGCTTCATCTTCAAGCCATAATTTCAAAATTTTTTACCTTGATTTTCTAACTATAATACTAGATACTAGCAAAAAATATCTTTAACGCCTATGAATTGTACTCGACCCAAACTTAGTTTACCAGATAACCGAGAAAAATTATTACTCCATTCTTGTTGCGCGCCATGCTCAGGTGAAGTTATGGAAGCACTTTTGGTCGCTGAAATTAATTATACTATTTATTTTTATAATCCAAATATTCACCCTTTAAAAGAATATGAATTAAGAAAAGATGAAAATAAGCGTTTTGCAGATAAACATAACATTGAATTTATCGATGCTGACTATGACCGTGAAGCTTGGTTTAAACGTGCTAAAGGCATGGAGCAAGAACCTGAGCGCGGCATTAGATGTACTATGTGTTTTGACATGCGCTTTGAACGTACCGCATTATATGCGCACGAAAATGACTTTGATACTATAAGCTCATCACTTGGCATATCACGCTGGAAAAATTTAGAGCAAATAAATGATTGTGGCCTACGCGCAGCAGCCCACTACCCTAACTTAACCTATTGGACTTACAATTGGCGCAAGCAAGGTGGTTCAGCCCGGATGCTAGATATTAGTAAGCAAGAAAATTTTTATAAGCAAGAATATTGTGGTTGTGCTTTTTCTTTACGCGATACTAATGCTTGGCGTGTTAAAAATGGGCGCGCTAAAATTGCCATTGGCGTAGAATATTATGGTTAAGCCAATAAACCATTTCAGTATGTCCCATAATTTTGCAATCAAATTGTAATAATATTCTACGCATGTTATATTCGCCAATCTTAAATTTAAAATCATAATTAATATGCTAAATAAATATTTCCGTAGTGGTTTATTGTATTTTTGCATCTTGCTCTGTGGATGCACACCTAACTTTCATAATTATTTAATTGGCGATCCTGTTTTTGCCACTCCTAAAGCTGTAGCACTAATTCGCCCGGTTTACTTAGAAAAAGTGCAAATGCCTAATGGGGACAAACAAATAACTCACTGTAGATTTTATAATTTTATTAAATTTAATAATGATTTGTCGTATAGCGCATATTTAGAAACTATGCTGCGCCAAACACTATATATGACAGATAGTTTAACCACAAACGAAAAATCTCCTAAGCTGCAAGTCATAATCAAATCCATAGACTTAAATAGCCTTGGTGGGAGCTGGAAAATTAACGCGCAGCTTAAGTTAAATGATAACCAAATTACTAATATATCTTATAAAAAAGAGTTTACAACTAGCATAGCCTCAACCCAAGCCTGTCAAAATGCTGCAAATGCTTTTGATGAATTTATGCGTGAATTGGTTGATATTATTATATACAACAAGCAATTAAACGCCCAAATATTAAAACTTAACCCAGACTCAAATAAATATTAGGATAATTTTTAAGCTATATTAACCAGGCCTTCTATGCAATTGCTGGGTAGCAACTCTTTTTGCGCAGCATCTACTCTGCATTGCCAATTCAAGCTATTACCCTGCATGCTACCTACTAACTGCATTAATACTGGTTGATTATTATCATCCATCAAAGAACTATTAACATGAATAACATATTCATCACCTACAGATTTTAATCTAATAGTGTCTATGTTATTTGAACCAGATTGATATTCTTGATTTATATCATGGGGATCTTGTAATAAAATTTTTTCTGCCATTTCTACTTTATAAGAATTAGCAGCTCCAATTAGTTCAGAAATACGCGCTTTTAGCACATATTTTTGATATGTGGGGATAGCAATTACAGCTAAAATGCTACCTATAGCAATTACGATTAATAACTCAATGATGGAAACGCCTTGAATTTTTTGCATGCTAATTCTCCCATACCTAAAGTATACTTTTTAGAAAATTACACAGAGAAAAGCATCCTTGCTACCTCAAATTCCATTTGTTATACGTCCATTTCATAAGCAAGGGTAAGCTTTAAATTCTAAAAAACATATGGCAATACACTCAAATGCGTGTAGGACATTAGCCATTAGCATTTAAAAAACTCTTGTTTATAATGCATAAGCTCTGCAATACTTAATAATATATCATCTAATGCTCGATGCTCTGAATGTTTATTAAAAGATGAATATACTACCGGCGCCCAATTTTTAGCTAAAATTTTAATTGTGCTCACATCTAAATGTCTATAATGAAAAAAGCTTTCTAATTCTGGCATATATTTATATAAAAAACGTCTATCTTGACAAATACTATTACCGCACATAGGAGAAACCCCAGGAGATACATGCTTTGATAAAAAATCTAAAGTTTGCTGCATTGCTTCTTTTTCACTAATATCACTTAGCTTAACTTTATCTAAAAGCCCCGAAGCTGTATGATGTTTAATATTCCAAGCATCCATGCCAGCTAATAATGAATCATTTTGCTTAATAACTAACTCAGGTCCATGCGCAATAATATTCAAGTCTTTATCTGTAACTACAGTTGCCAACTCAATAATTCTATCGCTATCAGGCATAAGGCCTGTCATTTCAAGATCAATCCATATAAGGTTGGTTTTTTTATCAGACATTGTATACTCAATCATGTATCAGAGTAATATTATATGAATAAAAATCGCATAAGTCACCAACAACGCCAACGCATAGCTTCTAAACAAAATCAAGCACTAGCTGCTGCAAACATTGGTTTAGTGGTGTCACATCATGGAAAAATTCTAGAAGTATTAATTGCAGATGAAATTTTTGCATGTAGCAAAAAACAGCATTTAGGCCCTATAGTACCTGGAGATAAAGTAGCTGTTGACAAACAAAAAGTAATCGCCATCAAGCCAAGGCATAGTATACTAGCGCGGCCTAATTACAAAGGTGACATGCAAGCCGTAGCTGCTAATATAAATTATTTATTTATAACAATAGCGCCAACTCCAAGTCCCGCACACACCACAATAGATAGATACATAATAGCCGCCGAAGCTTCAAACATAGTGCCAATTATCTTACTCAATAAAAATGATTTGCTAACTGACAGTCCTGAACGAGAAAAAATTGAGTATAGCTTAAATTTATTTAGAAATTTAGGCTACATTAGCATAAGCTTAAATACTAAAAATGATAATATATTAGAAAAACTTAAGTTGTATTTAACTGAAAATATAAGTGTATTTGTAGGTCAATCTGGGGTTGGCAAGTCATCTATTATTACTAAACTAACGGGAGATGAAAATATTCGCACAGGTTCATTAACTAGCGCAAACCATGGCAAGCATACAACCTCAAGCTCACGTTTATATAAGATACCCGGTGTCACTGGCAACATTATTGACTCCCCTGGGATTCGAGAATTTCCTTTATGGCCAATGACACATTATGAATTAGCTAAGGCTTTTATTGAATTTAGGCCCTTCATTTTAGAATGCAAATTTAAAAATTGTACTCATATCAATGAGCGTGCATGCGCAGTGGCTAAAGCCGTGCAAGAAAATAAAATAACGTTAATTAGATACCAAAGTTATCAACTTTTGTATTCTCAACTAAGCAAAACTTCTAGGTAGAATATATGCAATTACATTGGCAATTTTGGGTACCTCATAAATTATTAGCAAAGATTGCGCTTTTTTTTGCTGATTCCCAGATAACATGGTTAAAAAATATATTAATTTTTATATTCATTCACAGTTATGATATTGATATGCAAGAAGCTATTGAAGTAAATCCCTACGCATATCCTAGCTTTAATAGTTTTTTTACTCGCTCACTTAAAAGTAGTGCCCGCCCCTTAGATGAGGCCAAACTAATAGCTCCAGCAGATGGCACCGTTGCCCAATATGGCAAGATAGAAGATGATACACTCTTACAGGCTAAAGGTTTTAAATATAATTTATTTGAGCTTATGCCTGATAAAGATATAAATTGTGCTAATTATTTAACCATTTATTTGGCACCATATAATTATCATAAAGTGCATATGCCCATTACAGGTAAGCTAATTAAAATGCAATATATTCCCGGTAGTTTATTTTCCGTGAACTTCAATAGCACCCGAAAAATACCTAAAATTTTTGCACGTAATGAAAGGCTTATATGCATATTTGAAACTAACATTGGCAAGGTTAGTATAGTAATGGTTGGCGCTATGATAGTTGGCGGCATAGAAACTAGTTGGCATGGAAGAGTTTGCCCACCCCATACTAAAAAAATAGTAACATGGGAATATGATGAAACTATAATTTTAGAAAAAGGCAGCGAACTTGGAAAGTTTGTGCTAGGGTCTACGGTTATTTTATTAAGCGAGAATTTTGCATTAGATTATACTATTTTACAAGTAGGGCAAAAAATTAAGTTTGGAGAACAAGTTGCCATTTAGGATGAAAGACCAGATTAGTTATAGCCCATACACTGCTAATGATTTAAATGGCATCTCAATGGTATCTTATTTATCTTTTCGTGCAACTTATGCAAATATTTTTAATCCCAAAGATCTAGATAAAACGACCCTAGATGATTATATTTATAGCAACTATTCCTATATTAAAGATAATAAATTACAAGGGTTTGTTGCAAAAAATAATTCTATAATTATTGGTTTTGTGCTCTATGGTCAAGCGGCAAAACAGCCTATGGCGCCAATTACCGATGAATGGGGTGAAATTTTTGCTTTATATTTATCACCCCAGTTTCTCAGACAAAAAATTGGTGGCAATTTAATAGACAAAGCCTTAGCTGAACTTAGATTAAATTTTGCTAAAAATTTTGTTTGGGTAATAGCTGCTAATAAAAATGCGCGCAATTTTTATGTAACTTATGGCCCCTTACTTGTAAATTGGAAAAAAGAATTTGATTTTATGGGAGTAAAACACCCAGAAGTTGCTTATTCCTTAACTAAAGATATATAGCGCGTTAAACTTTAACGCGCGAGACATATTCACCAGTGCGTGTATCTACTTTAATATGCTCACCAGTTTGCACAAACAATGGAATTTTTACCACGGCCCCACCAGATAGTTTTGCAGGTTTGCTCCCCCCTCCTGAAGTATCACCGCGCACCCCTGGGTCTGTTTCTATAATTTCTAATGTTACAAAATTTGGTGGCACTACTGAAATAGCCGCACCATTAAACAATATTACATTGCACAAGTCTTGCTCTTTTAACCACATAGCGCTATCTGCGACCACTTCCTTATCTATCTCATATTGCTCAAAATCTTTAGGGCTCATAAAATGCCAAATTGAACCATCATTGTATAAATATTGCATTTCAGTTTCCACAATATCAGCCGCTTCTACAGTCTCTCCAGATTTAAAAGTTTTTTCAATTACCCGAGAATTTAATAAATTTTTAATTTTAATCCGTGTAAATGCCTGGCCTTTACCTGGTTTTACAAATTCATGATCTATTATATTAAATGGTATGCCATCAATAATAACTTTTAGACCATTTTTAAATTCACTTGTACTATATTTCGCCATATTTTTATCTTAATTTTTATAATTGAATTAACTAATTATCAGGAAAACCTCTAGTGACGTCAATATTGCAGAAAGCTTAATCATAACTATAGGTCATTCAAATGAATCATTTTAATTCTTGTAATTCTTATAATTTATTACAAACTCTGTAGGTCGCACTTAAATTTCAGCTGCAAACACATTTTTTTATTAACATAAGTTAAACTTAAACTCATGGAAATACAAAAAAATACCAAATTTAAAAAAAGCATTTTAGGCCTTAATGTTCTTGAGCATGATTATAGCTATAAACCAAAGATAGATTTGTCTTTGGACAATTTTACTAAATGGAAAGATAATTTGCCTATTTCAGATGTAGGAGCTAGCGCCAAAAAAATATACTTAGCCCTTACTGAAATTAATAAAACCTCTATGCTATCTCAACAACGATTTGCTCTTGCAGAAATGCTCAGAGGCCCCTTATACCAAACCACAATGGGTCTTAAAAAGCACTATATTAATTACTGTTCAGATTTTTCTTCCCAAAAAATCACCATTGCTCATTTAGCCCAAACCCTTCATTCCCAAATGATTAATATTTATAAAACGGTGCTTGATGAACTTTCTCAAAATAAAAAATTAACTACTGAAGAAATTGAAATTAAAAAAACATCTTTATATCGAGCAATATATTTTTCAATGTTAGTGGTTTTTCGTTCTTATCAATTATACTCCCAGCCAGATGAAGATATTTGGAATGATACTCATATCATTTATTTGTATGCAAAAAAAATAAAAATGCACCAAATTTCTATAGGCACTGAATTTACTGCTAATAAAATACCAATGAGCGCAGAAAATTTCTATAAACATATGTTAATAATGTCTATAGTAAACCCTAATCAATGGAAACAAGTAGAACAAATCAACATTTACAATGCTGCCGCAGTTTGGATAGATTTAGTAGTTTTAAGGAATTTCACCCCAGAAGATAAAGGGAATAATAATATTTATTTAATAAAATCTGAAACAAATATAAATCCTATATTAATTACCAAATACGAAGGTAATATAGCTAAAGACAGCCTAGTGCTAGACGTAGAAAAATTAAGCTTACACATAAAGCGCTTAATTAATGAAATCAAATTTCATGAAAATAAAATTATTATGACCTCAGATGAAAATCCAGAACATCAATTAGCTATAACCACTATACAGCGCCTAAAAAATTTATGGTGCAAAGGCACAATGCTTAGCACTTATAATTATCCTAAATCAAATAATGTAAAAATTTGTTTTGGTCTCTATGCTACGCATCACTTTATTTCTGATAAGAAAACCTTCAACCCTAACCGCAGTTCTGAAATGCAAATTCATATGGATGAAGATTCAGATAAAAGCCAAGAATTAGCAGCAACAAGTACGAACAACCATGCCCCAACAATGGAAGGTCTAGATATTAAAACCCCTGCTAAACTTAAAGGTCGTAAAAGCTTGGAAGAAAAACCTTATACTAAAAATATCTGCAATAATTGTATCATCAAAGAAGATGGTCTAGCTATAGTAGATCATAGCATATCTCATCCAGTTATCTCACCAGGCGATATAATGGCAATACAATATCCAGATACTCCAGAAACATGGTCAGTGGGTTATGTTGCCTGGATGAAATACATCAATAAAAAGGAACTTCACTTAGGATTAGGTAGTATTTGTGATTCAGCTTCTCCAGTTGCAGCTCAAGTTGACAAGAAAAATACTCAAAGCCTATTACAGCGCTGCCTTGCTTTCAAAAAAGATAATACTAATTACCTTATAACAGCTGGAATGCCCTTTAAAGAAGACGACAAATTATGGTTGCGTGATAATGATGATGCAAGCAAAACTATTAAATTAGATAAAGAAACTTATGCAATTAGTAGTTACAAAATATTTAGCTATCAAGAAGATGGCGAAAAAATTAATAATAACACAAACAATCTAGTAAAAGACCCTGTTAATACTCCAAAAAAGGAAAACAATGATGATTTTAGCAGCGAATTTGATTCTATTTGGGAGGAATTATAAAGTTTTAGATAGCTAAAATGGCATCGATTAGCCATGTTATGCAATTATGAATATAAAATAGGTCATATTTTATTTGTATCAGCACCACCCTTAACTTATCAAAATTTATTACTTTAATTTAAAAAATTATTAATATCAGAATATAAGGATTTTTTAGATTTCAGGTCAAATTTATTTTAAATAATATTTTAATTTATTAATTAAATTCAGGCTATTTTTATTAATTAGAAGCATAAAATTAGCTTTCTACTAAACTAAAAAAAGCATAAAAAGGAATTGAGCTTTTGAGATTTAATAGATTATTTAAAATTTTATTATTAATAGTAACTAATTCAAGTTTTGCCGCAGCCTATGTTTAAGATACTGATTTCAATTTAGGCGACACTCTAGGTCAGACCGGGAATTTAGTCGGGGTTAACGATACCTTTACTTTTAATAATACTGCCAGCATTAATGGCATAGTAGTAAGCACCGCTCACACTAGTGATAAAACCATTGTTATATCTTCTGGCATTAGCGTCACAGGTAATCATGTAGATGGTGCTATTCAAGTAAATGCGCCTACTGCCATGACTGCCACTGGTGGTGACACTGTTGATAATGATGTTGATATAGCTGGCACTATTTATAATGTGCATAGTTTTTTGGCTGATGGCAGTTTTAATGTTAGCTCTTTAGGCAGCTTAAATGGTGAAGGTATAGATTATTTA
>Ga0136604_1000163_pt1 | contig 37217 bp, 25 predicted proteins | sample AntRauFillE10628_FD_104928 | JGI IMG/M metagenome (GOLD analysis project Ga0136604, IMG submission 104928) | Saline lake microbial communities from Rauer Islands, Antarctica - Metagenome Filla E10 #628 | ecosystem: Environmental > Aquatic > Non-marine Saline and Alkaline > Saline | place...
ATGCTGGTTTGGTCTTATTCGCATAAAGAGATAGTACTAATTCAGCCGCTAAGATAAGAATAAAGATGGAAATGAAAAATATTTTTTTTATTTAATATGTAACAATATCATCTATAACATATAATATATTTGTGTAATGTGTTCTACAAACCTTTCTATTTGAAGAGATTACGGATTCAGGTGCTTCAAGTTGGTTTACTTAATCCATCGAAAACTCTCTTTGTTTCTACCTAAATTCTATTGAGCAGACCATTAATACATCTCCTTTTGTCAAATAGAACAGATCCTGGACTATAACAATTTACATATTTATATACTTAGCCAATTGATCATTTTTCATTCTTAGCTGTGTATGCTACTCGTCTTTCGGGATTATTTCCGTTTCCTCGGCGAAGTAGTGAGCAAACTTTTGCATATCATTGGCCAACTCTTTATTGTTTGTGCCTTTTAAATACGCATCAGCCATAGCCCGCAGTGAGTGAAAGACCAATCGGTCCATCTCTGCAACCTGAAAGTTCTTAGTCCATAAGTCTAACTTCATGGTATCTTTTGCCTCTCCGTCAAATAGGGATAAAAACATGGCTTTGGCTTGTTGCGACTTCCCTTCTTGTGGAGGTGCATCAGCCTGCCAGATAATATTTTCCGGTTTTTGATCCTTATCTAGTTCAACTGTAATCGTAATTTGAGATCGTTTACTACTTGACATTTCTTGCAACTTTTAAGATTTCTGAGTTTGATATTACTCGAGATTCTTCATCATTAATAGCATAAAAGTATATGGTATCGGCCAAATCTTTGACTTTCGTACCGATATATTTTCCAGTTATAGGATGAAGAACTTTGTTTATACTCGAGAAAACACCTTGGGCGATCTTCTCCCCGAGTCTGAATTCCCTTCTTTCTCCCAACAATAATGAAGGACGAAAAATATAGTGCCTATTCAATTCTAATGACTGGACAAAATTTTCCAGTTCCCCCTTGACTCTGTTATAAAAAATAGAGCTGGTTGAATCTGCTCCTTCAGAGCTAATCAAAAAGATCCTTTTCCCTCCCTTCGAAGCAAATAACTGTGCTATTTTAGAATTATAACCATAATCAACTTGATAAAACTTTTCCTTACTCCCTGCAGCGCTTCGGGTTGTTCCTAAACACAAGAACAGATCATCCGCTTCAAACAAAAAATTCACTTCGGTTAATCGACTAAAGTCAATCAAATAATGCCGATGATGAGAATTTATTGTATTCATGGGCTTTCGACCCACTGTCATCACTTTTTCATAAATATTCTTGCTAATCAGTTTCATCAACAAGCTTTCGCCAACCAATCCCGTCGACCCGACAATGATTGCAGACCTTGTTTTTGTTTCTTCCATATTATTCCTTAGGTACTTCCAGTTTGTATAATGAGGAAGAGTATCCTCCCCATATTCCAATAGCTCCTGAAACATTAGAACTGACCCTCGTATATGAGGAAAACGGCCCCTGATTGTTCAGGTTAAATTCAAAGGTATTCCAAAATGCGAAATGATCTTTATCAATATTTAGCCATCGAATGCGCACAGTATCTCCCCTTCGATATAAACCAAAATTTTCCGGATTTCCATTTTCTAGGTCTTGTGGAGAAACAGCTTTTTGAAGAGGAAAGTCAAATGTCTCTCCATCAAAGAAGCCATCGTCGGTAACAGAGGCGAAACTCGCTTGCAGGACCTCATCCTGACCTGCTGTTAAATATCTATAATAATTGGGACCCGGAGGATCTGTTACCGTTATCAGCAATCGAGCCATAGTATCATTTTCATTTTCTCCGGGAGGGCTTGTAAAGCGAAAAGAATCTATGGGAACGTGATTCGGTATTATAGTCTTAGCCTCTAATATATCACCAGACTCCAAAGCAACAAACAAAGAATAAGGTTTCATCGACTGAATTGGAATATTCCTCAAAATGTCAATATAAACACAAAAATCACCATCCTCTAAATCAGGAAGGACTCCCACTTCTTCTATAATTTGGTTCCTCACTTCTTCAGGTAATTCACTCAAGCAAACTAAGGGTAGTTCATATTCATTTCCTTCAAAAGTAACTTTCACTTCCGCGTCGCGAATCTGAAGCTCAGCAATATCCGAGGGTTGGATGCTTCCAAAAAATGGGATAGACTTAGAAATCAAAACGTAAGGAGGCAATGCACCTTCGCCTTTTTCAATAAAACCCTCAACAATAAGCTCTTGCTCATCCGGGTCAATCTCAGGAATAAACTCTTCTTCACATGCAAAAAAGAGAAATGCACCTACCAGAAGGAATAAATAACTGTGACTTAATTTCATTGGTTCCATTTGAAGTTCCAACTTATCGAAGGAATGATGGGAAATAGAGAAACCCGATATGCTTTACTTTCAACAATACCAGTCTCTCTGTCAGTATCAAAAGCGTTATAAATGAATGTAGGGTTCATCCTACTATATATATTGTAGATGCTAAAATTCCAGGTGGAGGAGAATCTCTTTTTCACCTCAGGTTTAGGAGTATAGGTAATTGAGAAGTCAAATCGATGGTAAGGGATTAAGCGGGCGCTATTTCTGGGTCCATAATAGACGTTGATTCGATCTTCAATTCTGTAAGCGCCAGCTACGGGAGTATAGGTGTTGCCTGTTCCAAAAACAAATGTGCCGTTCACATTCCACTTCGGATTGATTTGATACATGCCCACAAATGAAAAATCGTGAGGGCGGTCATAAAAAGCAGGATACCAACGCCCACCCTCAATTTCTTCGAAACTTCGCTCAGTGCGGGATAATGTATAACTCATCCAACCGGTAAGATCACCTTTGTTTTTCTTAAGTAACAACTCCAAACCATAAGCTCGACCATCACCAAAGACAAAGTCTAACTCCACATCGTTCGAAGGGTTGTTCACATAATCATCGCGATAATCCACTTGATTGTAAAGATCTCTGTAGTAGACTTCGGCTGAAAACTCGTATCGATTGGAGAGAAAGTTTCTAAAATAACCCAATGCATATTGAATTCCTCTTTGAGGAGCAACTCTTTCTGTGCTTGGCACCCAAATATCAATCGGCAAGGTAGAAGTGGAATTACTGACTAAATGTAAATATTGAGCAGTATATGCTATCCCCGCCTTCAAAGAAGAAGCTGATGTTAGATTATACCTTACACTCGCTCTAGGTTCAGGAGTCCAATAGGTAATGACAGGCTCACTGTCTCCATATTCTTGTCCAGATGCAAGAGAGGCATAAGGACCTAATTGAGTAAAGAAACTCGTCCTTAGTCCCAATTGCATGGTTAAGCGGGCGTTTACTTTCCATTCATCCTGTAAATAAACAGCGTATTCATTCCCATATTTGGTGAGAAGGTCATTACTAAAATTCACTTCACCTGTTGTTGCAGTAATGAGTTGTGGTTGTAATTGGTGATGAATGAATGAAACGCCAAATCTTATAAAATGGTTAGTTGAGGGATAGTAATCCCAATCTACCTTTAAATTGTAATCATCTATACCAGAATATAATGCAGCCTGAAAGCTTTCCTGTCCTCCCTCGAACTGGAATTCATAGTTATTATAAATCGCTGAAACATTCATAAACAACTTGTCTGAGAATAAATGATTCCACCGCAAAGTAGCCGCGGAATTCCCATAGGGAAGATCAAAGGAGAAATCCTGACTTGAAGAACGAAATCGAAAAATATCACGTCCAAAGTATCCACTAAAATAGAGTCGATCACGGTCAGAAATTCTGTAATTCATTTTGGCATTGATATCATAAAAATAATAGTTCGTGCCTTCAAAATTCCCTCCTTTCAAAAAGGGTTGAGCCAAATCCAAAATATAAGTTCTTCTACCGGATAGGAAAAAAGATGATTTATCTTTTACTATCGGCCCCTCCACAGATAAGCGACTAGAAACCAGTCCAATTCCTCCCTGTGCAGCCCATTGCTTATTATTTCCTTCTTTCATCTGAATATCTACCACGGAGCTCAGACGCCCACCATACCTGGCAGGAAGACTTCCCTTGATTAAGGTAGTATTTTTTATCGCATCAGCATTAAAAACGGAAAAGAAGCCTAATAAATGACCCGGATTATAAATCGTTGCATCGTCCAATAAAACTAAATTTTGATCGGCTGCTCCTCCTCTTACAAAAAAACCAGAGGTTCCTTCTGTTGCGCTCAAAACCCCAGGCAGTAATTGGAGTGATTTTAAAACATCCACCTCACCCATCAAAGCCGGCAATTTCTTGATGTCCTCTACCGGCAACTGAATCGTGCCCATTTTGGTGCTGCTCACATTTTCATCGCCAGCCTCAGCATCAACTACTACTTCTTCCATTGTCAACCCAGAAGTAAGTTGCAAGTTAAGAGTGGAGTCTCTAGAAAATTCAATCTCCAGCTCCTTTGTCGAGTAGCCTGCATATGAGATACGAATTTTGTAGCTTCCCTCTTCAAGGGTAAGAGAATAGAACCCATAAGCATTTGTTACGGTGCCCTTATTGTCTTCAGATGGTAGATATAAATTTGCTCCAACCAACTCTTCGCCTGAATCAGCATCTCTAATGTAACCACTTAAAGTAAAATCCTCAGACTGAGACCATCCGATATGTGCTATACCACTGATAAAAAGAAGTAATAAAAACCTCATAAATTAAACTCTCATACAATGAAAATATGGGAAACAAACAACGCGACGTATTCAATAGTTTAGAGAAAAAGGAGGGTATTCAGCAAAAAAAAGGCAACTCCGAAAAGCTGCCTTTTAAAATCCTTATCCCTGAAATGACTTTTTATTCGTAATCATAAGGTAGAATGTTACTTTGCTTAACATTTGACAATGTCATCAGAGTTTTTAGACGTTCAATTTCCTCAATTTGAGACAAAGTTTTAAACAAAATTTTCTCATATGTGGGAATATCCTTACAGATAATCTTCAATAAAAAGTCAGCTTCACCGGTAATGATATAACATTCCACAACCTCTTCAACTTCCTGCAATTTGCTAATGAAATTCTCCAAGGCATTTTCTTCCTGCCATGCGAGATCCACTAAAACAAAAGTTTGAACATTTAAGCCCAGAGCGTTAGGATTTACTTTTGCCTGATACGCTGTGACGACATCGTTGTTTTCCAACTTTTTCACCCGTTCCAAAGTTGGCGCTGGAGATAATCCAACGCGCTTGGACAAGTCCAAATTCGTTATTTTACTATTCTCTTGAAGGATTTTCAGAATTTTTAGATCGACCTTATCAAGTTTTACTTTTGCCATATTAAAATATATTTTAGAGTGTTCATTAATGCGCCTGCAAATAAATTAAAATTTTTGTTAAGTTCCTAAAAAGATACCTTATATTTTGACAAATCAGACGCATTGCCATCAAATAAAAGGGTGTTCTCTGCCTCGTTGAATCTATTTCGCATGTACATTAAGGGAAAACGCCTAAACTCTTATAGTCGCTCGCGATTTTTTCCAATGCATTCATAAAGGCCGCTTGTCTTAGACTCTTGACATTCTTCCGCCTTTTCTTTACACCATTTATAGTGTAATAAGCAGTAACCATTGTCTCCTCCAAACCTGAGCGGACCAAATCAATCTCATCCCCTCCTCGAGTGAGGAATGCCTTCTCCTTATCTGTAACTGACTTATTGGAGAGACGCTCTATAACATTTACAATCCCTTCGTAAGTATTGGCATTAAATCGCTTTTCCATGCGACCAAATCGCATGTGACTTAGATTTTTTAACCATTCGAAATAGGAGACGGTAACGCCACCTGCATTGATATACATATCTGGTATCACCAAAACGCCTCTTTTTTCGAGAATTGCTTCAGCATTGGCGGTAATGGGGCCATTCGCTGCTTCACCTATTATTTTCGCTTTAATTTTGTCTACATTCTTGGAATGAATCACATTTTCCAAAGCGGCAGGTACAAGAATATCACATTCTAAGAAAAGCGCATCATCCCTGTGGGGTAATGTCTTGGAGTCTGGAAATCCTACAATAGATCCCGTTTCCTCTCTAAACTTAACTAATTTCTTAATATTGATCCCCTTGGGGTTGTAAATTGCACCCTCGTACTCTGAAACACCGATTACTTTTACATCGCCTTCTTCCTGGGATATCATACCCACGTAGCGCCCGACATTTCCCATACCTTGAATAACTACAGTCTTCCCGCCAATCCCTTTTTCCAGACCGAGCTTTTTCATATCGTCAGCATCGTGACATGCTTCTCGAAGCCCGTAATAAACTCCTCTCCCCGTCGCCTCTTCTCGTCCTCGAATTCCGTTTTGATTGACCGGCTTTCCAGTAACACACGCTTTTTGGTCAATCTCTCCATTCTTAAACATCATGTAGGTGTCGACGATCCATGCCATTTCGCGACTTCCCGTGCCATAATCAGGGGCGGGAACATCCAAGCCAGAACCGATAAAGTTTTTCCGAATCAATTCGGTAGTATATCGTCGAGTTATACTTTCCAATTGACCGACAGTGTATTCCTTCGGGTTGATCCGAACACCGCCTTTAGCACCTCCAAAAGGAACGTCTACAATTGCACATTTATAAGTCATCAAGGTAGCTAAGGCCATAACCTCTTCTTGATTTACGTGTGAGCTATAGCGAATACCTCCTTTGGTTGGTAATCGGTGATGTGAATGCTGAACTCTGTAGGCTTCAATCACCTTAATTGAATTCCCAATGCGAACGGGAAATTTCATCTGATAAACAGCATTGCAGACTTTAATATGCTCCAGTAATCCCTTGGGGATGTCAGTCAATGCTGCAGCACTATCAAAGTTGCGATTGACCGATTCATAAAAGTTAGCCATATGTATTTGTGTTGTTTTGATCTTCCCATTGACTAATTTTTCTATCCAGGCGAACAAGATAAATTACAAGCCCAATGAATATGGCCGCAATTACCGCAACCACAACTCCCATTTTACCGCCTTGAACAAAAATTTCTTCCATGGAATATAATTTTAGCAAATATGCTGAAAGTTCTGTTCTATAACAAAAGCTTCATCTGATTTATTACATCTCATATTGTAAATTTCTCTTCTATCTTCCTTTGAATAATCAAATACCTTGCTTTTAACTGGCTCACCCACATTCCCAGTAATATCCAACCTACGACAGCTGGATAAAAAACCCATCGCATGGTTTGGTCTAAATCTTCCCCGCCCATTGCCGGATTCCCACCATTTCCGGGATGTAAACTATCCGTCAATCGGGGTACTATAAACAGCAAAGGAATGAGCATGACAAAAGCAAAAATATTGTAAGAGCTTGTCAAGCGGGCTCTTTTGTCTTGATCCGCCACTGATGAACGCAAAATAAAATACGCAAAATATATTAGAAGCGCAACGGCAGAAGTGAATTGCTTAATATCCCAAGACCAAAATGCCCCCCAGGTAAACCGAGCCCAAATCGCCCCAGTTAATAATCCCAAAATTCCTAGAAGAGTAGCAAATTCGGCAAATGCTACCGCATATAAATCGCTTCGGCTATCGCGCCGGCGCAAATATCTTGCGCTGTAAAAGGCAGAAATAGCAAATAGTATGATCATACTAAACCAAAGGGGCACGTGATAATAGGTATTGCGAATGGTCTCCTGAAGTATATTTCGAAAAGGAAAAGAGACCCCGTCCACCATATCAACATCAGCTGTTTGGTAATTTATGGATAAGACTTTCTCAGCCTGAGTTGATTTCGCTGGACGGATGGCCAAAGCCGAAGGCAATAAAGCATAGCCATGCTTTGGATCGGAGACTACTAGAGTGCTGCTCACTACGGCTTGATCGCGATCAGTCAAAAGGGGCAAACGAAATTCTGCTCTCCCCTCGGTCGCAGATAAGACTTCATTTTTGTCAGCTAAAATATCTTTCCCGTCATTTATTAACAACCAAGCCTTTATCCCTGATGGATCAATCTTCGTATAATCGACATTATATACTGAATAAAAAAGAGACAGAGTATCTCCACCATTTGCTATAGATGGGGAGGTAGCGACGATTCCAGGCTTTAATGGAATAAGCAGGCCAAAAATAAGGGAATACAATATCAATGCAACACCGAGAAACTTCCAAATATAACTGCTATTCATACTTCGGTTTAAGACTGCCAAAGATAGCGAATTAACAAAAGAGAAAGTGCTAAAATCAATGCATCTACTGCAAGAAGAATGTAAATATCTGCTAAATAGCTCGTATCAGTAATGGAACCTGAAGCAATAGAAGATAACTTAATGACTTGCAATAGAATAGGCAGCAGCAATGGGAACGTCAATAATGGCAACAATCCCCGCTGGCCATCTACTTTTGCATTCAAAAACCCCAGAAAGCTAAATAATAAGGCAAGACCAATCCAGGCACTGACATTTACGATAAGAAATAAAAGTGGATCGCGCACCGGAGTCCCTGAAAACAAACTCAAACTCGTAAAAGTCAAAATAGATATAACCCCCATGAGTAAAAAGTTGGCTGCAACCTTGGCGAAAAAATACTCCTCAACCCTACAAAGTCCATAATAATACCAGCCCTCCACACCCTCCGTGTCACGGAATGCATTTTGTGCCGCATGAGATGCAGACAATACAACGATAATCCAATAGAGTACCATCCAACTCCTGTCGTCAATCCGCGCAAAAGAGGCGAAAACGATGAAGGCAGTGCTGACAACATATAAGATCACTGCAGGCAGGCTGGATTGACTGCGCCAATGACTTTTCATCTCCTTTTGCCACAGGGAATACCATCGATTCATGACGCAATGATACCAACTTTTTTTCATCTCTGGCACAAAACATATTATGATTAATTATAATTTGTTATATTTGCTTCTACAATTTCCTATTCATTAACACAGTTCAATAGTTGATGCGTTTACTCCTACAAGCTATTCATACAGTCACTAATGCAAACAAACCCATTAGGTATTCACCAGTCTATGCCCGAAGTACAATCAAAGTTGTCTTTGGTCTCATTCTTCTCATTTCGCACCTTAGCCCAGGCTTCCTGACTGCTCAAAATAACTACCTCAACTATCAACCCAAAGAAGGAGAAACCATCAGCTCCATCATAGAAAAATTTGAACTAGAAGAGCCAAGCCGAAAAGTCAGAGAGTTCTTACAACTCAATCAATTGAACGCTCAAGCTCCTATTTATACTCATCGGCAGTATAAATTACCGATAAAAGTACTTTCATATAACGGGAAGAGCATACGGAGTACCTTAGGAAAGAACGATTGGGACCTTGCGGTGAAAATCCAAAATTACAATTTGGATTTATTTAGGAAGGGAGTAAAAGGTGGTGATTACAGAGAAAATGGAGAGCTCTGGGTCCCCCTCATATACCTACAAAGCAAAGCCAACGGCAAAGCCGTCTTAGCCGGAAATACCACCCTAAACGTCCCCTTGTTTGGTCCTCAAAACGCCGTCTTCCCAAAAGAAAGCGAAAAGCTGAAAAACGAAGTTTTTTACCTCGTTGCAGGTCACGGAGGACCGGATCCCGGAGCAATTTCTTATTGGAAAAACAGCTCAATTTGCGAAGACGAATATTCCTATGATGTCACCCTTCGCCTCGCAAAACTACTAATGGCTCATGGCGCCACCGTAGAAGTCATCGTCCAGGACCCCACCGATGGCATTCGCTCCGGTTATCATCTACCTTGTGACCAAAATGAAGTCTGTATAACCGGAGAACCCTTACCGCTCAACCAACTCAAAAGGCTGCAACAACGAACTCAAGCTATTAACGATCTCTACATCGGACATAGAAAAAACAAAGAGATCAAAGACCAAATTGCAGTCATGATTCATGTCGATTCCAGAGCTAAAAATAAAAGGCAAGATGTATATTTCTACCATTTGCCAGACTCAGATCAGGGCCGTGCAAAGGCAAATAATATTTACCATACTTTTAAAAACAAATATAAAGTGCACCGGACGGGTGGGAAGTACAACGGAAGTGTAAGTTCCAGGAATCTTTACATGCTTCGATCCACCTACCCACCAGCTGTATTTATCGAGTTAGGTAATCTCAAAAACCCCTCGGACCAAAAGCGTATCATTTTAGAAAGTAATCGACAGGCCCTGGCACAATGGATTTTCGAAGGGCTGATTAAGGAATAACCCTCAGCCGGTATACATGAGGTTGCAACCTCGTAATTCTGCCTCATCTAAACGACCAAATACATCAAATTTCCGACCTCCCTTTTCGACCTGCCCCAGGTCATCTGTAGCGATAAAGGAGCAACTGTCTATATTGGCCAAATCAATAATATTTAGGGCGGCGTGACTGTCCCATCCTCCACTCTGCAAAGGATCATTCATATCCCTGGGAAACACACGCATACTCAATGGACTCCAAAATCGGTCACCCTGCCAATAGGCCTGACTCAATAACTCTGTCATCCCGTATTCTGAGGAAATATCAGCACCCTTAAAAGCAGCATGCAAAATCCGATGTAATTCCGTGCGAATCAACTCGTGGCCTCTTCCTTTCATGCCTCCGGTTTCTATCACCAGCAGCTGAGAGTAATCTCCAGGAAACTCGTTTGCAAAATCTAATAAAGCAAAGGTTACGCCCAATAATATCGCAGGCTGTCCGGACTGCATCAAATCTCTGAGTTGGCGGTGAAGTCCTTCCGCATCGTGCAAATAAAAATGCTCGGGTAAAGGTCGGCCCAATCCGGCAAAATATTTGGCCATATACACCAAACTCGCATCCTGTCGTTCCAGATAGGAGGGTAACAAACCCAACCAGTAATAATCACCAGCTGAAATCCGGAGAGAATGGGCCAAACATTGCTGACACATTTTATGGTAATGCTCTAGTGATGCTACAAAATGCTGCGATGGTTTCTGCTCTGTCGTCCCACTGCTCCTGAACACAATTTCACTCTCGTCCGACGGACCAGTGATCACTCTATGATTTTTGAACATTCCAATGGGTAAAAACGGGATTTGGTCCAGGTTTTCTACCATTTCGGGACGAACATTCAATAAATTAACGTATTTTTGATATATGGGATTGAAGCGATATTGGAATGTAAACAGGGAAAGGGCAGTCGACTCGAAATCGGTAGGTTGCACCCCTTTTTGGACGGCGGTGAGCAACTTCCTGCGTTCTCGTAAATACTCCTTAACACTCGCTTTCATAGCCCTTTTTATTGCCTGTTCAGACGCCCCAAATTTTACCGATGCACCGGAAATCGAATTCCTCGGCATTACTCAGACAGAGTTTCCACAAGGTAGTTCAGTCGAGGGAATTACGCAAGTAACTATTGGCTTTACTGATGGGAATGGCGATATCGGCAATGAAGACGATGATGCTGAAAATCTGAATTTATTCTTTGTGGACTTGAGAGATAGTTTTGAAACTCAATTCCGCATTCCGAAGGTGCCTGAAGAGGGCGCCGGGAATGGTATCACCGGAGAAATTCGGGTCGATTTGCCGACCAGTTGTTGTATCTTTCCCACGGGGCAAACCCCATGTACCCCTTCTCAAGAGTTCCCTACCGACACCCTCGTGTATGAAGTATATTTAAAAGATCGCAGTGGATTGACGTCTAATCGGATCACGCTTCCCCCCATTATTTTGCTGTGCGAGTAGTTTTTTAATTTTTGGGGGGTGCCCCCATCGTTCCTTCGCCTCCGCTCAGGAAGCCGCTGGGGTCGGTCCCTTCCGGGGTTTCGTACTCAGTACGAGGCGCAAAATTTTACGCCTCTCCCTTCGCACCGCACCACCTTCGGCGGCGCGCCCTCCAGGCACCTCACCCGAAGAGACGGTTATCTCCTTCCGAAAAACTCTAAACTCTTACCTCTGGCTTATGTAGTACAAATAATCGGTGCGGGGTGGATCTTTGAGCCCCAGCTGGCGTCCCATGGTAATACATTGCCCCCTATGATAAGTTGCGTGATTAAACAGTTGGTGAAAAATATCTATACGCTTGACTTTTTTTCCCTCTCCTCTTTCGTGAAGTATCATCCAATCTCCCATTTCGTAGCTTACGACTTCGTTAACGATCTCCTGACTCGTCACTAAGAGCTCCTCCCAAATTTTAGTCGTGGGCTGATTGATTTTGCTGGAATCCGGACGTTCCCATTCTCCGCTATGTATCTTATGACTCCAACCGTACTCAGAAAACCAAAGGTGGAATGCGGTCTTCCGAATACTCGGAAAACTCGACTCTATTTCTTGTCGGGCTCTGTCCTCAGGAATATTTTTCAGCCAGTCTGCCATTTGTTGATTCGCCCATAAGTTGTATTCCGCATAGGTGCGCATGTGATCTACTAAATCGTAAGAGCGCGTGTGATCTACTAAATCGTGTTCTGTCATCATTCTTGAAGGGTTTTTAGCGTCTGTTTTGGTGGGGTGTTGAGAAAAGGAGACAGTGAAAAGTCCCGCTAAAAGAAAAATTCCTAAACTCAATGCTACATTGGTATGAAAGTTCATAGGTATTTGATTTATTGCTTTACAATGCAAAGAATCTGAAATTTACGTAAATTCTTTGATCTACCCGTAAATAGCTCGTTTGCCAGACGACACGAAGGGTAAAAAGCTCGATAAATATAGTTTGTGTGGCAGCAAAAACAGAAAGTAAAAAGGGCCATCGATTCGGGTGAGCGCTGAGAGGAGGGCCCGAACAAAGTGAGGGAGATCACCCCCGCCTGCTCCGGCGGGGGAAGCCGAGCGAACAGCGAGCCTCCGACCATAGCGACCGCGCGGCAGCGGGGTCACGCCCAAAACAAATTAAGAAAATCCCCACTCAATTTTAATTTAAGGGCTATGGATCAGGGAAATCGACGAGTGTTATGTATCTTGCGAATTGGTCTATGAAAATAAAACTTGAGAACTGGTCTAAGCAAATCCACCCTGACTATCTGCGGGCTTCGGAGGAGTCAATGCTGCGTGTCATTCCAAAGGATGAGGGCGATAGCTTTGAGATCAAAGTGGGAGCAGAAAAGATTCGCGGACAATGGAGTAAAGATCGCAGCCAATGGGTAGAGGTGACTTGCAGCTGTGATGGCTTTGGGGAGCGTGGCTGCATCCATCTGGCTGCTGGGCTGAAGGAGATTGTTGCGGATGAACATTCGCTGATGGACCGCATTACAGAAGAACAGAAAATCCCCAATATCCAGACGGTTATTCGTCGGGCAGATGGTGCACAACTCAAACAATTTATCAGTGGATATGTCAAGTATAATCCAGAATTAAATACGGCCCTAAAATTGCTACTGGGGACTGACGAGCCGGAGGCCGCTAGTGTCGATGAATTGCATCGTTTGTTACAACAACTCTGGCGTAAAAACCGCCGTCATATCAAACAAAAAAAGGGTCGTAAGAAGCTGGAATTTTTCCTTTTGAGCTGTATCGGCTTAGCGGAAGATGTGCTCAGTGCTAGCAATTATAAGCAATCTGCGGCCTATTCCATTGCGCTACATCGCTGGATGGTAGAAGTGAGTGAGTCGCTGTACGATCAAGCCTGGGCGAGACGGCTGCATCGGCAACTCATTCAGCATTTTGATAACCTGTGCCGCTCGGACATTGCGCCTGCATTAAGAGATCAAATTATTGAAATGACCCTGGGAGACTTAAGTGAAAACGCCGTCTATCCCTATAATTTAGATGATATTTTAAGCCAATTTTACGCATTGGGATTCATCGAGAAAGAGCGTTTAGTGAAATATTTGGACGAAATCATGTGGGCAGCCGAAGATTGGAAGTTGTGGTTGCCTCATTTTCTTCACCATTTTAACGTAATGCCTGACAAGAGTAAGCGGCACATTGCACAAAGACTAGAGGTTTTGGAAGCTGCCGTCTGGATGGATGAATTGCGGCGGTACGATATGGAATTAGCTGATGAAGCACTGATTTTTATCCTGATTTCTGTAGGCCGATGGAACAGTTTGGATCGGGAACACTTTCCCGGTTTCGTAGTTGAGAGTCAACGGTTTCTCACAGACATGCACTTTTCAAAGCCGGAAGATACCCATGGATTTTGGCGAACCACTTTAAAAGAAAAATCCTGGACAAAAGAGGATCGATCGCTTGTTACGAAGTATCGAAATCAAGCGGACTTAAGCCGGGTATCGGAGTATTTAATCGATCGATATATATTTGAGCGAGACAACACTCTACCCACGGGAGAAGGTTGGGAGCAGATTCAGTTATTGGAGCTCCTGCCCTATTTAGACAAAAAGGAACAACAAAAAATACTGAGCCAACTGGAGAGTTATTGTTTGCAATACGCAGAGGATCACGTGGGTAAAAAGGGTCGCCACCATCTACAGGAAATGGGCTTAGCCTTAGTTCGGGCCGGTTTTGAATCCCGCTGGAATAAAATTCAGACTTCCTTGCAGCAGCAATTTGGATACAGAAAGTCTTATCGCAATTTAGATCGTCCGGACATATAAATGAAACAGGATGGAGATCAAAATCATCAGTATTGGAAAAACCAAGGAAAAGTATCTGAAAGCGGGCATCAAAGATTATCTCGACCGCCTAAGTCATTTTGGTCGCATTAAGTATACGGAGGGAAAGGCCATAAAAACCAAAGGTGATCATTCTCGGTTGCGATCTGCAGAGGCAGAATGGATAGAAAAACAATTAGGACGCGACGATTTTCTGGTATTACTGGATGAAAATGGGCAGGCTCTCGGTTCCAGACAGCTCGCCGGGCAAATGAACCAATGGATGACTCATCTCCGTCGACCGATCAGTTTTGTCATCGGAGGTGCTTTTGGTTTTGATGAGCGATTAAAAGAACGCGCTGATTTTACACTTTCCCTCTCGAACATGACGTTTTCTCACCAGATGGTTCGTTTGATTTTTTTAGAACAATTATATCGAGCCTTTACCATATTAGCGGGACACGCTTATCACAACGATTGATCTATGAGCATAACTATCACTACCCTCCTTGTTATTTTGACAGCTATAATTAGCTATCGCGGCTTTCAAAATCCTGAATTTTTACAACAATTAAAGCACTGGCCGTATCGAGAAAAACACCAGGGAGAGTGGTATCGATTTGTGAGTAGTGGATTTCTTCATGGCAGTTGGCTACATCTATTGATTAACATGTTTGTGTTTTGGCAATTTGGTCTTATCGTAGAGTCTGCCTATGAGTCGTTTTTTGGTCCAACGATGGGCAAAGTATGGTATGTCGTTCTCTATTTGACAACGATCATAGTCGCCGATATCTCGACCTATGTAAAGCACAAAGATCACTATCAATTTTCATCGATTGGAGCTTCCGGGGCGGTTTCCGGTATTTTGTTTATCTACATCCTGTTAATGCCCTGGAACACTTTGTATCTCTGGGCGATCATCCCTATACCGGCAATTTTAGTCGGAGTAGGCTATTTGATCTACAGTCACCAGGCGGCCAAAAGTTCCGGATCAAGAATAGATCACGACGCTCACTTTTACGGGGCTGTTTTTGGCGTTGTTTTCACCCTCATCCTCAAACCCGATTTGCTTTTTCATTTCATTGAGAAGATTCAGAATACGCCTTGGTAATGGAAGATTTACCTTACAAAAAGCACAGAATCCTGGACGAGAAGGTCGTTTATGATAATCCATGGATTCGGGTGGACCATTTTGATATCGTTCACCCTACTGGAGAGGTGGGGATTTATGGCCGCGTGCACTTTAAAAACAAAGCCATTGGCGTTGTGGCAGTAACGCCGCAGAAAGAGGTTGTTCTAGTGGGACAATATAGATTCACCACCGATTCCTACTCCTGGGAGATTCCCGAAGGTGGCTGTCCGGCGGGCGAAACTCCGCTAGACGCTGCACAGAGAGAGCTTAAGGAGGAAACCGGTTATACTTCTGACCAATGGGGTTGTTTAGCCACAGAGCTGCAGGTATCCAATTCTGTTTCAGATGAAACTGCTGACATTTTTTTGGCCAGGCAGGTGCAAAAGGGCGTTCCCAACCCAGATACCACAGAGGAGATTAAGCAACAACTTATCGCTCTAGAGGATGTTCCAGCAGCAATTGCAGAGGGTAAAATTACGGATATGCTCAGTGTAACGGCCCTACTATTCTATTTGCAATATTTAGAAAGCGACGATCAATAGGGAATATTCCATTTCCTGTATATGAAGTGGAGTAGCCAGGCGGGACCGATCAACAAAAATTGAATATCCTTGAGAAAGGATGGCTTTTTTCCTTCAACTTTATGTCCATAGAACTGTCCGACCCATGCGATAAAAAAGATTGCGAGGCTCACATACAGCATATGTAGAGCATTTTCATCCAGGGCCGTATAGATGGCATGATTTCCCCATAGTATTGCGCCTCCAATCAAAATAAATCCTAAAAAGAGGGTGACGGAAAGGCGGAGATAGTACAATAGCGCAAGTAATAAAACTACCGCACCCCAATGAGAGATGATGGAATAGTCCGCAGGAAAGGGAATGGTCATCAGCACACCTACAAGACTAAACATTATCAGCGGCACACAAATCCAATGAATATATTTATTCGTCGGATTTTGATGGCTTTCCCCATATTGGGCCAATAGTTGGTCAACCAATTTCATAATAGATATTTAATTAATAAACATAATAAAATAAGACGATACGACCTAATAAAAGGGGAAAAGAATACTTAATCGTGAATAGGGAATACTTTTGATGCCAAGTTCATGGAATCGAGAAAAGCCTCGCGGTCAATATTAATGTCCTCTTCAACTTCGTCGAAATAATGGATCAGGTTTTCCATTGCCATATTACCCGTTAAGTCATCTTTCGCCATTGGACATCCACCAAATCCTTTAAGGGCTCCATCAAATCTCCTGCAGCCTTGTTGATAGGCTGCCTCCACTTTTTCTTTCCAATCCTGTGGTCGAGTGTGCAAATGAGCTCCAAAAGTAATCTCTGGGTAGATGGGAATGAGGTCTCCAAACAAGTAGCTAATGCTTTCAGGGTTGGCAACACCAATCGTATCGGAGAGAGAGATGATTTCTACTCCCATGAGGATCAGCTCATCAACCCAATGCTTTACAATATCCGCATTCCATTCATCGCCGTAGGGATTACCAAATCCCATAGAAATATACACGACCATTTTCTTGTCATTTGAATAGGCTAAGTTTGTAATCCTGTGCAAGCGTTCGACAGAGTCCTGAATCGTGGCGTTGGTATTGCGCAATTGAAAAGTTTCAGAAATACTGAATGGATATCCAAGGTAATCTACTTCTTTAAAAGAACAAGCATCCTTTGCCCCTCGGGTGTTCGCTACTATAGCAAGTAACTCAGCACTTTGGTCGTCTAAATCCAGTCCTGCTAAAACTTCAGCAGTATCCCGCATCTGCGGAATCGCCTTGGGCGAGACAAAACTTCCAAAATCAATGGTATGAAAGCCTACCTTTAGCAACTGATTAATATAATCAATTTTCTGTTGAGTAGGTATAAACTCATCCAGCCCTTGCATGGCATCCCTGGGACACTCTATCAGTTGAATCATAGACCAATAACTTTGATTGGGAAGATACTATTATTCCGTGATTGCAACAAATTTAAAGGCAAGGTTCAGGGGATTCAAGGTTGAAGTAAAAATAGATAAAGGTTAAAGTTATCGACTGCGCTCCTTCGGAGCTTCGTCGGTCAATGAAGGTCAAAAGTCCAAGGTCGAATTTCAAAGGTCCGAGGCAATAGGCATTCTTTGCGCCGGGTCTACTTTGTAAATATAGTTACTCAAAATATGAACCGAATGACTATCAGGGTATACCGCCATGGCGTCATCAAAATTTGCGCCTACCGCTGAAGCGGCACTAAAGTTTGTGGTAAAATAGTCGAACTTATCGTCAAGCTTACCATCAAAAAACAGATACATAGAGTTTCAACTAAAAGGAGAATGCTTGAGATGAATGCTTTACGACTTAGCGCCTTTGCGTGAAATACACCTCTGAACAATTCACGGAAAATTATATAAAAAAGTGGAAAAATTTGGACCTATCGCATAAGCGGCATCAAGGTCTGCTACTTTTCACTAAAACCATTTTATTCATTAAGATTATTATGGCTTCGCAGCAAAAGTGACTCCAGATCAAAGATCCCTCCTATATAGCTTCTTGTACTTGCACCCATCCACTAATTCATAGCCTCTTCCGCATATTTCTTGAGGGCCATCTATTAATAATGATCTCCGTCCAACTTCTATAACTCATCCTTGTTCGTATCTTTGACTTCTACATTTAATATACAACAATATGAAAAAGAAACCCTTCGGTGCCCTTATAGGTTTTGCATTATTAGGCATTGGACTTACCTCCATAATTCTCAACATGACAGGCCTTCAACTGGCCTTCATGAGCTTTATGTCCTACTTCTCAGAAGCCATAGGTTTCCTTATCTACTTGATGATGATGATCACGGGGGGTGTAATCATGTATCTCTCGTTGACGCGATGGAAGGGTTAATAAAATTTTGCCTTTACAATTGGGTGCCTTTTTGGCTGAAATCATCAAAGGAAAACTGAGAACCAAAGACAATTCTCCAATCCTGATATTTACCGTCTACAAAGCTCAATCCAAGATCCAGACGAAATAATCGAAACAATCCCCAGCCCAATCGATCCAGACCCAAACTCAGTTCATTATAGTGTCCTATATCATCGTGATAAAGGTAACTTCCTTTCGGTTCCAAGGCTAAACCAAGCCTTCTCACTCCGGGAATTTTATTGAGAAGATACCCCTGGAAATTATGCAGCCAATGCAATTCAAAATACTCCGAAGACGTGCTAAACTGATAGTAGGGAAGATTTAAAAAAGTCTCCCGATAATCTCCTTTAGAGATGTAGAATTGATTACCGGAAAAATGTGTATAATCAAAAAAAGTGAGTTGCTTCTTTACTGCAAAAACTCCTACATTAGCTGCCCAATTAGAATAACCAAGGATTCCCATTTTAAGGTTGTATTTCACATCGGCTTCGAGGCGAAGAAAGTCTGACTGAGAGCTAAATTCCGACACTCCCCATGAATAAGATAAGCCAAAGATAGGCCATGGACCGGGCACCTCTATTCGTTGCTGTGGTAAATCCACATAACTCATGTCTGGTCTATATTGTAGCCGCCCTTCAAGCAAAAGTATATAATTATTACTCCATATCTGTGGGTTACTTTCAACATCGGGGTGGTCCGGAATATTCGCCGGGTAATCTCTGTCTTCTCTATAAAAGGAGTAGTTTGAATTGTTCTGTACCAGTGATCTGTCCTCGTAATTAAATGACTGAAACCATTCCCAGCCAACACCAAGTTTCTTATTTAGCTCAAGTTGAAGATAGGTTTGATCGTAAAATCGAATGAAGTGATTTTTGAAAAACAAATTCGAAAATTGATTAGCATTCAGACTTATTGGATGGTCACGAGAAATTTGATTTAATCGGTACCCACCTGTCAATTTCAACAAAAGCGGATGGTCTAAGCCATGTTGAAATGCTATCTGCCCCCAGGATCTCCATCGCTCATCAGCGGTTCCATACCCCAAATTCCCATAAATCTCGAAGGAAGATTTATTGCGCCTACCCTCCTTCCAATCCTTTCGAAAGTTGCCATCAATAGTGCCATTCCACCCCTGTGATGGATTAAAATCAATATTGACCAGAGGGGAGTTCACAGACCAACGGATCCCTTGAGATCGACGGACATACGAATAGCCGGAAAGCAAGTCCATTATCTTGAACTTACTTTGATTTCGATCAACAGAATCTCGATATTGAGGATCGCTTAGCTTATCAGCTATGCTATCCTTCACCTGATAATCCAGCAACTCGTCATTGCTGAGTTGAATAGGTCGACCTGCTCGCCAAAAAGTACTATCCTTATCCAGAGCATCCTCTGAGTATGCCAATAGCACGCGATCAAAATCAAGAGAGAATGAATCTGGTTCAAAAATAAATTCGCTTTTCACGCCGGTAAACCCACCATCTACAACAAATCCAAATCCAGAACCAGAAATACGAAAATCTGACTGAACCACTGGCCATACTGGTGCATTCTTCCGATCCAAAAATGATTGACGCAAAGTCAGGGTGTCAATAAATTCGATGTTGAGTCTCTGCCCAACCGTGGAAAGCTCTAAGCCGTGCAAAAACCATTCTTGATCTACTACTTCTATATAGCCGAAAAGCAGAGGATCGCCGGGTCGACGGGGTTGAACTCCAATTTTATACACAACATAGCCATTATCATCAGTGTAATGTCCCAGAAGAGAATAATTATAGTGTAAAAAAGCATTGTCAGCCAAGGGGCTTTTTACCGGACGATTTAATATAGAGGGCGTACCTTCATAAAAATTGACGTCCAATAATGACGCTCTGTTGATACTTGGGAAGTTTTTCATCCCCGAGGTTTTTGAAGCCTCAACATTCTCTTTTGATTTTCTTCCCGAACGAGCATATTGAGACCTGGTCTCTGAGAGGTAAATAATATTTGTGGGTAAGTCTCCCATTATAGAATCGAGTCCACCAATTTCAAACCCCATAATCTTCTCCGGAGCACCTATTAATCGATACAGCCCCTTGATATATACCTGAGCTTGATACGCATTTGACAATTGCTCATATTCAGCTCTCTTATTGATCACCTCTCTCATGATTTCATCCGCGGGATTGCGATCACCAGCTATGACTACCTCATCAAGTTCTAAGGCAATGGGAACAAGTTCAATATCGATCTGAAGGCTATCACCGGGAGAGCCATCAACAGTGATCGTACGCTGCTGATAGCCCACAAACTGGAAAATAATTCTATCCGGGCCGGGAGAAATATGAAATGCATATCGACCATCTAAATTGCTAGAGGTGCCAAAATCAGTCTCTGAGGAATAAACGCTGGCAAACGGCAATAACTCACCGGTGGTGTCGCGAATCTCGCCCTGAACATATACCTTCTGAGCCTGTCCGGAGAGACTGAAAAAAAGTCCCAATAGGAACAGTAATAGCTCTCCATTCTTCATTTTATCAAAATTTTTGACAAGCTTTAGCCACTAACCGTGGATCAATTCTCACTAAGTGACTGCTATTATCAGCGCAAAAACAGCATCTCTCTATACTTGACTAAAGGCCAGGTAGCATCGTCAACTAAGTACTCCAGGCGATCAACAGCTACCCGGATATTATCCATCAGAGGAATGACTTCTGTGGCATAAACCTGTGCACAAGATGGCTCGTCAGTCTGATGAGCTTCTCGACGCAACTCAGTCATGGATTGAACCCCATCACGTAGAATTTGTAATTGGCCCTGAATGCGGTTTAATATATCGTATTGCACTGACAACTGATCGTCATTCCATCCGCAAGATTTCAATCGATTCACATTTTTTGCGACTTGAGACTGATACTTCATAGCTACGGGAAAGATGAGGTTGTAAACGATTTCGCCTAAGGTTCTAGACTCGATTTGCCGCTTTAAAATATAATTTTCAAGCATCACTTCATAGTGTGCTTTCAATTCGCGCTCCGATAGCACATTAGCTTGCCCGAATAATTGTATGGAGGATTTGGAAAGGTATGCAGGTAAGGCATCTGGTGTATTGGGCGTATTGGGTAATCCCCGACGACTTGCTTCCTCTTCCCATTCAGAACTGTACCCGTCGCCTTCAAACAAAATATCTCGTGACTCGGTGATATAGTTTCGAATTTGCTGCAAAATCGCGCTTTGTAGGGCGACACCATCCTTGATTAATAATTCAACCTTCTCGTGAAAGTCTAGTAACTGTGCACCAACGATGGTATTCATCACTGTCATCGTTGCGGCACAATTCATAGTAGATCCTACCATCCGAATCTCAAACTTATTACCAGTAAAAGCAAAGGGAGACGTTCTATTTCGATCAGTATTATCCTTCTCTAGGTTGGGGATTTTACTTAATAAGTCTAATACCTCGGCTACATCCTTCTCATCAACTTCTTCCTTTTCTTCAATATCATTTAATATTTTAGTCAACGCCTGTCCGATAAAGACGGAAATAATCGCCGGAGGAGCCTCATTGGCTCCGAGGCGGTGGTCATTAGAAGCGGAAGCAACAGAGGCTCTCAGTAGAGCGCTATGGGCTTTAACCGCTCGGATTACGGTAACAAAAAAAGTTAAAAACCTTAAGTTCTTTCCTGGGTTCTTACCCGGAGAGAGAAGGTTTTTTCCTGTATTTGTAGCCATGCTCCAGTTATTGTGCTTACCGGATCCATTCACCTCTTCATATGGTTTTTCATGCAATAACACACGAAGTTTATGGCGAAGGGCTACTTTATCCATCATGTCCATCAATAGCTGATTGTGGTCTACCGCCACATTCACCTCCTCAAACATAGGTGCTAACTCATATTGACCGGGTCCCACCTCGTTATGGCGTGTCCGAACAGGGATACCCAATTTATGGCATTCAATCTCTAAATCGCGCATGAAGCGATAAATGCGCTCGGGAATAGCCCCAAAATAATGATCGTCTAATTGTTGACCTTTGGGTGCGGTTTTCCCTACTAAAGTCCGTCCGGTCATTACCAAATCAGGACGAGCCAAAAAGAGCGCTTCATCTATTAAAAAGTACTCCTGCTCCCAGCCCAGAGTGACCGTAACCTTATTAATATCTTTACTGAAATATTGGCCGACTTTGATGGCCGCATCTTCTAAATAGGTTTGAGATTTTAGCAATGGCAATTTAAAGTCCATCGCTTCCCCAGAATAGGTAACAAATATTGTTGGGATACAAAGGGTTTTCCCTCCTTTCATTTCTAGAATAAAAGCAGGAGAGGTAGGGTCCCAGGCAGTATACCCACGGGCCTCAAAGGTCGTCCTCAGGCCTCCACCGGGAAAACTTGACCCATCGGGTTCTTGCTGAGCAAGTTCACTACCATTAAATTCTTCCAGAGGCAAGCCATCTTTATTTATCGTAAAAAAGGAGTCGTGTTTTTCCGCTGTCCGTCCCGTCAAAGGCTGAAACCAATGAGCGTAGTGAGTGACTCCCTTATCCATGGCCCAGGACTGCATCGCTGCAGCTACTTCATCTGCTGTTTCCCTAGATAATTTACTTCCTGATTGAATACAGGTTTGTACTTCTTTAAATACCTTTTTAGACATGTACTCATGCATTGCTGCCTGACCAAAAACTAAAGAACCATAGTAGTCTGATATTTTTTCATCCAACCGCTCATGTGGTCCTAATTGACTATGATCCCGCTCTGACAATGTTCGAATCGCTTGAAGTCTGCCTGTATTCATCGTAGAAATGTATTTTCATGAGGCAGGATACCATATTCCTGGCCCAATCAGTTAAGAATGGAAGCAAATTTAACGATATTTACAGGATAGAGAAACAGATACGTATTGTTATTTTAAAATTTGATAACAAATTGACCTTTTGTCAGTACAACAAAGTCATAAGTAATTGTCGAGCGGGTCTAAGCTTTGTATCTTAATGATCGATTGTGATATGCATTTAAACTACTTATGGATCCACTGGTCGCTTATCTTAATAGGAATAAGCTTGGGAATAAATCTTCTTCCAGCACAGAGCACAGGGAAAAGAGACACATTAATTATTTATTTCGAACACGATAAAGATCAGATACAATATAGTTTTAAAATCCAGTTGGAACTAATGAAAGAAAAGCTCTTTCAAAGTTCAAATAAAATATTACTCATTCACGGATATGCAGATCACACGGGTTCCTCGCCGTACAATTTGGACTTGTCACAACGCAGAGCGAAAAAAGTAGTGCAATATTTCAATCAACTCGAGGTCCCGGAATCTCTCATTGAGTCCATTCGCGGGCAGGGCAGTGTCGAACGCGAACTTCCCCCCTTCCAAAGAGTCCCTGAGGATCGCAAAGTTATCGTGGTACTTGCCAACCGATCAAAGCCTTTGGTTTTTTCAGCCTTCAATTTAGACAGTGTAAGTCGGGGAGATCAACTTATTATCGAACGACTCCATTTTCAACCGGGAAGGCATATTCTCCTTGAAGAATCCATACCTCAACTCATCAGCCTTCTGAAAATATTAAAAGAATATCCAACGCTGAAAATTGAATTACAAGGACACGTGTGTTGTGCCCCCAAAGGTCGAGATGGCATTGATAAAGATACCCAGTCAGAAGATCTATCAATCAACAGAGCAAAAAATATATATGAATATCTCATACGTAATGAAATAGATTCCAACCGGTTGAGGTTTAAAGGATTTGCTAGAACTCAGCCCATATACCCTCTCGAACGCAACGATGAAGAGCGAAAAATAAATCGGCGCGTTGAAATTAAAATATTGGACTATTAGTTCTTGCGTTTCTTTTCGCGTTGCTTTTTCTGCTTTAGCCGATTCAATTGTTGTTTCTCTATTTTCTTCCACGGATCGCGAAGCATCACGGTCCGATTAAAAACAAGTTGATGTGGTGTACTCGATTGATCTACGCAATAATATCCCTTTCTCAAAAACTGAAAATGGTCCATCTCTCGAGCTGAAGATAGCGAGCGCTCAACTTTAGCTCCTTCAATTACTTCTAGTGATTCAGAGTTGATAAACTCAGTAAAGTCCTTATCATCGTGGGATGCCGGAGTGGCATCATTGAAAAGTCGATCATAGGCCAAAATCTTGGCATCCAGAGCGTCTTCTGCATTGACCCAATGAATGGTGCCTTTCACTTGAATGCCGGAGCTATCTTCTCCACTTCTGCTTTCAGGGAAATATTTCGCATGAACTTCAAGTATTTCGCCAGTGGCGTCATCTTTCACAAAGTCAGTGCATTCAACAATATAGGCACCTTTTAAACGAGCCGTCCGGCCGGGTCCCAACCGATAAAACTTAGTTGGAGGGTCCTCCATAAAATCAGAGCGCTCTATCCAAACCTCCCGGCTAAAACTCACTTCACGAGAGCCCGTTTCCGGCCGCTCTGGATTATTTTCTACCTCCATACTTTCCGTGCGACCTTCAGCGTAATTCGTAATTACCAATTTGACGGGATCAGCAACAACCATAACTCGGGGAGCCACTTCATTGAGGTGTTCCCTAACGTGATATTCTAAAAGCGACATACTGATCAAGTTATCTCTTTTTGCTACTCCTATGGACCGGCAAAAATTTTGAATCGCTTCCGAAGAATACCCGCGCCGTCGCATGCCTGATATCGTGGGCATTCTAGGATCATCCCAGGAAGAAACATACCCTTCTTCCACTAATCGCAACAAACGGCGCTTGCTCAAAACCGTATAATTCAAATTTAAGCGAGCGAATTCAATCTGCCGACTGGGAAAAATCCCCAACTGCTCAATGAACCAATTGTACAGCGGGCGATGATTTTCGAACTCCACTGTGCAAAGGGAATGGGTAATCTTTTCAATAGAATCACTTTGACCGTGCGCAAAATCATACATTGGATAGATACACCACTCATCGCCCGTTCGGTGATGTCGTTCCTTTTTTATCCGATAGAGAATAGGATCGCGCATATGCATGTTCGGAGAAGTCATATCTATTTTTGCACGTAAAACCCGACTTCCCTCATCGTATTTACCTGCTTTCATCCCTTCAAAAAGCTCCAGGTTTTCTTCTACAGGCCGATTTCGAAAAGGACTCTCAATGCCGGGGCGAGTGGGGCTCCCTCGCAATTCAGCCATTTCTTCAGGGGACGAATCGTCAACGTAGGCCTGCCCTAGCTCTATTAATTGCCGAGCCAATTCATACAATTTGTCAAAATAATCCGAAGTGAAGTACTCTCGATCTTCCCAATCATAACCTAACCATCGCACATCGTTTTTAATGGCTTCTACATATTCAACACTCTCTTTTGAAGGATTGGTATCGTCAAAACGCAAATTCGTCTTTCCACCATGTGCCGCAGCCAATTCGAAATTTAGAACGATAGACTTGGCATGACCAATATGCAAGTAACCATTGGGCTCAGGCGGGAAGCGCGTATGAACGCGACCCTCGTGCTTGCCGGTTTGGATATCATCTTGTACAATTTGCTCAATAAAATTGAGACTCTCTTTTTTATGCTCACTCATAGAATTACATTCTTTCCGGCATTTCTATGCCTAATAATGACATGGATTTCTCCAATACAGCAGCTACCGCTTGACACAGCATTAATCGCAACTGACGGACCTCTGCTTTAGGCTCCCGCTGAATAGAAATATCGTGATAAAATTTATGAAACAATTTAGCTAAATCATAAGCGTAGTTGGCAACATGAGAAGGATCATATCGATCTGCAGCCTCAGCGATTACCGCAGGGTACTGATAAACAGCTGCTGCCAATGCTCGCTCCTGAACTTGCCATTCATACACTGCAGGTAGTTGCGCTTGATCAGGACAGCCCAATTTCCTAAAAATTGACTGAATTCGAACGTATGCATTCTGGATATATGGCCCCGTTTGGCCCTGAACATCCAAAGATGCCGCCGGGTCAAATACCATACGTTTTTGCGGATGAACCTTAATAATGAAAAATTTAAGCGCTGCTAACCCAACGCGACGGTAAATTTCATTTCGCGCCTCTGAATCCAACTCCACTAAGTCTCCTCTCTCCTCAGAATTCTCCTCTGCCTGGTCTATAACTTCTTCCATTAAATCATCTGCATCAACTACCTTTCCCTCTCTGGATTTCATTTTTCCATCAGGGAGGTCTACCATTCCATAAGACAAATGAAAACAACCATCGGCGTAGGGAGCATCCAATAAATCCAATATTTCAAAAAGAACCTGGAAATGATACTCCTGCTCATTCCCAACCACATAAATCATACGATCCTGCTCAAAATCCTCATATCTCTTTTGTGCCGTTCCTATATCTTGAGTAATATACAATGAGGTGCCATCGCCTCTTCGCAAAATCTTTTCATCCAACTTCCGCTCTGTCAGATCTACCCAAATACTCCCATCTTCCTTCTTAAAAAATAGACCTCGATCCAATCCTTCATTTACGTATTCATTCCCTAATTTGTAGGTTTCTGATTCGTAATAATTGGCGTCAAAGTCTACAGCTAGCTTGTCGTAGGTTGTTTTAAAACCCTCGTAAACCCAACCATTCATTCTTGTCCATAACTCCATTACTTTCTCATCACCTGCTTCCCACTGCAACAAAAGTTCTTTCGCCTTTTGCCCCCAACTCGAGTACTGGTTAAAATACTCGTTCTTCCAGCGGCTGAAAAAAGAGTCTCGCTCCTCCCCTTCACGGCCTTCCTCACTATAGATTTGCTCTCCCTTATCCGTCGATTGCCACTCGGCATACTCCTTCTGAAATTCTACTTCAAACTGAACGTACAAGTCACCGACATAGTGATCTCCTTTTTGCCCTTTAGATTGCGGTGTGGCATCTCCAGCCATCTCCTTTTGCACGACCATGGATTTACAAATCGCAATTCCCCTATCATTTACCACTTGCGTGCGAATCACATCATGCCCCCGAACCTCTAAAATGTTCGCAATCGAACTCCCTAGTAAAATATTTCTAATATGCCCCAAGTGCAGGGGTTTATTCGTATTTGGAGAACTAAATTCAACCACAATTTTTTCATCCGTACTTGGCCACTGACCAAAATCAGCATCTAAGCCCGCAGACACAATCGCATCTTTCCAAAACTCATCACTATAACTTAGATTTAAAAAGCCCTTCACCACTTCTGAAGCAACGACATCTTCGACCTCAGATTCTAAGAACTCACCCAACTGAGTGCCCAACTGCACTGGATTCATTCGGGCGACCTTCAATAAGGGAAATAACACCACGGTAACATCGCCGACAAATTCCTTGCGAGTGGGTTGAATCACGATCTCATTCGGTGGCACATCAGCCTCAAAATTGGACTTCACGAATGCACTTACTTTCTCCTGCAATGCTTTTTCAATCATAAGTAATTTGTTCTTCCTTGAGGGGCAAAAATACTATATCCCTCATTCCTAAATGTATAAACCACTTAAAATTTCAATATGTATTTCAATTCTTAATTTTTTGGGCGTGCCCCTCGGACTCTTCCGGGGTTCGCTGTTCGCTCCGTACTCCTAGAGCTGCGAGGAATCGCAGCTCTAGTTCGCACTGTCCGGTCGCCTTCGGGACCGGCACCCTCCAGGGCACGTCCTGCTCCCTTTCTTTCTATTGCTAAATCAAAAAAAAGTAAACCATGGGAAGTTAGGACTAAATTACCCCGTGACTATTTATTTAAGTAAAGGAAGCAGGACTCCTCACGCAAATTACTCATTTACAATTCTAAGATATTTTTTCATGAAGAAACCAAGGCAAAAATTACCATACCATACCTATCAACGATGAACCACTAGAGGCTTTATCACCGTTTCCTCAGGAGTATAAATGTGTACGTAATACATTCCATTCGGTAGTGAATTGATACGAATGCCAGCATCTTCTTGAATCGACTCCTTTTCCAATACCAACCGTCCCATAGCATCATATACTTTTAAGCTACCTTCCAAAACTGCCGGACGAACGAAAAATCGATCTTGTGCCGGGTTTGGAAAAATATGCCATGTACTGAGATGCTCAACATTCGTGTTAGTTCCAATAATATTTACTGTTTGAATCGCAGTATCGGTGCCGCAGAGATTTGTCGCTGTTAAAACTACATTGTAATCTCCACTTCCTGAATACCTATGAGTAGGATTTAATTCCATTGAGCTATTACCATCTCCAAAATCCCACAACACCTCACTTATTTCTTCACCGGAAATATCACCACTGAAGGCATATTCCAAATCTGAAAGTTGTTCAACACTGAAGTCTACCTCAGGAGTGGTAATGACGCGAATATAGTCTTGCAAAGTGTATTGATTACTCCCGTTATTGTTATATGCAAACAGAGTCACTGAATATACTCCTGGTTCTTCGTAAGTAACCACAGGATTTATAGAATCACTAGTTTCTGGAGTACCACCATCAAACTCCCAGAAAACATCAGTAATAAAGCCTTCGGATTCATTGGAAAAAGCCACTGTAAATGGTGCGCAGCCCAATCTATCACCCAGAATAGAAAAGCTTGCCCTTGGCAATCCTCCGGTACCTACCTCTCGACTCATGACAACAGTGTCACATTCATTAATTGCCGTCAAGCTGACGGTATAGCTGCTATCCATTGCGTAGATATGCTGAGGATGCTCTAGAGTATCACTATTCCCATCTCCAAAATCCCAAAAGTAAGCCTCAGCGTATTGAGAAGTATTTGTAAAATTCAGTGTCAAGCTATCAACTTCATAGTCAAAGTCGGGAATCGGGTTTGACAAAACTTCAACTACTGACTCCAAAAAGAAAGTATCTGTACCTGTTGCATTCTCAGCGATTAAAAGAACATCAAAAACACCGGGTGCATTGTAGGTCACTTCCGGGTTAACTTCCCCAGAACTCATGGGCGTTCCACCGGGAAAACTCCAAGAGAATGAAGTGGCATTTTCGCTAGATTGATTCTCAAGTTGAATGGTAAGCGGACCACAGCCAACGGTATCTATGACTGTGAACTCAGCATTTGGCAAGGTGGCGACTGTGATATTAACGGTCATAATAGAAGTATCACAATCATTGATTGCCGCGAGATCAACCGAATAATTCCCGTCTTCGGCATAAACATGGGTTGGATTTGTTTCTGTTGAACCCTGTCCGTCTCCAAAATCCCAGACATAAGTATCGGCATCAATTGATTCATTCGTAAAGGAAACCATTCTCTCCTGCCTAACATAGTCAAAGTTGGCTGTCGGCAATGGGATTACTTCAATATACTCTTCAACAGTCATGGTATCAGCGCCAGCGGGAGAATTGACAATAAGAGTAACATCAAACCATCCTGCCGCACTGTATTCTACTGAAGGATTCTGATCGTTAGAAGTTGAAGGGGTGCCGGACTCAAATATCCATTCCCAGTTCTCTGTGTTTGCGGAGGACATGTCTGTAAAATCCACTGTAAAAGGGGCGCAACCACTTTGTGGACTCGCTGTGAAATTAGCATTAGGTAAACTACTAATAGAAATAACCTGACTGGTCTCTGAGGACCCGCAATCATTGATTGCTGTTAGCACGACGGTGTAATCTCCATCCGCCTGATAGTCATGAACGGGATTCTCTTCAACTGAACTATTCCCGTCTCCAAAGTCCCACTCATAGCTGTTGCCATTGACTGAAGAGTTTATAAATGTAACCATTGAGCCATTCCTCGTATACGAAAAATCAGCTGTAGGAAGACCATTAATCTCTATATAATCACTGAGAAGAAGAGTATCGGCATATTGATCATTCCAGCCGATCAACTGAACGTCAAAAAGACCTGGCTGTTCATAAAAAACAAAAGGCTCCTCATCATCTGAAATCAGAGGATCTCCTCCTGGGAAGCTCCATAGAAAGGAATCGGCATATAAAGTAGTGTTTGTAAACTGAACCCCCAATGTAGCACATCCCGAAATAGGATTTGCTGAAAAGCCAAGCTCGATGGGCAGGTAGACATCAAGAACCAACGAAAAAGTATCGTTTCCGCAATCATTACTGGCCACCAGTTCTACTTCATAGGTTCCTACTTCGTCATAAGTATGCTCGGGAGAATTTGAAGTAGTCGTCTGACCATCTCCGAAATCCCAGAATACATCATCATAGTCTAAAGAGAGATTGAAAAAAGTAGCCGTCAAGTCATTGATACTCGAACTAAATTCAGCATGAGGTTGTGGGTTGACTTGAATGAGTTCAACCCATGTTAAGGTATCATCTCCATTTTCATTAGAGGCAACAAATAAAACATCATAGGAGCCTGCTTCTTCATAAAAAACAGTAACTGTATCACTATCAGATGTTGCCGGGTCCCCTCCATCAAAAGACCAGTAATACTCCTCTGTGTTAGAACTCTCGCTTGCATCAAAGAAGACAGAAAGAGGTTCGCAACCCTCCGTAGGAGAAAATTCAACTTCAGCTTGAGGAGTAGTAGCAATTTCAATACTCGAGTCTTTAACAGCAGTGCCACAATCATTACTAACCTCTAAAGCAACGGTATAAACTCCATCATCGGCGTAAGTATGCGAAGGACTTTCTTCAGTAGACCCATTACCATCTCCAAAGTCCCAATCAAAATCATCAGCTCTGAGTCCAGTGTAATTCAGGTCAATTGTTCGATCGGTAACTACAATATCAAATTCCGCCGTTGGCTCATCATCTACGATAATATAACTCACCTTAGTCTCTGAGTCCGTTCCCTCTGGATTGGTTACCGTTAATGTCACGGCATATTCGCCAGGTTCATCATATATGACTATAGGATTGGGTTCTGAAGAGGTTGCCGGTATACCACCGTCAAAACTCCAATCATGAGTTTGGGGAAATTCCGTCGAGAGATCGGTAAAGTTGACAGCTAAAGAGACACATCCTTCCACTGGACTTGCTTCAAAGTCGGCTACAGGTGGATTTAAATCATAGCAATCAGTTTCAATCCATAATCGGTCGATATAGAGGTTGTTTCCGCCAAGGTGTTTGTTTCGGATACGGAATTGGACATCATCTTCTCTAGTGAAATCACTTAAATCTATCGCCAGGCAAGAATGCCCGGGAGACTCTAAACACCATTCCTCTGGAATCTCAGGAATAAATGCAGAGCTGGTATTCAAATGAGTAGAATAGGTCTCATTTCCATTCTCAAAAAACCCTGCTACCCACTCAAAAGTACTTCCTCCATCGCGAGATGCATAAACGACAAGAGAGTCACTAACACTACTCCTTCGAGTCACTGCATAATCAATATACAAGGTCGCAGAGTTATAGGCTAAAAGGCTAAGACTTGGACTGAGTAAGTCATCAAAAGCACCACTGGAATTATTATAATTATCTATCCATAAAACTGACTCCCCATAAGTACTTCCGGAAGTAGTTGTCGATGTCTCAAATCCTACGCCTCCTGGGTTGTCAACCATGTAATCGCCTAAGCCATTCTCAAAGTCTTGATAGACTAAAACTTCACTTCCATTATTATCGACTGAAATATAGTTTGAAAACATAAGTTCATCTGTCTCCCCCGCTGCTGATGTTACCTCAAGAGTTACGTTGTAAGTTCCAGGGTTATTATAAGTAATAACTGGATGCTCGTCTGCGCTCGTAGATGGAGATCCTCCCGGAAAACTCCAGTCCCATTCGGTAGTGTTTTCAGAAGCCAAACTGTAAAATTGTACTGTTGCACCCTCACATAGTTCGGTAGCTACGACACCAAAGTCAGCCGTGGGTATATCTGAATTGCAAGGACCGAGACAAGAAGCATTGCTTACCTCATCCATAAATAAGTCTGCGACCTGTGGGTGAAAACCTTCGCCTAAATCAATCCCGACCCCTCCGATCAGGTGACAATAACTCATCACCGTTCCTCCTGAAGGCGGCAGAGGGCCAACAGTGCAATTTGGGTTTTGCGGATAACCGGCTTCAGGACCACAACCATCAATCATGGTATCATCTCCATTCCAGGCACAAGCATGGGTATGTGGAGAACCTACATTGTGTCCAATTTCGTGGGAAATCACCATGACCGTCCAGCTATATTGCGGGACATCATTATAAGATGACCCAATACCACTGTATGCGACGCCCCAATAATTATTACACAAGACATCTAAATAAGCTACTCCGCCACCGCCACCGTATCCAAGTAGATGAGCCAAATCTCCGTTATAATTCCCATTCAATTCATTTCGAAATTGAGTGAGATAATCGCCTGAGCCTGGACCATCATAAGGATCTGGAACATCCCAAACGAGTATTTCCTCAACTTCCCAATTAATATCTTCATTTTCATACAAAATCTTTACCTGTGAAAGTGCCCCGTTAATGTAATCCAGTGTCGAAGTCATATCACCTTTGTCCAGGTATATATCGTGGGTCACCTCAAAGTACATATGAATACAATTGTCAGAACTCGAAGACTCTGAAGAGGAGGTGTTTTTACCTGACATGTCATGATCTTCAGTTACGTGACATACGTCGGGAAAATCTAAAAGTAAATCTGCATTCCTGTAGAAAATATGTACATTATCTAATTGTCCTGATTCCTTCAATTTCCCTAAGGTAAAAGTTTGACCACCCCAAGAAATGATTCCCATGATTTCATTGGAAAGCACAGACAGGCCAACTCTAGATTGAGAGATTCCTTCTATTGATCCAGAATAATGCACCGAGGCTTTCGGAGAATGTAATTCATTCTCTGAGGCCGAGTAGATCTGAGCATTATCCAATGCCCCTGTAGTTTTCTTTAAAACTAATTTCAATTGGTCTCCACTTGAAGTAATTATCGAAGTGCTATAGGTGTCGGGAGCATGCTGCAATAGGCTTGTGTGCGTCTGCGGGTTGATAGAAATCAATACACCATTTTCCACTTCTGAATTTACAATTTTGAGTTCTTGAGCAGACAACACTGCAGGCTGAAATAAATTATCTTCTAATAATTCTGCAGTCTGCACCTGTCCCAAAGTAGTTTGAAATTCAGTGCTCACTGCATCAGTGTTCTGCGCACTTAATAATCCACTGACAAGTAGTACTAAAAAAGTAATTCCAATTCCTCTCAACATAGGTATAGTTTTTTATTGATCTACGGTGATATCACCATGGATGATTTCTTTTGTGCCATCAGGCAAAGTTACTGAAAAAGAGTATACATACACTCCGTTATTTACTAGTTGACCGCGAAATCTACCGTCCCAGCCTACCTCTGGGTCATTTGGAGGTATATTCCTGGTCTCATACATTTTGTTACCCCAACGATCGAAAATCATCAGTGCATCAATGGTGACACCAGCATCTGAGAAAAGAGTAAAGCCGTCATTTATTCCATCTCCATTCGGAGTAAAGATATTGGGAATATAGATATTGATTTGGGGCTCCCGAATTAACAAACGAAAGCTTGCTTGTCCTGTGCAACCATTCACGTCAGTTATGGTAACCAAATACTCTTCCTCAGACAATGCGGTGATTATAGTAGTGAAACAATCTGTGCAACTTAAGTTTGTCGGTGGAGACCATAAAATATTCGCAATTTGACTTTCACTCAAATTTGTACTTGCTTCCACTGTAATTGTTTCTCCAGATTCAACATTCGCACTCACTGGGTCTAAGCTAACATTAACAACTGAGCCTTCATCTAATATAACTGTTTGTTCAGCTCGACACCCATTCGCATCAACTGCCTCAATGGTGTATGTACCGGGACTTAAATCTGTCACCCACTCTCCGACATCCACTGATTGACCCGAAATGTTTATGCTGATCGGCGGAGTACCTCCGACCCCCTCGACACGAATTGCACCAGCATCACCAAAGCAAATGATACTATCAACCGAAACACCCTCAATTGAAAGATCCCCGAGCAGCTCTACCATAACTTCGGTCTCACTAATACAGAATGACAGAGGATGAACTGCCTGTACAAAATAACTGCCTGAACCAGAAAAATTAATCGTCTGTTCAGTTGGATCTGTTAAAATTTCACCCTCCATGGTCGACCATATTATCTCTGAAGGTGTAATGCCTCCGGAAGCAATCACCTCAAGGCTACCTTCATTTTCTCCACAGGGAAGGTTGATATCTCCAGATATCTCCAGATTCAGCAAGTCAAAGATGCCTTCCACGAAAACACTATCGCTGTTGACGCAATCATTCGCTTCGTCTGTAGATCTGAAAGTATACCAGCCACTTTCTGTCACCTCAATTCTATTCGTGTCTGATGTAATCACATTTCCTTCCTGATCTATCCATTCATAAAGAATGTCAGATGAAAAATAAGAGTCAGAGGCATCGACAATTACTGAAGAGTCTCTGCAATTCAAAGAATCGGGAGGCGTTATCTCAATTCGGGGAAAGTCATCAAAATCCTCAAGATTAATGCTCGCTGTATCTGAGCACAAACTCATTGTGTCTAAAGCTATCAAAATAACCTCACCAGCTCGAAAAACACTTACACTCGGCCCTGTAGAATTCACCTCAGGTCCTTGCCAATTGTAAGTTACATTTTCTTCTGCATCGGTTGATAAGGTAATAGTTCTGACGGTGCAATCAAACAAGCTATCAGGATCTGCAAATATCACAGCGTCTGGTTGGTTAAGATTCAGTTCAACACTGACTCTTTCCACAGGAGATACGCAGTTGGATGCCGTATCTATCAACCTCAACTCATATTCTCCGGGGCCGAAAACAACAAATGAATCCGTATTTGAAACAATATTTCCATCGCTATCTCGCCACTCAACAATCACTGACTCACTAGAATTGCCCGATAGGTTTAAAAGAGTAAATGAGTCAGTTTCACAGTTAATAAGACCATCGGGACCTGCAACTGCTGTGGGGATATTATCATCGACCAAGACTTCGAGACTATCAGAAATAAAACAATTATCCTCGAATTCTGCAATTGCAATATAAACACCGGATGCATCAACCACAACACTATCTCCAGAGTTAGAAAAGTTATTAGGTCCTGTCCACTGAATATTTAAAGCACCCATCGCAGAAGCTGAAATAGTTACTTCGCTAATATCACAAGTAAGCGTCTGATCTGGTCCCATAGTCAAGTTAGCATTACATTCACTACATGGCTCCTGAGAAATGGTGATCTCCGCCACACACTGAGTCGCAATATCATCTACTATGGTTAAAGTAATGTTTTCACCATTCGCCGGCAAAGGACTAATAACAACAGGAGTACCGTAATCAAATGGACCGTAGGTATTTCCCTCGCTATCAGTCACTCTGTATCTTGTCGTAGGACCCTCAATGGTTGTCACTGTAATTTCAACACCAAAGAAATCGTCTGTTTCATCATCCCCAGTACCATTGTTATCGCAGGCGAGTTGATCAAACTCAACATCCAACTCACAGGGTTCGGAGCATGGATCAGGCGCTGGCAACTCAAGGAGTATTGTGCAATCTGAATCGTCTCCATCTGAAATGATAATTTCAGGATCACCATTTACAATTAAATAGGGACCAAAAACTACTGTGTCTCCGTAATTTCCGCTAGAACCATCGTTACCATTCCAACCAGAATTACCTAAGTTCACCCCTGAAATAACAACTGTAGCCACAAAGGTGTCATCAGACTCATCATTCAGCGTACCTTCATTATCGCATTCAATTTCTATAATATTTCCTGTTAGAAAACAATCATCGGAGCACGGATCCAATGGTCCAACGGTTTCATTGAGAAAGCAAGCTGTAATTTGGCTATCTGTGAAGCTATAATCCAAAGTTTGCCCATTCGCCGGATGAGATAAACGCACTGTATCTCCAAAGGTATAACTCCCTTCTATCACATTATCAACTCTAAAAATAAATGTTCCATTACTACCTGCATTAATGGCATTAATGACGAACTCAACTTCATAGAAGTCATCTCCAGGATCCGATGGAGTTCCTCCATCATCGCAGACAAGCGTTAGATAGTCCAAATCCAGCAGACAGTCTGAAGAACAATGAACTAAATTAGGTGCGATCCCTGTAATCGAGCAGCCGGTAGTTTCATCCGTAATCGTGAATTCAAAGTCCTGTTCCATTGCATCCACCTCGAAACTTACCGCCGTTCCATAAGACGCTCCACTCAAGTCAATACCATCTCCAGTTAAACTAAAAGTAGAACCATCCACACTTGTCACCAAAATTTCAATCACATAAAAGTCATCTGTTGAGTCTACTGAAGTTCCGTTATCATTACACTCTAAAGATAAAATCTCGAAATCTATTTCCTGTCCTTCGTTTATGGTCAATGAGTCCAAAGTCTGACAACCGTTATCATCAGTAACAATCAACTCATAGTTTCCAGAAGGAAGGTTTTGAAATACACTATCCATTTGTTCATTCCCTCCTAGATCGTATGTGTAAGGTGGTGATCCAAGTTGAGGGTTGACAATAAGTTGTCCATTGCTATCTAACAAACAAGTTTCAGCTGTGATTTCCAGATCGAAGCTCGGGAAGTCTACAACAATGAGGTTGAGTGCCACAATGGAGTAGCAGCCTTGAATATTTTCCACACGTACAAAAATCTGTTGTGTTCCCTGCTCTGTATTCTCAAATGGCAAGTCAATCGCATTCTCACCCATTTCTGCATCTGACTCATTGAGGTGGAAGCTCAAATCATTGTTTACTCCTCCGGTGATTGAATCAGCATAGGCGTCCAGGTCGAAACTACTAACGCCACCTTCACCACACCTGAGGATATCTACCTCATTCGCTGTTGGCAGGGCAATAATTTCTAATTCAACC
>Ga0136604_1000164_pt1 | contig 37155 bp, 22 predicted proteins | sample AntRauFillE10628_FD_104928 | JGI IMG/M metagenome (GOLD analysis project Ga0136604, IMG submission 104928) | Saline lake microbial communities from Rauer Islands, Antarctica - Metagenome Filla E10 #628 | ecosystem: Environmental > Aquatic > Non-marine Saline and Alkaline > Saline | place...
ATTTCTAATGAAATAGTCTAAATGTAAAATATGTACGTAAGCATCGTTATTCTTCGGTCTCTTAGCTCTTGCTAGGCTCTCTCATCATGCCTTGCTTACGCACATATTTTATTATTTTCACATCAAAAAACAGTTTCCGGAGGTACCCTAATGAAAATCTTTCACGGCGAATTACCATTCAAAGAGATCCAGGCTATACCAAGTTAAATCCTCAGCCAAAAACAGGTTTCTCTCCTATTCAACTGGCGGTAAAAAGTTTACCTTCCTATTGCGTGAAGGATGGTAGTGGACGAGCCCCCAAAGTTTCGGGGGCGAAGGGTCCGATGGAGCGCAGCGAAAGGAGGACGGAACCCACGAACAGCCTGACCTGAAGGCACGGCCGGGGCCGAGCCGAGGGGCACGCCCTAATAATTTAAATAAAGTCACCTAAAAATATCAATCTGAGAAATAGGTGTAAAAAATAAAATCCTATAACATACATGAGTGTATATTATAGGATGTCAAAAGTGGAGCCGGAGGGAGTCGAACCCTCGTCCAGTGAAAGCGCTAAAAAGCGTTCTACATGCTTAGTCGACACTTTCAATTGTCGGGCGATCAGATAGGTGTATCAACGTACCTGTACTGATGCCGTAGTTTCTAAATTTCACCACATCGTCGAAACGAGCGACCTGGCTAACCTGAATGTTGATGATGTGCGACAAGCTTTGTATCAGGTGTCAAACTTGCAGCACAAAAGCATTGTAATCTATCGATTACGCTGCCATGGCGTAGTTATTCTCGCCAATTAAAATGGTTGATTACTAGTTGATAACGGAGGTAAATAATCGTGCTCCGACATGCTAACTGATCAACTGACTTCCCTGTCGATTCCAGTCGGCCCCATATTTCAATGAACGAATGAGAACAAAGGTCTCAAAAATAAAACAGAAAACCTACTCTATTAGTTCCATGTGCGGTAGTATTTTACGAATTGTGGGTATGAAGCGTCAATGGAGGCCCTTTTCTAGTGACATATCTCTATCTTTGCTGCGTTCGAATAAAGAAAGAAGTTAAGTCTATGGAATTAAAAATTGGAATTATTCAGGAAGGAAAAACGCCACCGGATACCCGGGTGCCCTTGCAACCTGATCAAGCAGCGGATCTATTGCGTCGGAATTCAGTTCATTCCCTTCTCGTCCAGCACTCGCCCAATCGCTGCTATTCAGATGCTGAATACGAGGCCGCCGGGTTGCCCCTGGTTCGCGATCTGTCTGCTTGCGATATTCTACTGGGCGTGAAGGAGGTTCCCATTGATCAACTCATTGCGGACACAACCTATTTTTTCTTTTCACATACTATGAAGAAGCAGGAATACAACCGGGATTTACTTCAATCGGTGATTCAAAAGAATATTCGCTTGATCGATTACGAAGCGCTGACGAATGAAAAAGGGCAACGCCTGATAGCCTTTGGACGCTTTGCAGGTATGGTTGGTGCTCATAACGCGTTATGGACTTACGCGCAGCGCAGCGGGGCATTCGAACTGCCTCGCCTGGTAGATTTAAAGGATTATAAGGAGGCAAAAGACCAATACAGTACACTGAAATTACCTGCCATTAAAATTGTATTGACCGGAATGGGTCGGGTCGGGAACGGAGCGGCAGAGGTATTGCGCGATATGGGTGTTCACGAGGTAGATCCAGAGAGTTTCCTGCAAGTGGAGACGGATCGGGCCATTTTCACTCAATTGGACTGTGCAGATTATGCGGCCCGTAAAGATGGTGCGGCCTTTGATTTGAAATACTTTTTCGATGAGCCAGCAGAACACATCAGTACATTTTCTCCTTATACCCGAGCGGCAGATATTTTCATTAATGGGATCTATTGGGACAATAGTGCACCTGCTTTTTTCACTTCCGAAGAAATGAGACAGCAGGAATTTAACCTCCGGGTGATCGCTGATATTACTTGCGACATTGCTCCTTTGGCCTCTGTACCTTCTACGCTGCGTCCTTCTACGATAGCAGATCCGGTGTATGGGTACGATCCGGTCCATGAGAAAGAAACGGCGCCATATCAGGAGCATTCGATCGATATCATGGCGATTGATAACTTGCCCAACGAACTACCCAGAGATGCTTCCAAGGCCTTTGGAGAGCAGTTTCTAGAGCATATTGCACCAGAACTTGAAAAGAAAGATAGCGCAGTTTTAGCTCGTGCCACAATAGCCGAGAAAGGTGCGCTGGGATCACACTTTATTTATCTGGAAAATTATTTGGCGGGGAAAGAGTGAGCATGGAGATCAATGGATGCTTGAATTCTTTCATTCGGTCCTAAGTCTGATGGAGGAAATTGGAAGGGTTCTCCCAACAATTTCTCATACAGTTCCTGATATCTGTCCATAATGGACTGAATCACATCATCTGTCATTTCGGGGAATTCCTGACCTTCTTTCCCTTGGAAGCCTTCGGACATCAGCCACTCCCTGACAAATTCTTTAGAGAGCTGTTTTGGTTTCTCCCCTTTCTCCCTGAGTTCTTCGTATTGCTCAGCATAAAAATAACGGGAACTGTCGGGCGTGTGCACCTCATCGATGAGCATTAATTGTCCCTTGTCATCTAGACCGAATTCGTATTTGGTATCCGCCAGGATAAGACCTCGCCGGCTCGCTTGTTCCTGGCCCCAGCTAAAGAGTTCATAGGTATATCGCTCCATTTGCTCATAGAGCTTGGCAGAAATTAGACTTCGATCCAATATTTCTTCGCGACTTATATCCTCGTCGTGTCCTTCATCTGCTTTTGTGGAAGGCGTAATTATGGGGTCGGGAAAAGCATCTCCTTCTTTCAGCCCTTCCGGCAGGGGGACTCCACATAAACTTCTTTGACCTTTTTTATATTCTCTCCAGGCATGTCCCACGCAGTAGCCTCGAATCACCATTTCAATCTTTATGGGATCTGCTTTCCGTCCGAAGGACACCGCTGGATCAATGTCAAAGCTTTCGTCTAGCCAATTGGGGACTAAATAAGAAGAATCGGTAAGGAATTTTCGAGCGATGGCATTTAAAATTTGTCCTTTGAAAGGAATAGCTCGGGGCAGAATGTGATCGAATGCGGAAATGCGGTCAGTGGCGACCATGAGAATATGCGAACCAAAATCGTAGACATCTCGAACCTTCCCTCGATAGACTTCTACTGATCCCGGAAAGGAAAGGTGAGTTTCCCGCAAGGCCATCTTCGCATAGTCCATACTTAAATATACTTGGTGGAGTTCTTTTCGGAAATAATTTCTTTCAATTCGTCAATCAATCGATTATCCCCGGGTACTACTTTCCCTTCAGTATCCTTTACCCCTACAAAGGTGCCCTTCGACTGCCCCGGAAGTAAGGAAATTATCTTGTCTTTTAAATGAGTTACATCTCGTTTCAATAGTTGGCGAATAGAGGGCATATCGTGCCAATCTCCTTCGATGGCCACAGCTCGCTTAACGTCTCCATCCTCTTCTATAGGATCCAGTTCTATCATTTCCCTATCCTTGACCTCTCCATCTAGCCAACCTTCGGGCATAGTCCACTTTTCATCTTCTTCATTTAGCATGAACACCTCCAGGCCTTTTTCGTGCACTCTGTATATCAATAATCGAACGGAATCTAAAACACTCATAAGTTTGGTTTTTCAATGAACCTAACATGAAAGTAATAAAAATGTTATAGCTGTCCGTCATATCCACCCTAAATTTTTCGCAAAAAAAGGGTATTCTCAAAAAGCCCAAAATAAAAAGGAGGCGACTCGGCATGAAAGTTATGATTTAAAAGAGCCCGAGATGTGTTCCGGTCCCGTACTAATCTACCACCTGAAGGAATGATAAGCGTTAAAAAACCTGCTTGCTACGTCTGAAATTGATGAATGAATAGGGCTTGACACATTATTGATGAAGAAACGCATGGTATCTAGAGGAAAGCACCGGTCACTAATCCAACTGAAAGTTAGAGAATTTAGAGCCCAGGCGGTAGCGCAATCGTCGAAGGGAACGCTCTCTTATTTGTCTGACCCGCTCTCGGGTCAATCCCAGAATGTCGCCTACTTCTTCCAGACTATGGCTCTCGTTATCACCAATACCGTAATACAACTCTAAGATCTTCACCTCACGCGGGGATAATACCGACAGCCTGTTTTTCAACTCCTTTCTCAGCGACTCCTCCATCAGAGCGATGTCCGGGCTGTCCATTTGATCATCGGAATAAAAATCCAGAATGGTTCCACCATCATTGGAGTCATCTCCCATTGGGGCATCCAGGGAAAGATGCTTTTCCCCATCTTCAAGGATTTTCTGTACCTCTTCAATGTTCACTTCTAATAATTCTGCGATTTCAGCTGTGCTGGGTTCGCGCTCAAATTCTTGAATAAACTCGATGCGACTATTCTTCACTTTGGTGTATAAGTTCATCTTGTTGGCCGGCAAACGAACCATTCGAGAATATTCCAAAATAGCACTCAAGATCGACTGTCGAATCCACCAAACAGCATATGAAATAAAGCGAAAGCCCTTTGAAGGATCAAACCTACGCGCTGCCTTCATCAAGCCCACATTCCCCTCATTAATTAAATCTGATAGCGAAAGTCCCTGACTGGTGTATTGCTTGGCAACCGAAACGACAAATCTGAGATTGGCTTGAACGAGATCATTGAGTGCTTCCTCATCACCATCTTGAATACTCAGAGCTAATTCCGTTTCCTTCTCCGGACTCAAAAGTTCAATCTTACTAATATCGTTAAAATACTTATCCAGCGCCTGGGTTTCCCGCTTGGTGATGGCGTTTTGTATTTTGAGTTGACGCATAGACTATGAGATATGTAAATTATTATAATCCAATAACAATAAACGGTGTGTAATAATTCCCGCCCGCCGAAATAAAATTGCCGAGAGGACACAAAACAGGATTTTACTAATTCCAACGTACCGTATAAAGTAGATTTAAATATGGAAACAGTTTTTCTCTTTACACCGTGCAAAATCCAGGCAAATCCAGTATCGAAGTCTCTCTAAGTGCCGCCTCCATCCTATGCGAAAAAAACGCATCTCCTCTTCTGGCACTTCATTAAAATCATCTGAAGCGCATCCCCGGTCTGAGCCAAAGCTGCCAACTACAGATTCACCTTACTTGCGCTATCAAAAATATAACAACACTTTGAATTTTTGTCGTCTAAGAATTAATTAAATATTAAATTATTGTTTTGGGCGCATCCTCTCGTCACGCCAAGGTCGTGACGAGAGGTCGGGCTATGCGGGGGTCCGCGTTCGCTCCCGTCTCTTCGCCGCGACAGCGCATAATCTGACCGTCAGAAAAAACCCCTAAAATAAAGTATAATCACTGAGATTACGGGGCCGGCTAGAGACTGCTTCGCACCCCTACTATCCCTTGCGCAATTCCGTCACATGCAATAACAAATGGATCTGATGGTCGAGCAGGATTACTCCAGCCATACAAAAAAAGGGCATCCTCCCGGATGCCCTTTTGTAAAATGCATTATACAATTATCGCAGACTACTCCTCTTTATCGATAAGTGCCTTTCTCGATAAGCGCATTTTTCCACTCTTATCATCAATACCGACGAGTTTTACCTGAACTTCATCGCCCTCACTGAAAAACTCAGCGACATCCTGAACGTGATGGTGTGCAAATTCAGAGACGTGCAATAATCCACTTTTCCCTTTGAAGTCAACGAAGACACCATATGGCATTACCTTCGCAACTGTTGCATCATACACATCCCCCACGCTAGGAGTAAATGCGATTTCGTTAATCATGGATAGAGCCATTTCGATCGACTTTTTATCCGTTCCTGAAATTTGGATTTTTCCTTTTCCATCTTCCTCTTCAATCGATATCTCCGTTCCGGTATCTTCCTGCATTTGCTGGATGATTTTCCCGCCAGGTCCTATAATAGCACCAATGTACTCTTTATCAATCTCGACTTCTACGATTCGCGGTATATGAGGTTTCAATTCAGCTCTCGGCTCAGACATAGTGCGCGCCATCTCCTTAATAATATGCAAACGCCCCGCTCTAGCCTGTTCCAATGCTTCCTTCAAGACCGCATAGTCCAAGCCTTCGATCTTGATATCCATTTGGCAAGCCGTGATCCCCTGATCTGTTCCTGCCAGTTTAAAGTCCATATCTCCTATCGCATCCTCATCTCCCAAAATATCGGAGAGAATCGCTCGATCATTACCTTCGGCAATCATACCCATGGCAATACCTGAGACCGGTCGTTTGATTTGAATACCCGCATCCATCAATGCCAAAGCACCTGCACAAATGGTGGCCATAGAAGAAGACCCATTGGATTCCATCACGTCAGATACAATTCTCGTCGTATAAGGATGCTCTTCAGGCATAACTTTCTTAATCGCTCGACCTGCGAGATTTGCGTGACCGACTTCTCGACGTCCGGGCCCTCTCATTGGCTTCGTTTCTCCAACGGAATAAGCCGGGAAATTATAATGCAAAATAAAGTCATCAAAATAATGCTCTAAGGCCTTATCGATCATCATCGCATCTTTCTTTGTCCCCAAAGTCAATGAAGCCAGCGCCTGAGTTTCTCCTCTAGTGAAGATTGCAGATCCATGGGCCGATGGCAAATAATCCACCTCAGTCCATATGTCCCGAATTTCATCGTACTTTCTGCCATCCAATCTTTTCTTCTCCTTCAGGACCATTTCCCGAATAGTGTTCTTTTTGAGGTCATTGTAATAGCGCTTGTATAAGTTTCGATGCTCCATGGCATATTCTTCACCTTTCTCTTCAGTCACCTGTTCGAAAAAGGTGTCAAAGTGCTCACTAAAAGCGAGTCCTCTTTTCTTTTTATCCCATCCTGATGCCGCCGTTTTATATATTTTGTCCTTACAAGCTGCAGTTACTGCCTGCTCAATGGCTTCATCTTCTACTATTTCGGGCTTCGGCCGCTTATTCAATGCCGATTCTCCAACTTTCTGTGCCAATTCCAGTTGAGCTGCACATTGAACTTTTGCTGCTTCGTGTCCAACTTTCATCGCTTCGATCAACTCTTCCTCCGAGCACTCCTCCGCTTCACCTTCTACCATCATAATATTCTCAGCCGTAGCTGCAACGATAATATCCAATGTCGCCTTCTCCAAATCAGATTTGGAAGGATTTACTACGTAATCCCCATTGATCTTTGCCACTCGCACTTCGGTCAGTGGTCCGGCAAAGGGTATGTCAGACACGCTCAATGCTGCTGAAGCTGCCAATGCAGCGAAAGCATCCGGCAGCGTTTCCTCGTCGCCCGATATCAAGTTGATGATCACCTGTGTATCATTCATGTAGTTGTTGGGGAATAGCGGTCGGATGGCACGGTCTACCAATCGGCAAATCAGGACTTCATAATCCGACAATCTGGCCTCTCTTCTAAAAAAGTTCCCGGGAATTTTCCCAGCAGCAGCAAATTTTTCCTGATAATCTACAGATAAAGGAAAAAAGGGCTGTCCTGGGCGGGGCTCTGAAGCGCTTACTACACTGCAAAACAACATGGTTTTACCCATTTTAACAACAACTGATCCATCGGCCTGAGTGGCCAATTTTCCTGTTTCAATGGAAACATCTCTGCCATCCGGCAAAGAAAAATGTACGGAATGTGGGTTCTTACTACCCATAATTATGTGATTTTTACGTTGAAAAAATATGACGACATAGCAGTACAAGCCAGATGGTGGGCGGACAGGATGTGGGCAAAAATACGTCTGATTTTACTTTGCGCAAGTGTACTTTGTCATCTAGTAATAGCAAATATAAAAAAAAATGCCTCCCATTGGGAAGCATTTTGATAAGCATTATTTTCTTATACCTAATTCTGCGATAAGCTCTCTGTATCGCTCAATGTCATTATCGGCCAAATAACGGAGCAGTCGCTTTCGCTTGCCCACGAGGGTAAGCAAATTTTTTCTGCAGTGATTATCCTTCTGATTGCGACGTAAGTGATCCGATAGCACCTTCACTTTTTCGTGTAGAAGTGCTATTTGCGCTTCGGTATGACCGGTATTCTTTTCATCCCCGCCATAGGTTTTGAATATCGACTTCTTCTTCTCTTCCGTTAAAAAAACTCCCATGCTCTATTATTCTACTTTATGAATGACTTATTTAAGCGGGGCAAAGATACTACTTCTATTCGATTCCCCAAAATTTTATTGCCCTTCTCGTTCTCGGTCTTTAGCAACATCCCACAGCGCGTCCATTTCTTCTAATGACATCTCCCTTAACGGCTTTTCAGCCTCTGTCTCCAAGAATTCGAATCGACGCTTAAATTTAACGTTCGTCCTGGTCAAAGCTTCATCCGGATCCAGGCCCACATAGCGGGCATAATTTATCAGACTAAAAAACACGTCGCCCAACTCGTCCAATTGCTCTTCCTTATTCTCAGCCTGACGAAATTCTTCCATTTCTTCCTCCAGTTTCGCCCAAACTTGTTGTTTATTGGACCATTGAAACCCTACCTGAGCCGTCTTTTCCTGTAAGCGGTACGCTTTGACCATAGAGGGCAAACTATTCGGCACTCCGGCAAGGACACCGGTTTTCCCTGAAGCCAATTTGATTTGCTCCCAATTTCTTTTCACCTCCTCTTCGTCCTGAACCTCGATATCTCCATAAATGTGCGGATGCCGTTCAACTAATTTATCACATAAATCATGAATGACATCTACAATTGAAAATTGCTCTTGTTCCTCTCCTATTTTCGCATAAAAAATAATGTGAAGTAAAATATCTCCCAATTCCTCCTTCACGTCTGCCGGGCGATCGGATAAAATCGCATCTGCCAACTCATAGGTCTCTTCGATTGTCAAGGGGCGCAGAGTTTTCCAGTCCTGTTTTTTATCCCAAGGACACAAAGCTCTCAATTCCTCCATCGTTTGCAGTAATCGCTCAAAGGCCTTGAGCTTATTAGCTACATTCTTTGCTGTTATTTTATTTAATTCCGGATGCATTCTTCTGTTTTATGATAAACTAATATCTTCGCGCTAACGTTGTAAATACAAAGAAAGATAAAAATGGAATTCTTATATACATTAGCTATTGTTTTCGGCATTTTTGGCGTGAGTTTTGCCCTAATTAATATTCGCCATATTTTCACTGGCAATGAATTTAGAGGCACTTGTGCCACCAACAATCCGATGATTAAAAATCAGATCGGGGAGTGTTCAGTTTGTGGTAAAGCCCCTGAAGATACCTGCCAAATGCCCGAAGTGGATGCGGTGAGCTCTAAATAATAGCCTACTTCCCATCCAACAAATGCCCCATAAAATCTTTTTTTGCCTTTAAATAGGCTTCATTTTCCTTAGATGTGGGCATAATCAGAGGTACACGACGAACCAACTCAATATTTGATTCTTCAATACTGCCCAACTTTTCAGGGTTATTTGTCAACAACTCAATGGACTGAATACCCAATTGCTCCATTATTTCAATGGCGATTTCATAGGTTCGCTCATCCGGTTCAAAGCCCAAATGTACATTTGCATCACTCGTATTAAACCCCTCATCCTGTAAGTTATAAGCCTTGAGTTTATTAATTAAACCTATCCCTCTCCCCTCTTGCCTCAAGTAAATCAGCAAACCATTGGTCTGCGCGATTTGCTCCAGGGAGCTCATGAGCTGAGCTCCGCAGTCACAGCGCTTCGATCCAAAAACATCGCCGGTGATGCATTCGGAATGCACCCGAGTCAACACCTTCTTTTCATTATCAAAAGGGGTGGAAAGCAGCGCCAAATGCGGACTATAATCCCCATCACTTTCAGAAAAAGCAATCATTCTAAGGGTGCCCCACATTGTCGGAATGGTAGCCTCGGCTTGTTGGATTAATGGCTTCATGGTATTAATATCTCTCTGTAATAAGTCTTAGTACTTACGTTCGGCAAATATATCATTTCGATAACTAAGAAATGGAATCATCCGGATTGAGTTCACGCATCTGGTCCGGAATATTTTTCTTGAATCGCACGAGGCGTTCAATTTCTGATTGAATCGCCGAATTCCAGTTCTTTTTTTCCTGTCTCAAGATTTCATCCATCTCCTTTTGAGAAGTCGTACCGGCATGATTCCAATGCTCCACTAACTGGGGCAGATTCACGGGGTGGATTTGTTGATGAGCATCCGTCAGCGCCCGTTCGGGTTGATTGTGAATTTCAATCATAAGTCCTTCAAAATCCAAATGACGTGCCTGCCTCGCCAACTCTGGCAAAAGTTTTACATTCCCGGCAATATGACTGATATCGCAATACATTTCCAGTTGGGGGAAAGTTTTCTTTAAGCCCAGTGGGATAGACCACATGGGAGAATTTCGGTACACAGAGGTACGAAAAGCATAAAATCCTCTGTGAATCGCCCGCACATCCTGTACTTCAGACTTTTGAAAGCGCTCAATAGCTCCTTCCCAATGCGCTAAATCGGGATGGATGGGGTTTTTTACCCAAACTTCTATGGGGGCTCCCTGCACCACATCTGCGATTTCCTGAACATAAAAAGGATTACCCGTAGTTCTTGCTCCCACCCAAAAACCGCTCAGGCCCGCTTTTAAGACCTTTTCAGCTTGTCCTGCCGTAGCGACCTCAGTAATACCTTTGAGTTGAAACTCCTCTTGAATTTCCACTAACCATTCCAGGGCTTGTTCCCCCATTCCTTCGAAGCCCCCCGGCTTGGTTCGGGGCTTCCAAATACCGGCGCGAAATCTCCTCCAGCCCTGTTTTGCTGCCCATTCCCCCAGATATCGCATTTGCTCGCGACTTTCTGCACTGCAGGGGCCTCCAACGATCGGTATATTTGTGTTAATTTTGCTCTTGTCCATATCACTCTCCATTGACAACAGTATTCGGCGCATTGCGTTTAACTACAAAGTTCCAAAAAGAAAAGTTTTCCATGAGTACCACTGACAAATATAAGAAAGTAAGCGAGCGGGATATTGAATCATTGAAAAAGATGGTTCCGGCGAATAGCATTCACGTAGACGAGGAAACCCTGCATGCACATTCTAAAGATGAGACAGAAGACATCTCTATTGCACCTGAAGTAGTAGTTGAGCCCCATTCAACGGCCGAAGTCAGTGAGGTTGTGAAGTATTGCAACGAAAAAAGCATCCCCCTCACGGTAAGAGGCGCAGGCACGGGATTGAGCGGAGGAGCCATACCCGCCTTTGGAGGTGTGGTGCTGAGTATGAGGCGAATGAATCAGATTCTCGAAATTGACGAGAACAATTTTGTCGGAAGGGTTCAGCCAGGGGTCATCACACAGCACTTTCAGGAAGCAGTAAAAGAAAAAGGATTGTTTTACCCGCCGGACCCCGCCTCTAAAGGCAGCTGTTTTATCGGGGGAAATATTGCTGAAAACAGTGGAGGGCCCAAAGCCGTCAAGTACGGCGTAGTGAAGGACTACATATTAAACCTGGAAGTCGTATTGGCCTCCGGCGAAGTCATCCACACGGGATCCAACACTTTAAAGAATGCCACCGGCTATAATATCACGCAATTGATCGTAGGGAGCGAGGGCACTTTGGGCGTGGTGACTGAGATTATCATCAAACTCATCCCCCACCCGAAACATACACTGCTCCTTTTAGCTCCATTCAGGAAATTAACAGAAGCTGCTGAGGCGGTGCCCGCCATAATGAAAACAGGAATCACTCCATCCGGGCTCGAATTTATGGAGCGAGCGGCTATAGAAGCTGCAAGCAGAGTGCTCAGTGAAGAAGAACGCTTGGCGATAGATGATGACATAGAGGCACATCTCCTCATTGAATTAGATGGGAACCGGGAGTCCGTACTCATGGAAGATGCAGAAACTGTATATGAAACCCTATCTGACTTTGACTGTGGTGAAATTTTACTGGCAGAAACGGAAGCCCAAAAGGACAGCCTCTGGAGAATGCGAAGAGTGGTTGGTGAAGCAGTAAAAAGAGACTCTATTTACAAGGAGGAAGATACTGTAGTACCGCGTTTTGCCTTCCCGCAATTGCTTAAGGTTGTCAAAGAAATAGGAAGTGCACATGGCTTCGAATCGGTCTGTTATGGACATGCCGGGGATGGCAATTTGCACGTCAATATATTAAAGGGAAATATGACGCCCAAACAGTGGAATGATGAATTACCGGTGGCTATTCGCGAGCTTTTTAGAGCTGTAAAAGGAATGGGAGGTACAATTTCAGGTGAGCACGGCATCGGTTGGGTGCAAAAGGAGTATTTAGATATTGTCTTTACCCCTGTAGAAATCGAGCTCATGAAAAGTATAAAAAAGGTGTTCGACCCCAGGGGAATTCTCAATCCCGGAAAAATATTTCCCTCCTCATGAAAATACACTCCGCCCATTACCAGCGACTAACCATAGACAAGCAGCAATTTCTGCGCAATATCGAGTTGCTCAAGCAAACCGCTACACAACCCCTCCATGTAGTGGTCAAGGGGAATGCTTACGGTCACGATCTACTCACTGCTTCATCGCTTTTTGTAGAAGCCGGAATTGAGCGGCTCATCACCTATCATTTATCGGATGCTCTCATGCTCCGCAAAAAGTATCCCGATCTTTCTTTGCTACTCATCGGCCCTATTGAGTTAGGGGATATTGCTGTTTGTCGAGCCCAGAACATAGAAATAACAGTCTGGGATCTTCCTTTCCTAACTACCATACGGAAAGTCGTTCAAACCCAGTCTTCGGAATGGCCATCGCTCCGAATCCACATAGAAATTGAAACGGGTATGTACCGAACCGGGATTGTTCCCGCCGACATTTTTTCTCTGGAGAATGAAGTTTTTGAGAGCGTTCACTATGAAATTGCCGGGTTTTGTACCCATCTGTCCGGAGCCGATGAGCCTGAAAATATAGGTCGAGTGCAGGAGCAGATAGAGATATTCTCATCATTTCGAAACGAGATGATGCGTCGTATCCAGAGGGAATTTGAATGGCACGGCCCCAATTCAGCAGCCCTCGCATTAGATACGACTCAGGTCTTTACTCACTGCAGAGTCGGCTTATTGGCTTATGGTTTCTTTCCCTCTTCCTACGCACGGAAATTATGGTCTCCCACTGCAGAGGTCCCCAAACCCAGTCTCAAATGGTATTCAAATGTCGCAGGAAAGCACCGAATTCCTGCAGACAAGTTTACCGGCTACGGAAAAACGCATAAAACCGTTTCGCCCACTACCACTCTCATGGTACCGACGGGCTACGGAGACGGATTCCCCCGTTCCCTGTCGAATCGGTGGGAGGTCGAGATTCAATCTCAGTACTTCCGGATTATAGGACGGGTAAATATGAATCAAATCGTAATTAAGGTGCGGGAAGACCTCAAGTTGGATGATGATCAAGAGGTTTGTTTAATTGACCGGGAAGGTGCAAATGATTGGTACGCAGCCGCCCGCTTGAGCGATCGATTCATTTATGAATTGCTTTCCAATATTTCTACCAAAATCCCCAGAATCGTCAGCTAAATGAGTTCTTTCCTCAGGTATTTACGAACCAACCGTACGGTTTTAGTTTTGCTATGTGACTCCCCTACCTAACAATTAGAGAAATTCGAAAAGGGAAAGCGGCCGGAGGCCGAAAGCGTGAGGTGCCTGGAGGGCGCACAGCCGCAGGCGGTGTGGTGCGAAAGGAGATGCGTTCCCAGGCTGGGGACGCGTCGAATTGAGCACGGAGCGAATAGCGAACCCCGGAAGGGACCGACCCCGAGCCGGCTGAAAGCCGAGCGAGGGGGCACGCCCTGAATATCAAAAAAACCAGAAATAGACGCTTAGGAGTATGCGAGGCACCAATGAAGGGCATAAAAAAAGGAGTCTCCCCTGGGGAAAACTCCTCTGTGATTCCGTTGGGGCTCGAACCCAAGACCCTCTCATTAAAAGTGAGATGCTCTACCAGCTGAGCTACGGAATCAGCCTTTTTCTAAAGCGATGGCAAAGATATATTTTATTTTTCAACTACCAAAAAAACGAAGGAGATTCATGGAACAAAGTACAACCGCGAGAAACTAGTCGACGGGATAGGTATTGCCCTCGATCGCCAACAATGTGTTCTCGAAAATAGCCCGGGCTTCTTCCTTTAGCGGGTCTAAATTCTGATATCTCGTAGAATAATGACCTATAATCAGTTGTTTGGCGTTGGCATCCCTTGCGACCATGGCGGCCTCACGAGCAGTGGAGTGTTGAGTTTCTTTGGCTCTATCCAATAATTCGTGCAAAAAAGTGGCTTCGTGATACAGCAAGTCGATTTTTTTGATCTTTTTGTATAGCTCTGGAAGGTAGCGCGTATCTGAGATGTAGGCAAAAGAACGAGGCGGATCAGAAGGACGCGTCAATTCCTCCGGAGCAATCCATTCACCCGACTCACTTTGCACTTCTTCACCGGATTTTATTTTAGGAATATCGGAGTAAGGAATGCCACGTTTCTTTAGTTCCTCCGGCAGTATATGAGGAGGTTGCTGACACTCGCGGAAGATGTATCCAAAAGTCGGCAGTCTATGTTGCAATGCAATGGCGTGCACCTTGACCTCCCCAGTATTGAGAATGGGGAGTGTGGTTTCTGCTTCCAATTCATGGAAATGAATGGGGTATGGAAGATGAGACTGCGTACATTCCATTTGGTGAGTGATAAAGGCCTGAATAGGTGCAGGTCCGTAGATATGCAAGTTTCTTTTTCTGCGATTTAGGGCGAAAGAATTCAGCAACGGGACGAGGCCCAAAACGTGATCTCCGTGCAGGTGACTGATAAAAACATGGTCAATTTTACTTCTCTTTATCCTAAAGCGATTCATTTGGATCTGCGTCCCTTCCCCGCAATCGATGAGAAAGGGTACATCGCGGATAGTAATAATCTGCGCTGACGGGTGACGCCCTGCCGCTGGCAATGCAGAATTAGCGCCCAGGACAGTCAAATAAAAAGTCATGCAATGCGCTTGTACTTATTTGGAGGAATCTTCTGAAACATTACCCGAGAAATTCTCCACTTTCTCTACGGCATCGGTAATGGTATCTTCGATATTGAGAATTGTGTCCAGGCGAGAGATTTCGATTATTTTTCTAACGCTGTTATGATTGATACCCGCGAGAATAAATAGCCCGTCCTCTTTCCAAAGGCGATTCGCTGTTAGGATGGCACTCAAGCCCGAGGAGTCGACGTACTTCACTCCATTCATATCGAGGATCAAATGCTCCACCCCTTCATTACGCAAGAAAATAAATTCGGACTTTAGTTTTGGTGCGATTAAGGAGTTGAGGTTTTCTTCTTGGAGGTTAAAAATAGCGTAATCCTCTTTTTTTTCCAGGCTGTATTTCATATTAAGTTTTTCGTTTTAGTTCTGAACACATCGAGAAGTTTTATGGTTTACAGAAAACCACAAATATGATGATATTCAAAAATTTTCATTTATAGATCTAGTGTAAAAGTAATCAATAAAATCGCACTAGAACAAGCGGAAACTGCCATTCTTTCGTTTAAAAAGCAAAAGATGTGCCATTTCGACCGTTTTGCATAGGTGGCACGATTTTATTACATTTATTACATTGAACTTATCAGTGTTGGAAAATATTACTTACATTGATAAACCAATAGACGAATTCAATCAAATCATGAATAGAAAGTTTTCACCCAAGGTTAAAAGAATATTGTCTCTGAGCCGAGAAGAAGCCCTTCAATTAGGTAGTGACTACATTGGCACGGAGCATTTATTACTTGGACTAGTCAAGGATAGCGACAATTTAGCCGTAGTCGTGTTAGATTCATTAGATGTAGATTTCAATGATTTAACAGAAACGATCAAGGAGAGCTCCAAGAACGCAAGCAAACAGCAAGCGAATTTCAATATCGGCAGGCTCTATCTCAATCAGCATGCGGAAAAAATATTAAAGGTCAGCTTTTTAGAGGCAAAGTCCATGGGACAGGATGAAATCAGTCCCGAATTGCTCATTTTATCCATGTTAAAGCACGGAGATAATCTCGGTGCTCGCGTATTGGAAGAATACGAAGTGGATTATGAGAGTTTTAAGTCCGAGTTGGAATTTGTAAAGCAAGAATTGGATTATTCCAGTTCAGATATGTTTTCAGCTTCCGCTTCTGACAGCGATGCTCCATTTGATGAGGAAAGCGGATCTGAGGGGTCGGGCAGCAGATATAGCCGAAAGGCGAGTTCTAAATCCAGAACTCCGGTTTTGGACAATTTCGGACGAGATATCACGCTCATGGCCGAAGAGGATAAACTCGATCCAATCATCGGCAGGGAGAAAGAGATAGAACGCGTTTCCCAAATTTTAAGCAGAAGAAAGAAAAACAACCCCATCCTGATTGGGGAACCCGGTGTAGGTAAAACTGCCATCGTAGAAGGACTTGCCCTACGAATTAAAGAGAGAAAAGTAAGTCGCACCCTATTCAACAAGCGCCTGGTGATGTTAGATATGGCTGCTATGGTAGCGGGCACTAAATATCGCGGTCAATTTGAAGAGCGCATGAAAGCGATCATGGGAGAGTTGGAAAAGTCAACAGATGTCATTCTCTTTATCGACGAAATTCACACTATCGTGGGTGCAGGTGGAGCGACCGGTTCGCTCGATGCTTCCAATATTTTCAAGCCTGCTCTAGCCAGAGGGGATCTGCAATGCATTGGAGCGTCAACTTTAGACGAATACAGACAGCATATTGAGAAAGATGGTGCACTGGACCGACGATTCCAAAAGGTGGTGATTGATCCTCCTTCTGCAGAGGAGACAATTACTATTCTAAAAAACATCAAGTCCAAATACGAGGAGTTTCACAATGTCGATTATTCCGAAGAAGCCATTCTGAATTGCGTTAAACTCTCTGATCGATACATTAGCGATCGGTTTTTACCGGATAAAGCAATTGATGTGATGGACGAGGTCGGTGCGCGCGTTCACTTAAAGAACATCCACGTTCCTAAACAAATTGAAGAACTCGAGTCCAAGATCGAGAAGCTGAAGGAAGCAAAAAACCAAGCGGTAAAAAATCAGCAATATGAGAAAGCCGCAATGCACAGAGATAACGAATCGAAGCTGCTAAAACAATTAGATACAGAGAAGAACAAGTGGGAAGAGGACGCAAAATCCATGCGTTACCCCGTTGGAGAAAAGGATATAGCCGAAGTCATTGCCATGATTACAGGCATCCCTGTGAATAAAGTAGCAAAGAGCGAGAGCAACAAGCTCGTTTCTATGGGAGATGATCTCAGTAAAGTAATTATTGGACAGGACGAAGGCATTCAGAAAGTAACCAAGGCTATTCAAAGAAATAGAGTGGGATTAAAGGATCCCAATAAACCGATCGGAACTTTCATCTTTTTAGGTCCCACCGGGGTCGGAAAGACCGAACTAGCGAAAGCTCTGGCCAGATATATGTTTGACACTGAGGATTCTCTGATTCGAATCGATATGAGTGAATACATGGAGAAATTCTCCGTTAGCCGACTCATCGGGGCGCCTCCCGGCTACGTGGGGTATGAAGAGGGCGGACAACTCACAGAGAAAGTACGTAGAAAACCGTACTCGGTGATTTTGCTGGATGAAATAGAAAAAGCCCACCCTGATGTTTTCAACATTCTCCTTCAGGTTTTAGATGACGGCCTACTCACCGACGGATTAGGTCGAAAAGTAGACTTCAAAAACACGATGATCATCATGACTTCCAATATTGGGGTCAGACAATTGAAAGATTTTGGTCAGGGTGTTGGATTTAGCACCAAAGCTCAATTGGAGAATAAAGAAGAGTACAATAAAGGGGTCATTCAAAATGCCTTAAAAAGAACTTTCTCTCCTGAGTTTTTAAATCGAATAGACGATGTAGTTATATTTAATAGTTTGGGTGAGGAAGAGATTCACAAGATTATCGATATTGCTCTTCAAGACTTGTACGGTCGTCTGAAGGAAATGGAATTCGAATTGGAGTTATCACAGAAAGCAAAGGAGTTTGTCGCGAAGAAGGGTTTTGACCCGCAATATGGAGCACGTCCTTTGCATCGAGCGATACAAAAGTACATTGAAGATCCTTTGGCTGAATTTATACTTTCTAAAAAGCCGGAAGATGGCAGTGTTTTTTATGCGGTGATGGACAGCTCTGAAGATGATAAAAAACTCAAGATTCAATTGCGTCAAAAAGTAGACAGCGAATCATAACACTTACGTTGATCTCGCCGTGAAAAAAACGCTCCTTCACGGCGGCAAAGACTTACTATTGGCGATATAAGTTAAGCCTACATTAAGGACATCTTTAATTTCTCAATTGTAAGGTCGCAACAAGACAATTTGTGTTACATTTGCATAATTGAAAGACCTTTTGTATCTTATAAGGAATTACAACAAACATTTAATAACAAAACTATAGAATTTGGCTAGAAGACGAGGATTTAAAAAACCACTAAGAAGAAAAAAACCACAGTACATTGTCAACGAGCATATCCGGGAACCTAAAATCCGGCTCGTTGGAGAGGATTTAGAAGCAATAAGTAAGGTAGCGGGCAAAGAATTAGGACCTGAAGTTTACGATACGCGGGATGTCCGACGTTGGGCCGATGAAATGGGACTTGATGTTGTAGTTATTTCTCCGAAGGCTAAGCCGCCCGTGGTAAAAATCATCGATTATAATAAGTTTCTCTACGAGAAGAAAAAGAGAGAAAAAGAGATTAAGGCAAAGACTCAGAAGACGGTAATCAAGGAGGTTCGGTTTGGACCGAATACAGATGACCACGATTTTGATTTTAAGCTGAATCACGCCAAGGAATTTTTAGAGGACGGAGCAAAGGTTAAGGCTTATGTTCACTTTAAGGGTCGATCCATCGTATTTAAAGACCGGGGTGAACTCTTGTTATTGAGATTTATTAAGGAATTGGAAGATTATGGGTCTGCGGAGCACCTACCTAAAATGGAAGGGCGAAGAATGAATGTGATGATTGCTCCAAAAAAGAAAAAGAAGTAGGTATTTACCTTCTTCCCGAAAAAAAATATATCTTTGCCCTCCGAAAGTTTAAAAAGATGACTTATGCCTAAGATGAAGACGAATTCAAGTGCGAAAAAACGCTTTCGAATGACGGGAAGTGGCAAGATCAAAAGATATCAAGCCAACGCCTATCACTTGTTGACAAAAAAGTCAAAGAAGAGAAAGTTGAGACTTAATGGTTCTACCCTCGTGAACAAATCAGACGAGAAGAAAATTAAGCGCCTACTTTGTAAGAAATAATTATTTAACGAGGATGTAGGACTAAGCGAATTTATTCCTCTACATCGCACTAAATTGTAAACTATGCCTAGATCAGTCAATGCTGTTGCTGCAAAAAAGAAGAGAAAAAAATATCTGAAAGCAGCCAAAGGATATTTTGGAGCGAGGAAAAATGTTTACACAGTAGCAAAGAATGCTGTGGAAAAAGGTTGGCTCTATGCTTACCGAGACAGAAGAAATAAAAAACGCGCCTTTAGAAGATTGTGGATCGCAAGAATTAATGCTGCGACACGTCAGGAAGGGACCACCTATTCTAAATTTATGCACGGCCTCAAGAAAAAAAATGTAGGTTTAAACCGAAAGGTTCTGGCAGACTTAGCGGTCAACAATAAAGAAGCTTTTCGCTCCATTGTGGAACAAGTGAAATAGGCTTCCTTTACAATACAGAGAAAAGGGATACTGCTGAGCAGTATCCCTTTTTTTATGCTTGGACTGTTTTTTTTGTATAGGTTCGGGCAGCGACATGGCTCAACATCACCATCTCTAATCAAGGCCATCATTGAATCACATCAATCCTGTTCAGACAAAATAAGATCAACAAGTTTATCAACAAGTGACATCGCAAGCCCCTGCTTACTGAGCGGAGTCGAAGGAAGCAGGAAAAATCTGTGAAATGCCTCCCGCGCCCCCGGCCCATAAAGGGGAGCCAGCGCGCTAAGGAGTCTCTGATTCACGACAACGGTAACTGAATGACAGATTCCTCGTCGCAGCGCCTATTCCCATTACCTACTAGGCGCCACCTAGGTCTGTGATTCAGGCACCAAAAAAAACAACCAGAAATAAAGAGATAATAAATTTCCGCCCCTTCTCAAGGACACCAATCTTATGATCGGATAGCTACTACGGGATCCAGGCGAGAAGCTCTAATGGCAGGTATCAGTCCGGAAATCACACCGATGACGATGGACAAGCTCAATCCGAGAATAATATTCGTCCACGCCAAAAAGAACTCAAAGGTCAAAAACTGATTGAGTAGGAGAAAGACCGCAAATACGAGCAGCAGCCCTAACCCTCCGCCGATAAGGCAGAGAACAATTGACTCGATGAGAAACTCGAGCAGTATAATCTGGCGCTTGGCACCCAGTGCCTTTTTTATTCCGATAATGGAAGTGCGCTCCTTAACTGAGACAAACATGATATTCGCCACGCTAAACATTCCAACCAATATGGCGAAAAGTCCGATAAAAATTCCTGCTGCATTCAAGACGCCAAAAAAGCCCTGTAGAGCATCCGCGACCATGGTAAGTTCATTCAACACAAAATTATTCTTCTCATTGGGTTGGATGCGGCGACCGGCCCTCAATGCAGAGATGATATCGCCTTTCAAGTCATCCATTTCAGTTCTGTCACTAACCGGTTTAACCGTCAAATTACTGGAAAACATGCGGCTGTTTTGATTCAAGATTTTTTGAGAAGTATTATAATTGATAATCACCGCCCGGTCCAGAGGAAACACATTAATTAGAGACTCCCCCTCTTCCTCCAATACGCCAATGACCTGAAATTTCCTTCCCATCATTTTTATCGATCGACCCGTGGGATCTAAATCGCCGAACAAATTCTCTTTTACCTCGTAGCCTAAAATAATTTGGTTCCTACCCAATTCGTATTCAGAAGGAGTAAAGTACCTCCCTGATGAAAAGGAGAGATTGTAAATTTTATCGTATTCATAGGTTACCGCTGCCATGAACAAACCTTGAACACTAGAGTTTCGGTATTTTAAAGTTTTCCCCGGAAGAAATAGAGCAAATGATGTGATCGCTTCGCCACCCAGGCGTTCATTCAGAAATCGATAATCATCATAATCCGGTTGGGGCCATTTGATATACTTCCAATAATTCCTTCCCGGGTCTTCATTCCACGGTCGTTTATCGACGTAAATGACATCATTGCCCAATTTATCAAAACTCTCCACAATGCTCTTCTCCAGAGAATCTACTACACTTAAAACAGCAATGATGCAAAAGATGCCAATACAAATACCCAAGAGAGATAAAAAAGACCTCAATTTATTGGAATATAATTCCTGAACTGCCTGCATAAAGCTCTCTCCAATAAGTCGGGTCCAAATCATAGTGAAAAATTACTTTCTTGTTTCAATAATGATGGGAAGAAACGCAAAAGTATCCTTAAGTTAGAGATTTATCGACAACTTCATCGAATCTATGGATAAATCTTCTGCATTTTGTTATTTTTGCAACCTTAATCAATGCCAGACCGAAAAGAACTATAAATGAGAACGAAATTATCACAGTTTAAATTTGACCTCCCCAAGAAGCTAATTGCCCAATATCCCTCTGAACACAGAGATGAAGCGCGCTTAATGGTCGTCCACAAAGACACGGGGAAAATTGAGCATAAAGTTTTTAAAGACCTCATCGAGTATTTTGACGAAGGGGATAGCTTTGTATTCAATAACACCAAAGTTTTTCCGGCTCGATTATTTGGTCGAAAGGAAAAGACAGGGGCAAAAATAGAGGTCTTTTTACTGCGCGAGCTGAATGAAGAAATGTTTTTGTGGGATGTTCTTGTAGACCCGGCGCGAAAAATAAGAGTGGGGAACAAACTCTACTTTTCAGATGAAAAAGGTAATGACCTTCTCGTAGCTGAAGTCGTCGACAATACGACTTCCAGAGGGCGTACGATTCGCTTTTTCTACGAAGGAGAAAATGAAGAATTTAAAGAAACGCTCTACTCTTTAGGCAATACGCCACTCCCTAAATACATCAATAGACAAGTAGAAGATATTGATGTGCAACGATATCAGACGCTTTACGCTTCTGAAGTCGGCGCTGTTGCTGCTCCCACAGCGGGGCTTCACTTTAGCGAACACTTATTGAAGCGCCTGCAAATAAAAGGAATTGACTTTTCCAATGTGACACTTCATGTAGGTCTGGGTACATTTAACGACATCGAAGTCGAGGACTTATCCAAACACAAGATGGAAGCGGAGTACTTTAAAATAATACAGAAAGAAGCAGAAATTGTCAATCGTTCGAAAATGAATGACAAAAAGGTGTGCGCTATTGGAACCACCTCTATGCGCTCTATCGAATCTGCCGTTTCCGCCACGAATATGCTAAAAGCTGCAGAAGGGTGGACCAATCTCTTTATCTTTCCCCCTTATGATTTTCATATTGCGGATAGCATGGTGACAAATTTCCATTTACCCAAGAGTAGTTTAGTCATCATGGTGGCTGCCTTTGGCGGTTACGACTTAATAATGGACGCCTATCAGGAAGCGATAAAAGAAGAGTATCAGTTTTACAGCTATGGAGACGCCATGCTAATCATATAGTGGAGTAGCAAAAATTGGAAGATCGTACTCCCGGAAATATATTTTCATGATTCTTCCCATAGAAAACTTGCACAGATACTATATTTTTTTACTTTTGTCAGGGTACTTCCACGAATTACAAAAAAAATTATTCTATGTACTGGACATTAGAACTTGCACATCACTTAGAGGACGCTCCCTGGCCGGCAACGAGGGATGAACTCATCGACTATGCCGTGAGATCAGGAGCGCCCCTGGAAGTGATTGAGAACCTTCAAGCGATTGAAGATGAAGGGGAAGCCTATGACAGTATGGAAGATATTTGGCCGGATTATCCCCGGAAAGACGATTTTCTATTTAACGAGGACGAATATTAATTAAAGTCTTTGGATGATGAGTATCATAGACCCGATCTTCCTCAGCTATAGCGCTTCTTTATGAAACATCCCATTATTATTGCGATTGATGGATTTTCCTCTTGTGGGAAAAGTACGTTAGCACGCGACATTTCCAAAGAGTTGGGCTATATGTACATAGACTCAGGAGCTATGTACAGGGCTGTCACCTATTATTTCCTCAAAAATAATATAGACCTCAATCAAGCGGCTGCAGTCCAATCCGCGGTGGAGAAAATCCACCTGCACTTTGAGCACAACAAGGGTAAGTCGGAAATCTACCTCAGTGGCGGCAATATTGAGTCTAAAATCAGAACGGCAGAAATATCAGAGCGCGTCAGTGACATCGCTGCCCTATCGCCCGTGCGACGAAAACTCGTCTCTTTACAAAGAGAGTTTGCTGCGGGTCAGTCTGTCGTTATGGATGGGCGTGATATTGGTACCGTCGTATTCCCCAATGCCACTGTCAAATTGTTTATTACAGCTGATCTCAACGTCAGAACACAACGCAGATTTAAAGAGCTAAGAGACAGAGGAGTGAACATAAGCAAAAAAGATGTTGAAAAGAATTTACAACACAGAGACCACATCGACTCCACGAGAGATGACTCCCCCTTGCGAAAAGCCGATGATGCCATTTTAATTGACAACAGTAAAATGAACCAAAGCGAACAATTACAATTGGCGCTCCAACTCATTCGGGAAAAAAAATCCTAAAAGTCTGCCGAATAGCCCTTTTCTTCTCCCCCATTTCCAACGACCACAGCAGCCATTCCAAACTTATTATGCAATAGATATATAGGGCGTGCCCCCTTGCTAGACCTTCAGTCAGCTCGGGGTCGGTCCCTTTCGGGGTTCGCGTCTTTTATGCTCGAGCCGCCTCCTGCCAATAGAGGAGGCGACCTCGCGACGCTCCGTGCTCATTTCGATTCGTCCCCAGGCTGGGGACGAATCTACCTTCGCACCGCATTGCGCCCTGCAGGCACCTCACGCTTGCGCCCTGGCGGGCGCTTTCCCATTCTTATTTCATGTTGAGTAATATAACATATTCACACACCAATACATGCACTACTCTTTGGAGCTTTCTCGACCTTTTTTTCACTTCAACATGAATTTAATTACTATCAAAAGCTATAAGCGTCTCACCTATTCAAGATGCTGAAAAACCCTGCGACACATACAATGCGCTCGAATTACAAGCAATTCGTCCCTATTTTCCCATCCTCAAAACCAAAAATTATTTCAAAATCTTTCAATCTGCACCTTTTGAATAGAATAAGACTATCAAATTCGCAGCACTTGATCCCTCTCTGAGAAGTATTTGTATGATAAATTGGTCATTTATAATTTTTACTGTATTATGGGAGCATAAGTGAACCTCGAAAAATGTTGACAAATTAAAAAGACGTGATTCAATGGAAGTTGTTTAAGTGAGGCTTAGCAAGTCTTCAAGCAACAGTCAAAACGATTGTGTCTTCTAAAAAATTCCTAATCATTGATATGATAGATCATTAAAAATTGAGTTTTAAAGATCATCGCATAAACAGTTTTTTGAGAGGTGACATTATAGGAATTACAAATATGAAATAAACCCTAGCGGTAGAATCCGCAATTAATTATTCGTCTAAAAAACGCTTATGAAATTTCTCATCTACCAAAGTCAACTGAAACAAGAATATTACTTCCGTTTTCTCAATAATAATGGGCGACAATTAATGCGCTCCAATAGCTATACTACTGAAGAAGGAGCTCTACATGGAGTGAATACCTTCAAAGAATTAGCGGGAGAAAAAAGTAATTTCGATGTCGATAAAACCGATCAGGGCAATATCATGTTTGAGCTCAAGGCCAAGAATAATATGACAGTGGCCACCTCCATTGTTTTCGAATCTCAAACTGCTGTCAAGGAAGCATTGAGATACATCATTTCCAATGCAAAATCGGCATCAATTGAGCACCAGCGCCCAATTCCATAGTTTAAAGTCAAGTATCGCATATCCTTGGCAATTTCGTGGAAGAATGTCATTCTTAGAGCTCTCGTACTTTAAATAGAGAAATCGCGGTTCAAAACAATACCCATTCTCTGATTAGGATTGTGAATAAAAAAAGAAAAGGGATGTCAACATTGACATCCCTTTTCTTTTTTAAGGTATAAAATCCAGTGCAATTCAATTTAACGAACCAAAGTAACCGTACCGCTAATGATTCTTGTGTTGCCATCATCAAAAGTAGCTTCAACGCGATAAACAAAAACGCCGGGATCAAGCTCTTTTCCTCTGTACGTTCCATCCCAACCAGCGGATGTTTCACCTGGCATGAAATCTTGGCTTTCAAACATCATATTTCCCCAGCGATCAAAAATCTGCATGGAATTGACAATCTCGACGCGTCTTCCCGCTTCAGGAAGGAAAGCATCATTTACACCGTCATTATTGGGCGAAAATACGTTAGGAATAAAGATATCACGATTTACTCGAACGATAATACGAGTAGCATCCTCATCTGAGCATCCCACGCCTCCAACAGCTGTTGCGCTTACTGTAATGGTATTTAATGGAGATAATAAAATAGATAAACACTCTGGATCTAAACACCTAAAGGGTGTTCCTTCTGTATCCCACATAATGGTATCTACAATAGCACTTGGAGGCAAAAAGGCATCCACTATAACACTATCTCCTTCTTCAATAATTATTGATTCGCTCAGGGTGATTTCAATGATTGGTGGATCCACTAATTCTACCTGATCAGTGACCACACATCCATTTGCATCAGTGACGGTAATATTATATATCCCTGGACCTAAGCCCGTAAATGTACCCGAGTTGTTTTCGTCTACTCCTTCCAGAGTATAGGTGACAGGCTCTGCTCCATCTACTGCAATTATTTCAATCTGACCATTTTGGTCCCCATTGCACAATGGATCTCTAGGATTCACTTCGATCTCTGTCAATTCTTCCGGTGCTCTCATTACATCAACAGAAGCTGAATCTACACAGCCATTCCCATTGTTCGTTATAATTAGCTGATACGTTCCTGAAGAATCCACCGTAATGCTTGGCGCATCTATATCCGTGAGAATTGATCCATTGAGGGTACCCCATTGATAATCAAAGTCAGCACCAGAAGAAGAACCATCACTGCTTACTTCTATCGTTTCCGCTGAACAACTCAAGACTCCACCAGACTGAACAAATACCTCAGGCAGCTCTCTCTCTTCAAATACCTCAACGGAGGCGGTGACCTCACAATCATTAGAAGTATTTCTCACGAGCAACCGATAGGTGCCGACGGCATCTACTGTAACAATAGCTTCAGAGGTATCGGAGATTATATTCCCATCAGTAGTCGTCCAAACATATTCGATGTTGGGTCCAGATGAACTTTGCGAACCATCTAATTCAACCTCCAATACTTCACAAGTCAGAATTTCAGGTTCCTGAATTCTAGCTTCAGGTACATCGTCACTTTGTTCTATAAGAACTGTGATTTCATCTGAGCATCCACTGAGCTCATCAGTAACTACCAAAAGGTAATTCCCACCTGAGTTTACTGTTACAACTTCCTGATCACCAGTTCCTGCTTCAATACTTCCATCGCTAGTCGTCCAACTAAAACTCAAACGATCACCGACTGATCCGCTACCATCAATATCAATTGAGGTTAAAACACATGTGATCTCATCTGCTGATGGAACAGCTATTGCTTCTGGATAAGCCCACCATGTGACGGGTATATCTCCATCAAACAATGTGCAATCTTCACCGAACTGAAAGTCTCCACTTACAACAGATCCCAAATACACCCGGACGAAATAGGTTTCACCTAAATTCATACTTCCGGCATCAAAGCCAAAATCAGCAGTTGAGCTCTCAAATAAGATATTATCCATATCGTCAATAAGAACAAAAACGAGTTCATCGTTTCCATCTCTAAATTCACCCCCTGGATCATAACTCACTCCAGTGACTGTTTCATCTTCGCAAAGGTTAAGTTCCACCCCTTCTATGCTTCCAATTTCAGTCAAGCAAGGGCACTCGAACACATCACTAATGGACGACGTGCCACAATCATTGGCATCGGAAACAGAGAAATTATAGGTATCCCCACTATTAATGGGGTCCGATGTAAAGGTGCGTCCATTTAGGGAGCCACTATCTCCTGAAACCATGAGTGTGGATTCTTCTCCCAACACAATATCAAAAGTGACCGTATAGGTTTCCCCTATATCATCACATTCAATTTCAATACTACCGGTTTCAACGGAAGGTGTGGATAAAAATGTCAGTTCGACGGTATCTCTATCTAAACATCCATTATTCGTTTCTGTCCAGACAAAAACATGAGTACCAAAGTCCTCAACTGTGACCTCCGTCGTATCTGAATTTACCACAGAAATATTCACATTTGGAGATGGCCCGTTGAGATACCCCCAACTCCCTTGAGCATTACTGATGGACCTTACTGCAGTCAACTGCCCATTAAGGTCACATACATCCCTGTCTGTGCCAGCATCGGCTATTGGTCGCTCGTAATAAACCACGGGAACGCCAAAGGAAACCTTCAGACATTCATCTGTAGTATCTACTCTTCCGGCCCCTCCATCATTACCTACAATTCGAGAAATATAAAGAGTATCACCAAAAGGAATTGTACCCGACAAGTCTTGATAACAGAAAATTCCGTTAGCTCTTTGTGCATAAGAGGTTCTTCCCACAACAGTATCACTTCTATTATGTAAGATGTATCCCCCCAGGTCATTTCCATCTTGGAATTCTCCCATATCGTCATAGAGGCTTGTTACATCAATACATTCATCACTACAAGCAGTAAGTAATGTATCGGTATCCATTGTACCAATTTCAGTAGTACATTCACATTCCGTGGTTATATTCACCGTATCCGGACCACAATCCAAGTCGTTATTAATGACATATACAACTAAGTCGCCCTTCGGGATGGAAGGCGTTTGTAAAGAGTCTGGACTAATAAATGTTCCCTGACCCATTGTTTCAAAATAATTGCCACCGCCACCATTCAAAATAATGGTTGCAACGTAATTAGTTGCAGTGCCATCGCATTCATAAACAACGCGAAAGTTAATATCGCCTTCAAAAATTACATTTACTTCATCAGAATTTTGACATCCCTCATTATTCTCTGACCACTCAAAGGTGTAAGTTCCCGCTTCATCCACGGTGACTTCAGAATTGGGATCATTGATATCGGAAAAAGACACAGCTCCTGTATCGGGCACAGCTGACCAACTCCCCTCTCCTACGGATGGGATAGCTTCCAATGAATAACTTAAGCCGCAAACTACAGTATCAGTGCCCGCTTCAGCGACCGGGTTCTCATACCAAATGACCGGTTGTCCTTCTGGAACAGCCAGACATGGATCCGTCAGGTCTGTCCATCCTCCGCCCGAAGCAGTTCCAATCACTGTAGAAATGTAATATACTCTGCCAAAATCTAGACCTGTGAAGTAACTAAAAGTACCGTCGCTGAACAAGCTGGAATCTAAAACAGTACCCAACTCAGTAGTGTCGCTCGTATGTAGAACATAAACTAGAGTATCATTACCATCATTGACATGACCTCCTAGGTAATTCGGCATAGCATCTTCATCCTCACAGAGAACAAGAGTATCAAGTGCCATATCACCTGCCTCAGTATCACATTGGCAAACTAAGGTGACGGGAATAGAGTCTGAAAGACACCCATTGGCGTCTTCGACAACTAAGTAGAGAATATCCCCAAAGTTCGTATCGAAATCGATCGCAATGGTATCAGAGGTGAACGTATCACCAGTAAAAGTTCCTGAAATATCTGAATTTCCGTTTACAGTGTATCCGCCTGCGCCTCCATTCATTTCAATCTCTACAACGAAGTCAAGATCAAAACAAGTGTCAGCATAGTTTGCCATAAAAGGAGATTCGTAAAATTCGATTTGTATCGTATCATACCGAGCACAACTAATCGGCCCTTCTCTCCACTCAAAGGTGTAAAGCCCTGGCTCAGTGACTTCGACTGTAGCATTCGTAGAACCCAGGGGAGCAATAGTAGCCGTGTTACCACCAGGGGGAGTATCAATAATACTCCATCCTCCACTGGAAGCCGAAATAGGATCAAATGTATAGCTTCTCTCACAGGTTGCGTCATCAGGACCCAAATTCGGTTCATCGGGGTCTTCCTGAATCAAATCAATACATAATTCATCAGAGAAAAAACAACGTTGAGTCGTAACCTCAAGGCATAGCGTAGACCCTGCATTTGCCGGTGGGGCCTGAATAGTTATGGTATCAGAGGCTGGATTTGAAGGAGGAACAAAGTCAAACCCATTAGGGATCGTCCAATTTCTCAAAAACACATCATCCGGATCACCATTGGGAATCGGAAAGCTTGGATCTTCATAATTGGAATACAGAACCAATTCCTCTTGATCCAGACAAAAAGTCGTATCTCCCAAAATATTAATAATTGAGGGGAAATTCTCCGAAAGAATGAAGGTGTAGGGCGGGGACTCCTGCACACACACAACATCTCCCTGGTACCGAATGGTAATATCCAGACGGAGAGTAAGCTCACCATTGTTCTCATTTTGCTCAATTTCTAATTGGGAAAGCGTCAAATTTTGATCGGTTCCAAGCACCATATTAGAACCTACTATAACCCATTCATATTCGATCGTAAAATCAGGATTGTTGGCATACTCTTGAAATTGCTCGGCCCAAGGCGTATAGCCTGCTAGCTCGGCATCCTGGAATGAAAAAATCATATTTCCATTACCGTCACATAGGGGATCGATTAGATAAGGTCCCCCCATGACGAGAAGGTCGATGACAAAAAACGTATCGCAGCCATTTTCAGACAAGCCTTCACAAGCCTGCTCAAAAGTACCCGGCTCTTCTATAGTTTCACAGAAATAGTTAAAGCCCACGGTTATCAATTCATCATAACACACGAAAGTATCCACCTCGGTAGGATTGTCTTCATTGTCATCCAATCGAGTAACATCAATAAATGCCGTATATGGACATCCATAAGGATCCGATGTTAACGGGGCATCATAAGTCACCGTCGTTCCAGGCGCATGTCCCGATCCAGGGACTTCCATTCCTTCCCACATTTCTGTCTCGTTCTTACAAACTGTAATCGGATCATCAAAACGATCGGGAATCTCTTGAACGTAGTACTCTTTGCAAATTTCATCTGAAGAACTGCCGCATTCATTAAAGGCTATGGCACAAATTTCAAAAGATCCTTCTGAGGTGAAAAACGAGTTGGGAATATCAATAGTAACAGTCCCTCCGGATCCATCAGCTACTACACTTTCTACACTTCCGCCGGGCAAAATTTGATACTCCAAAATTCCCGCGCCTGTAGGAGTCACTATATCCAGGGTGACACCAGTAGATCCCAAGCAAAACGTATCCACATCATCAAACTCTTCCAATTGAACCTCTTCAAAGTCTCCAATATCAAAGTCTCCAATTAGCGGGGGATCGCCTCCTTCCAATACTTCAACTTCTACTTCACAAAAAGCACCGGCACAGCCATCAATTACCACAAAATACCTTCGTCCCGGTTCAGGAGTCCAACTAGCTGTAACCGGGGTAGTGACGCAACCACATTGAGTAAAAACCGGATTAAGACTTTGCATACTTGGATTGCAATTGGTACAATCAGGATCCGGTGGAAAATCAGGCTCGTCAGAGGTATAAATTCCAATTTGAATCCCATTCGCACCTCCCATAGCAACACAGTTATCTGGAGAAATAAGTAAAGAGATGGGATCTTCTCCAGCTATAAATGAGAACCAGTTGGGATTATTGAGTACATTTCCTGGACAGCCGGGAAAACCAGACCATGGTGTCTGAAAACTTTCCATTTGAAGACAATAGTCAGATAAGGTGTCTGCTCCACAAATGGGCTCTGTAGCACAGAGGCATTCCTGGGGTGGTGGATCATTAAGACAGCCGATAATTTCTCTACCTGTAACACATAATTCATACTCACTTGACTCATCAGCAGGAGAAGAAACTAGAATAAATACCTGGCCTGCCGGATTGGTAGGCGGTGGTACTGAATCTAAAATCATGCCATCAGCCGCATCCCCGCAAGCCAGTTCAATAAAATCACTTTCACATGGAGCACCGGCAAATTCTATGGCTGTAACGATAACCTCACCGCCAAAACTGTGATTTAAATCAACTTCTAAAAAGTCAATTTCCATCCCCACAGTAATTTCATGCCAAACTGTTGCATATCCAGGCAAAGTCAAGGGCTCAATACAGTCGCTAATCGCACCCGTTAAATTTTCGGGACACCCCCAAAAATTATTACCCTGATAGCATTCCTCACGGTCTATCTCTGCAGGGTTAAACTGAAAAGCATCCTCACATTCATCATTTTCAGGCGCAAGTTTCTGACTGATTTCAATTTCAAACTCGCCTTGATCTTTCCTTTCAGTAGCCACCCATATGTAAACATTGTCTAGGTCATCCGCATCTAAGCCGCACAAATTAAAGGTGATTTCATTTTCAACATTCGCATCGCACTCTACTAAAGGCTGCATGTCGGGATCCAACCAGGGCTCTTGATTATACTGTCGAGTGGGATCACAAGGGTCGTCCAATAGAAAAATGCCTGTAGACAAAGTGTTCACTGGGTCTATAAAGTTGGTTGTAATCGTGAATTCCGTAGCATTTTCTTCTAAATCGATTTTGTAAAAGACGGCACTTTCAGAGTCACCACAATCAAAATCCTCATATTGGAGGTCAAAGCCAGTGAAGAAATTATTAGCGCAAACGGTCGTTCCTTCTATTACAATTTCATTGCGATTCGTCTCATCTTCTACCCCTGGCCTAACGTCGTAATTCGGATCGCCAATAATATCACAAACATTATCATTTTCTGGAGGCTCACAATTCCTTACGCAAATTTCAAATTCACCCCATTGATCTTCATCCGTACTCACCACAATAAAATACTCGGTGTTCGCTCGCACTAAAACATTCCATAGACTATCGACTCCCCCATTGAACATTTCACCAGTACAGTATTCGTCTTCATCTTGCCCGGGAGGAACAGAAAACGTATTACACACATCCGGCATTTCGAATAATGCCATTCTCACTTCATCTGCCTCAAAGTGATTCACATCTACAGTCACCAATTCCACATCGTCTCCCGTCTCAAAGCGATACCAAACCACAGCCTGATCTTCAAAACCATCAAAACAAGCAGAAACTCCCGGAAAACCAACAGGACACGCACCTCTATTGGTCTGAGTAGTCCAACCTGCAGGTTCATTACAATCCCCGCTGTTATCTCCAATATCAATCAACCCCAAATCCGTCGCTTCACGATCAGGTGAACTGGCATCTTCACACAAATCATTTATAGGTGCAATCTCCTGGAAAAACTCTAAGTTAAAATCGCCCTGGTCCTCTGTAGAACTGGCTACCCACAAATACAGATTATCATAATCTGTATTCGGAACTCCACACAAATCCATTTCCATATCATTTCCAGGAGCAAAGTCGCATTCATTAAAACCAGGTTCTGTGAAAATAGAGATATCTGCATTATAACCACGATTGATACAATCCAGTGTGCCGTCAAATAGAAATACTTGGGCTGCTAGTTGCCCGCCGCCCGTTAATCCATCGACAGTTATATTTAATTTCGTTGCATAGTCATCAATATTCAATTTATAAAATACAGCACTTTCAAATTCGTCTCCACATCCAAATTCTATGAGACTGTTCAAATCAAGGTCATCAAAAAATCCATTCGCACACAAAGTAGTTCCAGCTATTGGTGATCCGGGAATAGCCAAATCGGGGTCGTAACTACCCAAATCAGGAAAATCAATCTCCTCAGCATCGCAGATGATATTGTTTGCCGGTGGTTCACAAACCTCCAAACAAATATCAAATTCCCCCCATTCATCAATTGGAGTACTCACCAAGATAAAGTACTGTGTATTAGGCTTTACTATCAGATTCTCAAACACAATGGAACCAGCTCCGAAATCACAGTAATCATCAGGATCCTGTGTGCCTGGGAATAGTGCATTCCCGGCCATGCATGGATTTTCCATCTCAAAAACAGATACCCTTAAGTCGGCCGAGACAAAGTGCTCAACCGTTAAATCAATCAATTCTACATCCTGCCCAGTCTCAAAAGTATACCAAACTGATGGATCATCTTCATGCCCATCGAAACAAGGTGTTACATTAAAATCGAAGTCGATCGGGCAAGCCGCCTCATTCGTTTGTGGTCCTGTCCACCCCGCAGGCTCTGTGCATCCTAAGCCTTCACCTACTTGATCATTATAACTCAATAGTCCCAAGTCTCCCGCCGAACGACCCGGGTCACTTACATCTTCACATAAATTATTATAGGGGGACACCTCCTGAGTAACGTCTATTGTAAAAGACCCCACCCCCGCATCGGGAACTGCTAACCATAAATATAAATTGTCATAATCTGTTGATGAAAAACCGCACAAATCAAAGCGGTAAAACCCTTCACTTACTAAATCTTCTACCAGTAAATCATTTCCATCAGCATCCTGATATAAGGCCTCACCATAATTGGTAGCTCCGGGACAGGGATTCGCTACTGAAAATAATGCAGCACTCAAATCTGATACCGGACCACCATCAAACTCCACTGTGATATAACTCGTATATTCATACACCTCCAATTTATAAAAGACCGAGCTATCAGCCCCCACCACACCAAAATCTTGCAAATCGCCAGGGGCCAAATCAGTCTCCCAGGGACTCACTCCCGTAAAGTCGCCAGACAATGTTTGCGTCTCTGTTGTGTTGCCCCAACCATTGATTGGATTGGTCTCCGCATCACAGGGTAGATCATAAGTTTGTGCAAGCAATAGAAAAGGCGAGAAAAGCAAAAGGAAAGCCAGTCCTTTCTTTAATAAAGGTGTTCTCATATTGGCGTTTTTGTGTTCGGGTTCATTGTAAAGACCTTCGAAAATACAAAATTGCTGCTTCATTTATAAATTTTTGTTAAAATCGTTGTGGCAATGACAAAAACAGGACAAAAAAGGGCATCGATTCTCATCGATGCCCAAAATAAATTGCCAGTTTCCCCCCTTTTATCGTGTAAGGGTCACTGTGCCATGTAACTGCTCGGTGGTCCCATTATCATAGGTCACCTCAACTTTGTACACATAGGCTCCGGGATTCATTTCTCTTCCTCTAAACGTACCATCCCAGCCGAAATTCGTATCTCCCGTCATGAAATTGCGGCTCTCAAAAAGTAGCGAACCCCAACGATCGTAAACCTGCATGTAATTTACCTGCGTGACTCGACGGCCGGTTTCCGGCAAGAAGTAGTCATTCATACCATCACCATTCGGTGTAAATATATTGGGAATATACACATCCCGATACACCTTGACGATTATTCGCATCGCATCATCATCTCCACAACCGGCTCCTCCTATCGCTTCAGCACTTACTGTTACTGTTTCTGATGGTGTAATCATAATAGATAAACACTCTTCATCAAGGCAGCGGTAGGGTTGTCCCTCCGTGTCCCAAATTAAGGTGTCAATGATAGCATCAGGAGGCAAGAATGCATCGACAATCACACTATCGCCGCTTTCTATCACCACAGATTCGGTCAAATCTAATGTAATAACCGGGGGATCAATCAATTCGACCTCGGCGGTCTCTATACACCCATAGGTGTCGGTTACCTCAATGGTATAAACCCCTGGACCTAAATTATTAAATACGCCAGTGTTGTTTTCATCTACCCCTACTAATGTATAAGTTATGGGGTCTTCACCGCCAATCGGTGTAATCTCAATGACTCCATTCACATCCCCATTACATTGCGGGTGTCGGTAGTCAACTTCGATGCCCGAAAGTTCATTATCTGCTCTTTCTAAAACAGCCGTCGTCGAATCTACACATCCATTCTCCGTGTTGCGTATCACTAATTGATAGGTTCCAATATCAGAAGCCTGAATATCCCGACCATCTGTTGCACCCACAATCATACCATCACTGGTGCTCCATGAGTATACGAACTCACTTCCCTCTGATGATCCCGCTCCGGTAATTGTCACTTCCTCAGATGAACAACTCAATTGTCCTAATGCCTCAGCTTCAACCTCGGGCAAATCCCGATCTTCTTCAACTGTGACTGTAGTTGCCACACGACAATCATTGGATTGATTCTCAACGAGTAATCGATAGGTGCCCACCTGATCAACGGTAATTGTCACTTCACTGGGATCAGAAATAATATTGCCATCTGTTGTCGTCCATTCGTAAACAATATCTGGACCTGAAGTTGATGCTGAGCCATCTAAAGTCACCTCTAAGACTTCACAAGTGAGGATCTCCGGATCAGCTATAATAGCTTCCGGTACGTCATCACTCCGATCAATAAATATCGTAACTTCATCTGAACAGCCGCTCAAATCATCTGTAACTACTAAGGTATAGTTCCCACTCGCAGTAACTGACACTACGGCCTGGTTCTCTGTACCTGCTACAATATCACCATCTGAAGTGCTCCAGGAATATGATAATCTATCTCCTACTGAACCGCTACCATCAATGTCGATCGTTTCAACAACACAAGTTATCGTGTCGGCTGAAGGAACGGCTATCGCTTCTGGGTAATCCCACCAGGTTACAGCTACTTCTCCATCCCATAACGTACAATCTTCATCATACTGGAAGTCGCCTCCAATGACGGAGCCTAAATACACTCTCACATAATAAGTCTCACCCAGATTCATCGTGCCCGCATCAAAACTAAAGTTCGGTGAGCTGCTTTCAAACAAGCGGTCGCCAGCATCATTCACTAACACATATCTTAATTCGTCATTCCCATCTCTAAATTCTCCTGAAGAATTATAAGAAACACCGAACACCACTTCATCCTCGCATAAATTCAGCTCATCGCCAACTATGGCTCCTATCTCTGTCAAGCATGGACATTCATAGGAGTCTGTGAAACTCATCGTATCACAGGTATTGCCATCAAAAACGGAGAATGTATAGGAGTCTCCACTCGTGATAGAATCCGAAACAAATGTGCGGCCTGTCAAGGTTCCGCCAACAGTCCCATCCACCATCAAATTAGAAGTATCTCCCAATAAAATATCAACCGTCACTGTGTACGTTGCTCCGATATCATCACACTGAATTTCTACGCTCGATAAATCAAACTCCGGACTCGAAACAAAAACAAGTTCTACTGTATCTGCGTCAATACAATCCGCATTAGTTTCAGTCCAAATAAACTGATGTGCGCCGTAGTCTTCAACCACAACATCCGTTGTATCAGAAGTTGGATCGATAATATCAACATTCGCTGAAGGACCATCTAAATAGGTCCACTCTCCGGTTCCGTCTGTAGCAAAACTGGCTTCTAGTTGTCCTTCAAAGAAACAAAACTGTGCATCGGGTCCGGCATCGGCAACGGGTACTTCATAAAACAAAATCGGTATCCCATAAGTCAGTTTCAAACACGGATCGTTGAGATCCACCACTCCGGTTCCTCGATTATTACCCACAATGCGCGCTGCATATAAGGTGTCGCCATACTCAATGGTACTGGCAAAATCTTCATAACAGAACACACCATTGGCCCTCTGTCCTATTACCACAGAACCGGGAATAGTATCCCATGAATTATGTAAAATGTAGCTCGCCACATCGTTTCCATCTAAAAACTCACCTGTATCTGTGTAGTACGGTGTCACATCTATACACTCGTCTGCACAGGCAGAGAGAAAGTTCGTTGTATCTAAAACACCAATATCGGTTGTACACTCACAATCCGAGAAAAGTATGATAGGTATTGGTCCGCAGCCTAAAGCGTCATCCACATAAAAGGTATCTGTCGTTCCTTTTGGAATCCAATCGGTAAATAGAGTATCATCTACAAATGTACCGTCTCCATTGACCTCAAAATAACCGCCGGCTCCTCCAGAAAGAATTATCGTGGCTCGATATTCTGTGGCAACATCATTACACTCATCAAACCAGGTAAACAGAATATCGCCTTTGAAGTCAATCTCGACTTCATCAAAATCTTCACAACCCTCATTATTCTCACTCCATCTAAAGGTGTAAACACCTGCTGCATCCACCGTTACCAGTGTGTTGGGATCATTGGGATCCCCAAAGACAACCGCCCCCGTATCGGGAACTGCCGTCCACGTACCGGTACC